>Ga0307517_10008788_pt1 | contig 14431 bp, 8 predicted proteins | sample 23_EM_MG_FD_194515 | JGI IMG/M metagenome (GOLD analysis project Ga0307517, IMG submission 194515) | Populus trichocarpa ectomycorrhiza microbial communities from riparian zone in the Pacific Northwest, United States - 23_EM | ecosystem: Host-associated > Plants > Roots > Unclassified | place... | reverse complement strand
TGTTTATTATATATATATATATATATATATATATATATATATATATATATATATATATATATTCTAAAAACATGTTCTCAATCTTTGATGTTAGAACTTGTTAACTACATTTGTACAGTGTTAGTTCAAAACAAATAATGTGCAAAACATTGTTTTTATTTATAACAAAAAAAATAAGTACAAAAGTGTTTGAGTAAAATTCTTTATTTTTCATTGGATTATATCACAAGCCATTCTTCTCAAATACACATCTTTGATTACCTAAAAGTGAATTTAAGCTCTCCTTTCCTTACATGAATTTAGTTAAAGAATAATTTGAATCAACAACTTGAATTTTACTAAGTTCTTATAGAAAACAAATGAATTATAAGCATCTAGTTGTCTTTTAAAACAAATATTCATTGTTAATAAGGCATTTTTTTGTAACATATCAAGATGTTTTGAAATAGTATCAAGTTTCTTTGAAAGAAAAATATTTTTCTTATCATGTTTTCTTGAAATCATAATACAATTCTTCAAAAATATTTTTCAACTCATCAAAAGTGACTTTAGGATCAAGTTCATTTACATAATCAATGTCAATTGAGTTACTGGCAATCAAGCAAACTTCTTTTTTGGTTATATCAATATTAGCCATCAAACATAGATCGACTAATTCTTTTTTTATATATAATCATTGATTTTATTGAAACATGGTTATTTAAATAGTAGCCATAAAAAGAAGACGAGGAAACTTATATTGAGATATGAAAAAGAAAAAACTGACAAAACAAATCAAAACATCAATAGATCTTATATTGATTTGTTCAAAATTTAATGTCATTTGTATTAATTAGAAGATGAGATCTTGAATATATGAACTTGTGATTATAGGACTTCAGTCAATAAAAAAGACGGTAAAAGATCAAGTTAAAGCAAGAACCAAGATCTGCAGTACCCTCTTGGAATATAATATTATTCTGATCTAGCTATATATTCCAGGTTAGGCAGAAAGATAAAAGTTTCTAAACTTATTTTAAAAAATTTCCAATAACCAGCGCAGACCATTGATATAACATATCATCCAAACACCTAGAAAAACATTTACTAGTTCCCCACCAAGATATAATTCTCATCCAAATATTCCAAGCAAAATCACAATGAATGAGAAGGTGGTCAATGTTCTCAATACCTATTCCACAAAGGTTGCAAGTCGCTTAAGCCTCTAGCACCAAGCGGCGATGAAGTAAGAAACTCTTCATGCTGAGTTTATTTTGAATAGCTAACCAAATAAAGCATTGGATTTGATGAATTACAAAATAAGTATTAAAAATTTTTCTTTTTATTCTAAGTAGTAGATTCATATATTGTGTTATGATACAAGTATTAATATCGAGTTTATAAAATCACCTCTAATAATTCTTTAATCATATAAATACTCACATTTTTAAGGTTTATAATTAATTAAAAATAAATCATTCTAAGGTATATTTGTTAGTCAATCTGTTTCTAATTATCTTTGAAAAACTAAGATAACATCCCATTAATGTACAAGCTCTTGTCTAAGTCTATAATAAAACTCAACAAACTTCGCTAAATGGCATCCGATTATTTTTTTAAGGGCAGACAAACTAGGTTTAGATGACCTTGAAAATGAAAATTTAGGAGTTCGAAATGGAGTTTAGAAAATCTAATTAATTAGTCCTCAATGTTTTAGAAACTGTATATTTAATTTCAATGATTTTATTTATTTATAACTTAATCCTTTTTGTTTATTTATAATGGACAAACCTTACAAATATCCCCTATATAGATAGTCTCAATTTTCCACCAAAATTATTTTTATTATCAATTTTACCATCAAACTTTTAAAAATTCTCAATTATAGTCTTCCATATATTTTTAAGACTTTTCATCTAAATTATAGTTTTTTATATATAAGAAATGATGTGATTTGGTGAGAAAAATAAAAATTTTCATTAAGTGTCCTAACAAAAAGTTCTTAATTGATAAATCAAAATTCTATGATGGTAAAACTGATTAAATAAATACAATTTAGGTTCAAGATTGATACTACCATAATAGTTTAAGGGTACATTTGAGGTGTTTATTTTCATATTGTTTTATAATTTATTTGATTTTTTATTAATGAAATAAAGAAGGAAATAGATAGGATGAAAATATTAATGAGGAAAGAAGATATTTTTTGGAACAAAATACTGCTAAATTAAGAATAATCGACACTAATTAAAGGACTCTTTTTTTCTTTATGCTATGCTGACCATTTAATTTACTTTGTTGATGACTATGGGGACTAATTAGTTATAATTAATTAACTGAAATTGTCTGAAACCAAAAGTTAGAGTAAATTATAAATCGGTCCCCTTGATTCTTAAAAATGGATTAATAGTCCCTCTAGTTTTATAAACTATTTAATTAACTACTTGAATAGTATTAACTACGTTTAGTATAATATTACTTTGTTTGTTTAAGAAAATGTCTTGTTTTTTCATCATTTTGTATTATCTACTTATTTTTTCTATTTATTAAAATAAAAAACAAATTGGAAAGAAATGAAAAGGGTGAAAATGCAAATAGACTTAAAAAACAAATTAAGACTAATCAATTAATTTTTAAAACTAGAAAGGCTATTTAATTTGTTTTGAGAAACTAGAGAGACTAATTTATAATTTACCCCCAATAATGATAATTCTGGAAAGCTGATGTGGTCATGTATGACCAATATCACGTCAGGATTCACGTGTACTTTAATTGTAATAAATTTCGCCAATGTTTGCCACGTGATGTAAAAGTGTTAAAGCTTCAAGTTCGGTAATGTTCCAGTGATGTCGGCCACGTTCTGCCATGGGACCTCCCTCGAACTCCATTTGCATGGCTCCCATTACTTATTATTTATGGGTCCGGTTTTATTAATTTAACAATTTTCTGTATTAAATCGCCATTCAAGATTCTGAAAATTTTAATTAATATTTTTATCACTTGCTTTTCTTTAATAAAATAAGTGTATAAGCAAAATGTCAATATCTATTTTATTTTATAGCTAGATAGAACATTATATCTTGCAAATCTACACATATTTAAAGAAATTAATTTAAAAAAAACTGATTTTTTTTTAATTTAAACTCGAGTTGTTTCAATTGGATTGAAGGAACCTTTATTTATATCAAGGTTATATTAAATTAAATAGTTAAGTTTGAGTGTTGTATTCAGAATACTTAAAACTTGTGGTGTATGTTCAATTCTAACCTTTTATTTTCTTGTTCTTTTGTTTATTATTCTTGAAACACGTTTCACACATGCACTAAATTTTAGAATAATAGTTATTAAAAAAATTTCACTTAAAACTTGTTATGAAGAATTCTTATTTTAATTAATTCTTTTCAATTATATGTGACATGGATATAAATTAACAATACATACATGAAAAAACTCTTATAAATATTTTTAATAAGTATTGTCTTCTTTAATATATATGATCAATGTTTGTCCAAAAGAGAAAAAGAATAATGTAAGACAATAATAAGAAATAACCTATGAAAAATATTGACTAAGGATTAAATAAATAATAATCCATTAATTCTTATGTAATAAAAATTGCCATGATAGGAGATAATAATCCTAGTTTCAAACCATTGAGGGATTATTAAATTTTGCCGTGATCCATGGATATATATCCCATGACTTATAAATATTAAATAAATAAATAAATAGAAGCAAATTGTTATGTCGGCTGAATTGCCAGTTCTTTAGCTTTGATTGTTTTGGTCTTTTGCTAATAATGGCATAGCAGTTTTATGTTCATATGTCGGCTCCGTGACCAGTTTCGTTTTTGTAGTGCCAGTTGCCTTCCATCCACTCTTTTGATAACCAGATTCTCGTGCATGCATTTTTCATCAAGCCTTAAATGTTATGTACATGAAGATTATCTGGCAAGCATGCATGACTGGTATACAGTGACAATGACCAGAGGGTTTCGTGTTCCACTAAAATCATGCTCCCCTCAATCAATTTTTTTCCCTAATAATTTGGTCCTTTTATGAACCATTAGGTTGCCATTGATTGAGCTGAAGATTAGAGAACCACGTCATGTCACGTGTGACATGCCATATACCTTATAATTAAAAAATATATATTATTTTAAATTATTTATTTTCAGAAAATAGTATGGAGTCGAGGAAGTAATTAGTTATATAAAATATAACAAGTTGGAAAGAGAATAAATTTATAATTTACCAAAAATAATAAGAATATTTTCATCTAAAATCCCTATTTTTTTTTTTAGTTTAACGTGGGTGTCCGGGCCAATTTGCGCGCACCTCGACTAATCCCACGGGCCCTAAAGTTAACGACCATGTAAGCCTCCAGTGGCCATCATATGAGCAACCACAGGGTTTGAACATGAGACCACAGAGGGAGTAAACCTCTTGATCCCAAGCTCTTACCACTGGGCCACCACCTAGATGGTTAAAATCCTTATTTTTTTACTTGGATTTGTCTATTTCTTTAAATAAATTCCATAAAATGACTAAAAGTATGCTTTCTAGTTACTCACTCATCACCATAAAATTATTCTAATTGTTTTAGAGATCGATTGATTTCAAATTTTCATTAATTATAAACGCAATTGTCATTGTGTTGTGAATTAACAAGTCAGTAACAAATTTAGAGCAAATTAAGAAGTGGAAGCAAATTTTTAAAAGGGTGATGCTATTTGCATATTAGTTTTTTCTTTCCTATAATTGTGTTTTCATCAAAGAGATCAAGTGCAAATAACAATTTAATCAAGAAAATTACTTGAGGTACTATTGTATGACCAGAGAAGTTCCAACTACTATTATTATGACCATAAAACTTGCAAAGAAAAACTCAGTTTTTCATGATAGAAGCAAGCACATAAATATATATTATTATATTTTAGCATAATCTCTACAAGGATGAAGTAATTAACCTAAATATACATTATTATATTTTAACATAATCTATGCAAGGATGAAGTAATTAACCTGGTCTATTGCAAAAATGAAGATCAAATTGCAGATATCATGAATAAGTCTCTTAAACCTGTACATGTAGTGTTCAAGAAACCAAGAATTGTGCTCGGGGTATACTCCATGAAGGAAGTTCAGAAATAACAAAACCAGTGTTTGAAGACATCTAGTTTAAGGGGGAGTGTTAGGAATAAAAGTGGTTGATGTACTGAAACCAGTAGTTGAGCTATTTTTCAAGGCATAATTAATTGCTATGCTATTCTGATGAAAATAAATTGCAGCACGTAGTTCTACTTCTTAGAAAGTAGTTAGTTAGTTAGTTGCATTTCTTTATATTAAATAAAAGTTGAGGAAGTTATCTTAATATTCTTTCAACTGCATGTTTTGTCTTTTAAGACTAACATGACAACTTAATTTGTTAGCTAAGGAAATTAATTAAGAGTTTGACACTGAATTGGGACACGTAGGTTGCCACCCTAACCCTATGAATCAGAAGCTTTAATGTCCCTGTTATTATAACAGCTTGTTCTTTGCATAAAATACTAAAAAAGCTATCGAAGCTGCCTCCTAAGACAGAAGTCGGGCACATGACTAGATTCCTGGAGACAAAGGATCTCAAACTAAATTATGATGGATCATGTCCTGCTAAAATATGGCCACGCTATTACTCAGAGATACCTTCTTTCCGCTTCCGGAAAAATTTAGTAAATCTCCCCCTCTCTCCCCCTCCCTCTCTCTCGGTATGAGAGCAAAATACATGAAAGCCTTTGGAGAATCTCCACTAATTCTACTCCCATGGAAGATTAGCTTGCCCAACAACACAATTATTTAAGCCATTTGGCAATCCTAGCTAACAAGGTCAGCATGTAATGGTAGCTACTGATATTAAAGCTGCTTTGATTATTAACAAAAAAAAAATTAAAAAAAAGGGTTTTATATATTACCTCTCCTCATGAAATATTGTTCATTGAAATATTTTTTTTGTTTTTTTTTTTTATAATTTATGGTTTTTCTTTCAATCTCAATTACATTCTTTAATATTAGGTGTATTAGAGATTGAAATCTATAATTTTAATTTACATTTCATAAGGTTATCTCAATCTCGTTACATGAATCGCAAGTTTAACGGGTTAACTCAGTTGACTCGAGTTTTTTTTCTTTTTCTAATTGACCTTTTTTTTTTAGTTTCATCATTTAACATTGAGTTGATTGAGAATTATACCTCGTGATTTGTTTTAGTTTGTTTTTTATGAGATTATATTGATCTCATGACTTGGATCACAAATTTGGCTGGTTAACTTGGGTTTACTCAAGCTATTTTTTTGTGTTTTTTTAATTAATTTTTTAATCTCAATTTCATCCTTCAATATTAGGTTCATTGGAAATTAAACTTCATAATATTTTTCAATTTAATTTTTATCAGGTTATCCTGATCTTATGATCTGGACTACGAATTTGACGAATTAACTCAATTAGGTAGAGTTTTTTTTTCCCTTTTTCTAATTGACTTTTTTTTTCTCAATTTTATCCTTCAACATTGGTTTGATTGGGAATTAGGGTTTGTGATTTGTTTTAGTTTGCTTTCTATGAGGTTATCCTTGTCTTATGACTCGGGTCACGAGTTTAGCGGATTAACCCAGGTTGACTCATGTTTTTTTTTGTTTTTTTTAATTGATTTTTTTCAATTAAATATATCAACACTGAGTTGATTGAGAATTATACTTCATAATTTATTTCAATTTCTTTTTTATTGAGTTATCTCGGTTTCATGATTTAGATCACAGGTTTGTCAGGTTAACCTGAGTTTACTTGAGTTATTTTTTTGTCCTTTTTAAATTGATTTTTTTTAATCTCATTCTTCAATATTGAGTTTATTGAAAAATATGTTTCATGATTTATTTTAATTTTTTTATGAGATTATCATAGTCTCATGACCTGGCATGCGGATTATCAAATTAACTCGGATTGACCCGAATTGATTTTATATATTTTCATCTTAATATTTGTAAAAAATATGTGATTTTGAGTATTTATTTCGAATCAAATTATATTTTTATTGGTTATTTAAATTGTTTTTGGACCTGTTAAGTCAATCAAATTTCCCCCATGGTTTAAAATTATTTTTACTAGAAAAAAATAACAATGTCTGTACATGCTTTTTATATTAATTTTCTTTATTCGACTCACGGTATAATAATATGGAATAATAATCGTAGAATATCCTAGATTACAAGGTGCGAGGAAGTTCAGTAGCCACTTTCCGGTACTTGCCACTAACATTATAGCCCTTAAAAGACACGTGTATAGAAATCCTCTTTGAATTGTCTATATTGAGTCAAAATGAACTTTTCCAATTCCTAGCGCAAAACCCAGTTGGTGTTTAATTAATCTAGACATCTACATATCTTCTCCAAGTACCTGCCAACCATATTAGTTTATGGTAGTGAGAGTCTAACACATGATTAATAAGCATATTTGCTTTGCACGAGGCTATTCTTGCATTTTATCCTTTTCTGAACTAGTATGAAATGGCATAGCACACCAGAAACTCTTATGGTAACGAAAGAGTAATTATTAATATTTATTCTATGAAAGAGAGAGAGAGTAAATAAAAGAAGAAGAATTAAAGAGATAATTAGAAAAAAAAATGATTTTAGTAAAAATATTATTATTATTATTATTAGTGCATTCGAATGTGATTTTCTCTTTTTTATATATTTATCTTTCTTCTCAAAATAAATATTAATAAACACTCGTTTAGTGTTATAAATCTCTCAATGTAGCACATAAAATGATATAATTTAATACAAAGAATAGTATTTGAATAGACTTACAAGCACGCACTACATGTTAAATAGAAAAGAGAAATTAAGGTGATCAAATTGTCTTAAACTTTATGTATGGTAATGAACAAATCAAGTTCATCACGGCGCCAAAATTAATGAGTGCGCGCAGTACTCCGATCTCTTATATATAGGTCACAAAATCCCCACTTCAGTACTCCTCACACACTACCACCACACAACAACTTCTATCTCACTGCGTCTCTCGCTTCCCCATAATTTACACGTTCTTTTTAATGCTTTTCACCAATCAAATTAGCGTCACCTTCACCCACCACACCAACGGCAGCAAGACTAACACTAGAAATTAAATTCCCATCTTTATCTCTTCCTTTCTTCCATTAGCCCAAAAAAAAAAATAGAAAAAATGATGAACTGCTTGCAGAGTTGGCCTGAACCTGTGGTTAGAGTCCAATCTTTAGCAGCAAGTGGTATCCGGGCAATCCCAGAGCGTTATATTAAGCCACCATCCCATAGACCCTTATCAAAAAATGACTTTTCACCACCTCAAGAGGTAAACATTCCTGTTATTGATTTCCAAAACGTTTTCTCTGACGACCAACGCCTCCGTGACGAGGCCCTCCGTGATATCTACAGTGCTTGCCATGAATGGGGGTTCTTTCAAGTAGTGAACCATGGTGTTAGCCATGAACTGATGAAGAGGACTAGTGAGGTTTGGCGAGAGTTCTTCAACTTGCCAGTAGAAGTGAAGCAGGAGTATGCTAACACTCCTGCTACGTATGAGGGGTATGGTAGTCGGTTAGGGGTGGAGAAGGGGGCGATACTTGATTGGAGTGATTATTTCTTCCTTAATTATATGCCTGTTTCTCTCAGAAACCAAAACAAGTGGCCTGCAACCCCAGCTTCTTGCAGGTATGCGTGCACCTTCATAACCAGCCGCATGTTGCTAGTATTCCTTCGTATCTTTGGCTATTTCTCCTTGGTCGGTTATATATACGAGTTTTCTTCAATTTAATCAATAGTACTGGATTTTATTTTATTTTAGTTCTTTTTTGGCTGTTGGCAATTTCTTTTCTTGCTACCTTCCAATTTAGCCTAGAAAAGAAGGCACAGTAAGACAGGTTAATAGCACTTTAATCAGCTGACAGTACTGTGTATAAATTAATTTGATTCTTGAACCCTTTTTTTCCCATCTCAATTTAATGCTTTGAAATATGAAACAGAAGGGATCATATTGTTGAAACGAACATGAGAGAATATCAGAAGGATTGTATCCAATTAGGTTGCAGAACTGTAGAAGAAAAGGAGGTTTGGCAGCAGGATGTTTTCCCAAAGAATTGCTTCACAAGTACAGCCAATAGTACCATCCTTTACATGAGGATATCATGAATACATAATTACTTAGTTGACCGTCCATGCATATGTGTTGGATGGCATCAACTCCTCTTTGCTTTTCTTTTTATCATCCATCTTTTTTTAAAAAGGAAAGATGCTTTTGGAGACCAATTAATAATTATCTAATTAACAGAGTAAGACAAGTAATAATATTTGAATAAATACCACAAAATTAAAAGGGTAAGGAAAGAGAGGAGGTTTATTTCCTATATTTCAATTATTTGTATCTTAATAACAATCAAGGGATAAAAAAATTAATTGAGTCATACTGAAAATGAATTAATATACACAGATTTGATGATACTAATTAATTTAAAAAACTGCTGATTAAGACGTAATTAAGTTTACTATTTAATTGATCATCTTGACTGTAGGGAATTGGTAGCTGAGTATGGCAGTGAAGTGGTTAAACTTTGTGGAAAGTTGATGAAGGTATTCTCCATGAACCTTGGTCTGGAAGAGGACTCCCTCCTTAACGCTTTTGGTGGAGAAGAAAACATTGGGGCAGGCTTGAGGGTGAATTACTACCCCAAGTGTCCCCAGCCAGACCTTACACTAGGTCTCTCCCCACACTCTGACCCTGGTGGAATGACCCTTCTCCTGCCTGATGAAAATGTGGCTGGCCTACAAGTCTGTAGGAAGGGCAGTTGGCTCACTGTTAAGCCGATCCCAAATGCCTTCATTATCAACATAGGAGATCAAATCCAGGTATATGTATCTCTATCGATCACTCTTCTTTATCTTGAAGACTACTTTCATTCAACTTTTACAGTCATATTATCATGGGTACTGATGGCAAATTATTCATCTAATTAATGCGTCTATATGTAGGTACTGAGCAACGCCATCTATCAGAGTGTGGAGCACAGGGTTATTGTGAATTCTAATAGTGATAGAGTCTCTCTTGCCCTTTTCTATAACCCGAAGAGCGACTCGCTCATTGAACCATCCAAGGAGCTTGTGTCCGATGACCGGCCAGCTCTCTACCCACCGATGAGATTTGATGAATACAGACTTTACGTTAGGACAAAGGGTCTCTGCGGCAAGGAACAGGTTGAATCCTTAATAATATCCTAGGCCATGCAGTGAATGTTGAATCGATGACAGTGTCCCTCCTTGGTCCCGTCATCATCTAAAATAAATGTCTAATAATAATAAGCATGAGTTCCAGGGAACAAAGAGCGGGGCAAATTTGAATCACGTGGTACAGCAATTTACAGCTTGCTTTTGTTTTCAAGTCAATATTGCCACCGTCTGTTTAGGATAAAATGTCAATCAAATATAATGGAATTCCATTTCAGTGTTGTATAAGAAGGTGGAATTAAGTTATTGTCTATTTGCTCGTACCAAATCGTTAAGCAAAAACCAATTATTTGAATGTTGATGGAACTCTTCTTTGACCAGAGCGTGAAGTTGGAACACACTTGTTTAATTTATTGCTTGGTTTTTAGAAAACAGAACCCAACCATAAGATTTTGTGCATATCTTGCTCTGCTTTTTGAAGAGGAGTTTTCATCTTCATTGACTATATTTTTAATTGTCCACTTAAAAAAATTAAATCACATATTTCCGTTCACTTTCCATGACTTCTCTTTGACTGTGTTTCTGTCACGTGGGTGCTACTGTTTCCACGTTTCTTCACTAAAACTACAGTATTTACTTGAATGCTATGAGATAGACAGCAAGTTTCCATCGTGATATCTTCAGGTAGTGATGTCATCTAAAATGTAAAGATTGTTGCATCTCTATTGCTGTAATTCCAAGCCATAAGCCATCTGAATTACGTGCTTTAATTTGTCAGTATTTCCATCAATAAATATGATATATCATCGATAAAAATATCGTATGTAATTCCATCGATGATTTTTTTAATATTACCGATACAATGAAACCGTCAGTGATTAAATAGTGGCACATTGGCATTTGAAATAATTCTTTTTCAATTTTTTGGAATATACCGAAAAACTCAATCCGTTGGTAAGACCGTCAATAATGGTTTAAAAATAATGTTTTAAAAAAATCTTTTAAACAGAAAATAAATAAAAATAAGAAGAGAGAGACGTTAATTAACAAAAAAAAGGGTAAAAATGACAAGAGAAAAGAAAAAAGAAGAGAAGGACATACCTGGCACGCGTAGAGGAGAAGAAAAGAGAAGAGAAAGAGTATATGATGAGAGAGAGAGAGAGATGTCTTTGGTTTTTGTAGAAGATAAAGAGAGAAGAAGAAGAAATGCATGTTTGTTATAAAATTAGGGATTCTGGTCTTTTAATTTTGGTCTTTTTTATCGATGATTTTACTGAAGAATAATTAAATATTAATATTTTTAACATTTTTATCGGTGTTTCCGTCTATAACATTTAATTAAAATTTTCAATTTAATAAAAAAAATAGAAACCCCCCCCAGATATCACAGATAACTTTTCAGTCCTCGGTTATTTCGTCTGTAATAAACAATAATTAATAGTGTCATTGACAAGTGAGTAGTTTCAAAGCTCTCGGGAAAATACCTACAGACTTAATTCGTCTATGATGTTGTATGTAATGAACATAGTGAAAAGTGTCATCGAGAAGTGAACAGCTCTAAAGCTCTCGGGAAAATACTGATGGACTTAATTCGTCGGTGATGTCGTATGTGATGAACATAGTGAACAATGTTATTGAGAAGTGAACAGTTTTAAAGCTCTCTAAAATATACTAACGGACTTAATTCGTCAGTGATGTCGTATGTAATGAACATAGTGAACAATGCTATTAAGAAGTAAACAGTTTTAAAGCTCTCTAAAATATACCAATAAACGTAATCCGTTAGTGATGTTGTATGTAAAGAACACAATGAATAATGTCATTGAGAAGTGAACAGTGTCAAAACTCTCTAAAATATACTAACAGACTTAATCTGTCAGTGTATCTGTTGGTATTTTACGGTTCATTGATAATTCCATCGATATAAAATAGTTTATATGGCTAGATTGTATTTGTATTCCATATATATTCATCCTACAAATACTTAAAATCACAGCAACACACACAACACAATAACATTAGTTCTGTATATAATAATAAAATCACAAAAAATAAATGTTTCCTTGTAATGTAATAATAAATTCACGTCATTATCATTATATTAAAGTTAATTTCATCTAGAAATATGACATTATAATTAATTTCATTACACATTCGTATTGTGCCCATTAATTAGAATTGTCTTCTTCTTTTTTTTTTTCTTCAATTTCTAAAGACTGATCTCCGTGAGAACAGAAATTTCTCCTTGTGTGTAGTTTAGACATATCTAATACCACATTCACTAATATTTTTTAGATTAGATATTGCATAATTAATAAAACATTCAATTCCATTACAATAATTCATCATACGCAACCCTTTGGGAGAATCTCGATACATCCAAGAACGATCATACATTACTTATATCAAACCTATATAGAATATTGATGACAACATGTATTAATTAATTATGTAAACTAAATACATTAGCTAAAATTGGTTTAACTCAAACTTATTCAATATATTTTAATAATACTCTTAATTCATTATCAATCATCTACATAAATTCAAATTTCTATATATTTACTAAAATTTTCAACCCGGTAATAAAATTGATAAAATATAAAACAGATCCGTTAAATAATCCATTGTTTATTTTATTACAAAACACCTAAGTCACAATTTTGAAATAAATTTCATCAATTTACAAACAAATACAATTTCTCAAAATCTCAAATAAACCCTAACATGTACAAATCATACATTTGTACACCAAATTTCAATGGGAAAAAAGCTATAAAACAAGTAAACACCCAAACAAAATATATATACTACAAAAATATGCAATAAAAATTAACATTTTAAAATTGAGTTCAAACAAAAAATGGATAATTTTGCTTACTTGATATGGGGAATCCTCAATAAAATTTAAATCAGAACATGGATACTAGCAAACTGAGTGTTTGGTTGGCGGAATTTGTGGTGAGAGATTGATTTGTGCTAAAATAAAGGGTATGTTGTTTGTTGCAGAGCTGGGATGATGAAGAAGAAGAAATGGAGGAGAAGGGATTGTTCACCAGGTCATAAATTAAATATTATCAATGACAACATTACAGATAGATTTTACCGACAAGTTAATTTCGTCAATTATTTTATCTATATAAATGACATGTTATTATACATTTTGACTTTTTTAACATTTTTTTTCACTGTAATTCTCTCGATATATAACGAAAGAATATTTTCATCGGTATTTACTGATGGATACAACGAGAGACTATTTTATAAATAAAGTTCATTGCAATCTACCGACGGAAAAATTTTGTTGGTGTTTATGTTTGTATTTGCTAATTTTCTGGTAGTGTCAACAATAAAGACATTAACTTCTTCTTTACTATTTTATATTTTATACAAGTTCACTGTACATATATATATAACATGGTTATTATATATAACAACATTAGCTTTGTATATGTTTTTTTTTGTTGTATTTAATTAATTTTATGTATTATATATGTTGCATGAGTGTAATGCTTTAACTTGTACCATCTAGTTTTATATGTATTTAATTACTAATATGATATTATCTTCTTGATAAAAAAAAATTCTCTTTTGGAAGTTTGGTTCAGTTATTAAATAAGTGTATTTAATTCTTTATATTATCATTTAGATTCAAACTCAATAAAAAAAAACAATGAAATATATATAATGTAAATAAAATTACGTACCTAACAAACTGTGATGTGTTTATCGAAGAAAAAAGTTGCATGGAGTTGATGAGAAATGGAATAGGTGTTCTCTTGTCATTATTGATTTGTTTGATACACACACACACATAATATATATATATATAATATATATATATATATCATACTTTTTGCACCAAATTATTGTCCCATTGTTGCCTTATTTTAGACGTAACAAAATGAATAGGCATAATAGAAGGCACGTTTATTTGAAGTTTGAAGGAAAAATCTTCATTCTCAAACTTGTCACATTAATTATTCATTTAACAAGTGGTGGGAAGGCCAAGAACTTCTCTGTTTGTTTATCTCTTTTTTTTTAGTTTATACATTTGTCAACAAGAAATCTTATCTTAATATCCAATAATCCAACCAATATATTGATTAATATTGACTAGTAACATGGTTGACCAAGTCTAGAACATGCTTGTAGTTTAGTAGTTTTTTTTTTTTTATTAACCTGGGTGTTCGGGCCAGCTTGTGCGTATCTCGACTAATC
>Ga0307517_10008787_pt1 | contig 14431 bp, 12 predicted proteins | sample 23_EM_MG_FD_194515 | JGI IMG/M metagenome (GOLD analysis project Ga0307517, IMG submission 194515) | Populus trichocarpa ectomycorrhiza microbial communities from riparian zone in the Pacific Northwest, United States - 23_EM | ecosystem: Host-associated > Plants > Roots > Unclassified | place... | reverse complement strand
GGCTACGACCCGGCCTATCGCAGCGACAACAGCGCCTATGACCCGGCGCGCGCGAAGGCCTTGCTCGACGTCTACGGCTACCTCGACCGCGATGGCGACGGCTGGCGCGAGTTGCCGGATGGCCGGCCGCTGGTCTTGCACATGGCGACCGAGTCCGCGCAGATCGATCGCCAGAACAACGAGACCTGGCAGAAGAGCCTCGCGGCCGTCGGCTTGCGCATCCGCTTCGACACCGCGCAGTGGCCCGAGAACCTGAAGGCAGCACGCGCCGGCAAGGTCGCGATGTGGTTCCTCGGTGCGACGGCGACAACCCCCGATGCGCAGCAGGGACTGCAGTACATGTATGGGCCGGGCGCCGGCAGCTCGAACCTGGCGCGTTTCAAGTTGCCGGCGTTCGACGCGATCTACGACCGCATGTCGATCCTGCCCGACGGGGCCGAGCGCAAGGCCTTGTTCCTCGAAGCCAGCAAGCTTGTCCTCGCCTACATGCCGTACCGCGCGCATGTGCATCGCATCTACACGCACCTGAACCACCCGTGGCTGACGGGCTATCGGGAGGGCGCGTTTCGCAACGAATGCTGGCAGTTCGTCGAGGTCGACGGTGCGATGCGCGACCGCATGACGGGGTAGTCCCCGCGTTGACGGCGCAGGCGCGCGCCGCACAATGAGCGCATGACCTCACGTGAACCTCTGATCACCCGCTACACCCGCTGGCTGGCACGCGAGCGCGGCCTGCATTTCGACGCGACGACGACCGAGGGCTACGACGCGTTGTGGCGCTGGTCGGTGACCGACCTGCCGGCGTTCTGGGCTTCGATCTGGGACCACTTCGGCATGGTCTCGCCGACGCCGTTCAAGACCGCGCTCGGCGCCGAGCTGATGCCGGGCGCGCGCTGGTTCCCCGGGGCCCACGTCAACTACGCGCAGCACCTGTTCTCGCACGCCGACGCGGCGCATGCGGCCGGCCACCCGGCGATCGTGTTCCAGAACGAGGCGATGCAGGCGCGTGGCGAGCTGCAGGAGATCACCTGGCCCGAGCTGCGCCGCCAGGTGAGCTCGCTCGCCGCCGAACTGAGGCGCCTGGGCGTGCAGCCCGGTGACCGCGTCGCCGCGTTTCTGCCCAACATCCCGCAGACCGTCGTCGCGTTCCTCGCCTGCGCCAGCCTCGGTGCGATCTGGTCGGTGTGCTCGCCCGACATGGGCCCGGTCGCGGTGCTCGACCGCTTCCGCCAGATCGAACCGAAGGTGCTGATCGCGTGCGACGGCTACACCTACGGCGGTGTCGCGCACGACCGCATGGCGGTGCTGCGCGGGCTGCTCGACGAACTGCCCGGCGTGATGGATGTGGTGTTCCTGCGCTACCAGAACGCCGCGGCCGACGCCACCCGGCTCGCCGCGACGCACCGCAGCGTGCACGACTTCGCCGAAGCCGTGTCGCGCGAGCAGCCGTTCGCGCCCGCGTGGCTGCCGTTCGAGCACCCGCTGTGGATCGTCTACTCGAGTGGCACCACCGGCCTGCCGAAGCCGATCGTGCACGGCCACGGCGGCGTGATGATCGAGGCGCTGAAGTTCGGCGCGCTGCACAACGATGTCGGCCCGAGCTACCGCGGCGGCGATCGCTACCACTGGTACAGCGCAACCGGCTGGATCATGTGGAACTCGCAGCTCGGCGCGCTGCTGGGCGGCGCGACGATCTGCATCTTCGACGGCAACCCCGGCGGCAAGATCGGGGCGCCGGACTGGACCACCCTGTGGCGCTTCGTCGCCGATGCCGGCGTGACCTTCTTCGGCGCCGGCGCGGCGTTCTTTGCGAGCTGCGAGAAGGCGGGCGTCGAGCCGGCGCGCATTCCGGGCCTGTCCGCGCTGCGCGCCATCGGCTCCACCGGCTCACCGCTGTCGATCGAGTCCTACCGCTGGATCTGGTCGGAGGTGCCGAAGGTCGACGGCCGCGACATCTGGCTCACGTCGATCTCCGGCGGCACCGACTTCGCCGGAGGCTTCGTTGCCGGGCTGCCGACCTTGCCGGTGGTCGCCGGCGAGATGCAGTGCCGTTGTCTCGGCGCCGCGGTCGAGGCCTGGAACGAGGCCGGCCAGCCGCTCGTCGACGAGGTCGGCGAGCTCGTGTGCGTGAAGCCAATGCCGTCGATGCCGCTGTACTTCTGGAACGACGAGGGCAACGCGCGCTACCTCGGCAGCTACTTCGACATGTACCCCGGAGGAAACGGGAAACCTGCGGTGTGGCGCCATGGCGACTGGCTGAAGATCACGCCGCGCGGCGGCGCGATCATCTACGGCCGCTCCGACGCGACCATCAACCGCCATGGCATCCGCATGGGCACCTCCGAGCTGTATCGCGCGGTCGAGGCGCTGCCCGAGGTGCTCGACAGCCTGGTCGTCGACCTCGAATACCTCGGCCGCGAGAGCTACATGCCGCTGTTCGTCGTGCTGCGCGACGGGCTCACGCTGGACGACGCGCTGACCCAGCGCCTGAAGAACAGCATCAAGACCGCGCTGTCGGCGCGCCACGTGCCGAACGAGATCCTGCAGGTCGCCGCGGTGCCGCGCACGCTGTCGGGCAAGAAGATGGAGCTGCCGGTCAAGAAGCTGCTGATGGGCACGCCGGCGGATCAGGTGTTCAAGCTCGATGCGATGGCCAACGCGGCCTGTGTCGAGTGGTTCAGCGCATTCGCGGCGCGGCGTGCCGCCGCCGGCGCTACTACAGCGGCAGTTCCGTGAAGTAGCGTCCGCTGTGGAAGATCAGCGGCGGCACGCCGGGCTGCCAGCTGCAACGCTCGACCTCGCCGACGAAGATGACGTGATCGCCCTCTTCGTACTGGCTGCGGTTGAAGCACTCGAACACCGCCGCCGCGCCTTCGAGGATGGGTGCGCCGCGCTCGCCTTCGCGAAACGCGACGTCGGCGAAACGATCCGCGGTCTTGCTCGCGAAGCGCTCGGCCAGCGCGTGCTGCGAGGCGGCGAGGATGTTGACGGCGTAGTGCGAGCCGCGCTCGAACGCCGGCATCGAGCCGGCGCTGCGCGCCAGGCTCCACAGCACCAGCGGCGGCGCCAGTGACACGGAATTGAACGAGTTCGCGGTCAGGCCGACCAGCGTGCCATCGGCACGGCGCGCGGTGATGACGGTCACACCGGTCGCGAACATGCCGAGCGCGGCGCGGAAATCGGAGGTCGAGAAGCTGGGCGCCGAGGCGCGGTGCGGGGTTCGCATGCCAGCGATTGTCCCGTAATGGCGCCGGGCGGGCGTGCAATCGTTCATGGACCGGCCCTCCGCGTCTCGGTGGCGTGAACTTGTGCGCCATCTTCGAGCACGACGGCGCGCCACGATCACGTTAGGCTGCGCCCTTCGACCCGCTGAATCGGGCGCTCGTGAGACAACCGCAGATCTGCGGAAGGAGACGCATCATGATGATCAAGAAGAACTTGGCCATCGCCGCGTTGGCGATGTTCGCGGCGACGGCTGCGCAGACGGCCTGGTCCCAGGACATCATGATCGGCCAGTCGGTGCCGCTGAGCGGCCCCAACGCCGACATCGGCCGCGACATGCGCGACGGTGCGCTGGCCGTGTTTGCCAAGGTCAATGCCAGCAACGCGCTCGGCCGCCACGTCCAGCTCGTGACGCTGGACAACGCCAACAACCGCCAGCGCGCGGCCGAGAACACCGAGCAGTTGCTGGGCCAGGGCGCGATGGTGCTGTTCGGCTACAACTCGGCGACCAACAGCGTCGACGCGCTGCCGCTGGCGGCGAAGAACAACCTGCTGTTCTTCGCGCCGTTCAGCGGCTCGGCCAGCCTGCGCAGCCACCCCAATGTCTTCACGGTGCGGGCGTCGTACAAGGAAGAGGCGGCCAAGATCGTGGAGGCCAAGCGCGGCGTCGGCGCGGTCAAGGCGGTCATTCTTCACTACGACGACGACGTTGGCCGCGGCAACTACGAAGCCGCGGCCAGCGCCTATGTCGACAGCGGTGTCGCCAAGCCGCGCGGCGTCGCGGTCAAGCGCGGCGCCACGCTCGACGCGGCGTCGGTGGAGGCGCTGCTGAAGGATTCGCCGCACTATGTGCTGGCGACGACGCAGTACAGCGCCGTCAACGACTTTTTGAAAGCGGCGGGCGACAAGGGCACCGCGGTGTCGGTTGCGGCGCTGTCGTTCGTCAACCCCGACGAGCTCGCGGAGTCGGCGGGCGCGCTGGCGCGCGGCACGGTCGTGTCGCAGGTGATGCCTTCGCCGCGTGCCTCGAACCAGGTGTCGATGCCGGTCGTGAGGGAATGCGCCGAGGCCCTGAACGCGCTCAACGGCGGCAAGCTCAACTACACCTCGCTGGAGTCGTGCATCGCCGCGAAGGCCTTGGTGGCGGCCCTGAAGAAGGCCGGCCCGAAGCCGACGCGCGAGTCGGTCCTGCAGGCGATGGGCTCGATCGGGCGGCTTGATCTGGGCGGCTTCTCGCTCAACTACTCGCCGACCAACCACCACGGCAGCAGCTGGGTCGAGCTGACCATCCTGTCGCGCGGCAACCGCTTCGTTCAGTAAATCGTTCGGCGCAGAGGCCGTCAATGCCCGCGCCGGCGGCTCGGCCGCGGCGCCTTGCCCACTCGCGCGTCGAGAATTTTGGACACACTTGGCCGTTGCCCTGCGCTCACGCTTGACGATACTGCCGGTGTGTCTCATGTCCCAATCGAACACACCCTGCTGCGGGCACTTGCCGAGAACGTTCCGCATCGCATCTACGCGAAAGATGTGCAGGGCCGGTTCATCTTCGCCAACGGCGCAGTGGCGCGCGGCATGGGCGTGTCCGATCCCGCCGAGCTGCTCGGCAAGACCGATTTCGACTTCTATCCGCGCGAGCAGGCGAGCGAGTACGCCCGACAGGAACAGGAAGTCCTCCGCCACGGGCGCGCACTGCTGAACCACGAGGAGCACGTCCAGTACCTGTTGCTCAGCAAGGAAGTGTGGCTGATCACGACCAAGGTGCCGGTACGCGATGCGGCTGGTCGGATCGTTGGGCTGGTGGGCATCAACTACGACATCACCGCGCAGAAGTCCGCCGAACTGGCGTTGCAGGCCGCCCACGCGCAGGCGGCGGCGACGGCTCGGCAGCTGCAGGCCACCGTCGCACGCCTGGATCTCGAAATGAAGGAGCGGCAGCGCTTCGAGCAGGAACTGCGTCACCAGGCGATGCACGACCCCCTCACCGGCCTGCCGAACCGGGTGCTGCTGATGGATCGGATCGACCACGCGATCGAACTTGCTCGGCGCCGCGACCATGAGCTCACGCTGCTGTTCATCGATCTCGACCGGTTCAAGATCGTCAACGACAGCCTCGGCCACGCCGCGGGCGACGAGTTGCTGCGCGTCGTGACGCGACGGATCGGCAGCTGCGTGCGCTCGGGCGACACGTTCGCGCGCCTGGGCGGAGACGAGTTCGTCCTCCTTTTGCCCAATCCCATGCCTGCGGACGCGCTCGCGACGTTGACCAATCGCCTGGCCCGGGTCGTGGCCAAGCCGGTGCTCGTCTCCAATCGCCAGGTCTCTGTCACCTGCAGTCTGGGCTACAGCGTCTATCCGCATGACGGCGCGGACGCGATCACGTTGCTCAAGCACGCCGACGCCGCGATGTACGGCGCCAAGGAAGATGGCGGCAACCGGGTGCGGCGCTACACGCCCGAACTGCGCTCGCACACAGGCGAACGACTGGAAGTCGAGGCTCAGTTGAAGCAGGCACTGGAGCGCGGCGAGTTCTTGCTCCACTACCAGCCGCAGGTCGAGATCGCCAGCGGGCGAATCATCGGCGTGGAGGCGCTGGTGCGCTGGCAGCTCCCGGTGCGCGGACTGGTGCCGCCGCTGGAATTCATCCCGCTCGCCGAGGAGTCGGGGCTGATCGAACCGATCGGCGAATGGGTGCTGCGCACCGCCTGCGCCCAGGCCGCCGCGTGGCAGCGCAGCGGATTGCCGGCTCTGCGCATGGGGATCAATCTCTCGGCACGGCAGTTCCTCAACCCGGCGTTGGAATCGGTGGAAGAACCCGGAGGAGACCATCCGCATCCTGACCAGCTTCAAGACACTGGGCATCGGCATCGCGATCGACGACTTCGGCACCGGCTACTCCAACCTCGCCTACCTGCGCCGCTTCCCCGTGCACCGCATCAAGCTGGATCGCGCATTCGTCAGCGAACTCGGCTCGCCGTCGAGCAGCCACGCCATCGTCGAAGCCATCGTTGCGATGGCCCACAAGCTCGACCTGGAGGTCATCGCCGAGGGCGTGGAGACCGCGGAGCAGCGCGAACAGTTGCTGCGCTACGGCTGCGACGCGCTGCAGGGCTACTGGTTTTCGCGGCCTGTCGACGCGGCCTCGTGCGAGGCTTTGCTGCGGACGCACTGCGGGCAGGTCGCCGCGATCTGATCGTGTGAAGTCTCTGGCAGAGAGGTCTCACGGCAAGGATCGGGCCTCACGTCCCGGCCCTCAAGAGGTTCACCTCGGGCGTGGGACACTCTTGGTGCGTCGTCTCCATCTGAGCGCTCGTAATTTCGGGACTCTATTCAGACGTTTTGGACTCTATTCCTAGCCACCACACGACCCCGCGCTTCGACCTGGCCGCCTTGCACCGGCTCGTCGTCGTCACGCTGCTCGGCTTTGCCTCGGGGCTGCCGCTCGCGCTCACCGGCCAGTCGATGCAGGCCTGGCTCGGCGCCGAGGGCGTTGGCGTCGCGACCATCGGCCTGCTGAGCATCGTCGGGCTGCCCTACACCTTCAAGTTCCTGTGGGCGCCGCTGATGGACCGCTTCGAGCTGCCCTGGCTCGGCCGGCGCCGCGGCTGGATCGTGCTGACGCAGCTGTTGCTCGCCGCGGCGCTGTGGTGGCTCTCGATCACCTCGCCCGGCGCGGCGACGCGCACGTTTGCGCTGCTCGCCGCCTTGCTGGCGTTCGTCTCGGCCTCGCAGGACGTCGTGATCGACGCCTACCGCACCAACCTGCTCGGCGCGCACGAACGCGGCCTCGGGTCGTCGCTGTACGTGATGGGCTACCGCATGGCGATGATCCTGTCGGGCGGCATCGCGTTCATCTGGGCCGATCCGACGCAGGGCGGGGCGTGGTCGTGGCCCGAGATCTACCGCTTCATGGCCTGGATGATGGTCGGCGCGGCCGTCGTCACCATCGTGTTCCTGCCGCGCTTGCAGCACGCCGAAGTGCCCACCAGCGCGGCGCGGCAGGACCTGATCGGCTTCGCCGCGGTGCTGGCCGCGGTGGCCGTCGGCTTCATCCTCAGCGAGCGCTTCGGGCCGCCGCTGGCACGGGCGATCGCCGCGCCGCTGTTCTCGGGCAGCGCGATGTCGGCCGCGCTGCAGCAGAAATGGATAGACCTGCTCGCGCTGATGCTTGGTCTGGCGTTCACGCTGCCGCTGGCCGCGTGGGCCGCGCACCGGGCGCGCTTCGAGACGCTGCTCGGCGGCCTGCGCAGCTACTTCGCGCAGTCCGGCGCGTGGCCCTTCCTCGCCTTCATCGTGCTCTACAAGCTCGGCGACGCGTTCGCCGGCGCGCTGATGACGCCCTTCCTGCTGCAGGGCATGAGCTTCGGCCTGGCCGAGGTCGGCGTCGTCAACAAGATCGTCGGCATCTGGCTCTCGATCGGCGGTGCGCTGATCGGCGGCGTGCTGATGCTGCGGCTCGGGCTGTGGCGCGCGCTGATGATCTTCGGCATCCTGCAGATGCTCAGCAACCTCGGCTTCTGGTGGCTCGCGGTCGCAGGCAAGGGGCTGATGCCGGGCCTGGTGCTGCCGGCGTTCGACTGGGGCTTCGTCAAGCTTGCGCAGGCCACGCCGGTCGACGGCGGCCTGCTGTTCGTCGTCGCGGCCGAGAACCTGTCCGGCGGCATGGGCACGGCGGCGTTTCTCGCCTTCCTGATGAGCTTGTGCAACCAGCGCTTCACCGCGACGCAGTTCGCGCTGCTGAGCGCGTTCGCGTCGGTCGGCCGGGTCTGGGTCGGGCCGCTCGCCGGGGTGCTGGCCGAGTCGATCGGCTGGCCGCTGTTCTTCATCATCTCGACCGTGATGGCGCTGCCCGCGCTGCTGATGTTGTGGAGCCTGCGCGGGCCCGTGCGTGCGCTGGAGTTCGACGCCAATGCCCCGTTGATGGATGATTGATGCCATGAGGCTGCTGCCATTTCCGCATCCGATGTCTGGTTGTCGCTGCTGCGCGCTGCACGCGCGCCGCCTCTTCACCGGCGGCGTGCTCGCCGCTGGCGCCGGGTTGGTGCTGCCGGCCTGGGCACGCGAGGGCGTCGACGTGGGCCCGCGATCGAGCTTCACGAAGCTGGTCTCGGCCGAACAGATCGAGCAGGCGGCCCGCCAGCAGTATGTGCAACTGGAGAAACAAGCGGCGCAGAAGAATGCGCTGGCGCCGTCCGACCACCCGCAAGTCGTGCGGCTGCGCGCGATCGCGCAGCGCCTGATCCCGTACACCTACGAGTGGAACGAGCGCGCGCGCCAGTGGCGCTGGGAGGTCAACCTGATCGGCGGCAAGCAGGTCAACGCGTTCTGCATGCCGGGCGGCAAGATCGCGTTCTACTACGGCATCCTCGACCAGCTCAAGCTCAGCGACGACGAGGTCGCGATGGTGATGGGCCACGAGATGACGCACGCGCTGCGCGAACACGCACGCGAGCGCATGGGCAAGACGATGGCGACGCGCGGCGCGATCGAGCTCGGCGCCGCGATCTTCGGGCTCGGCGATGTGGCGCGCGGGGTCGCCGGCATGGGCGGCCAGTTGCTCACGCTGCAGTTCAGCCGCGAGGACGAATCCGAAGCCGACCTGGTCGGCCTCGAGCTCGCCGCCCGCGCCGGCTACGACCCGCGCGCCGGCGTGACGCTGTGGAACACGATGGCCGCGGCCGCGAAGGGCGCGCCGCCCCAATGGCTCTCGACGCACCCGTCGGGGCCGACGCGCATCCGCGACATCGAACGCGCGCTGCCGGCCGTCCAGCCGCTGTATGCGCGCGCGGCGCGGCCAGCGGTGCGCTACGAGGCGCCGAGCGGCAAGGGCTGAGGCGGTATCAGGCACCCGGCGGCGGGTACTCGGGCCGCTTGGGAGCGGCCCGGCGCTGGCCAGAGGTGTGGCGAGGCAGACGCCTACCAGCGCGCAGGCAGTGGCTTCAGCAGCCGGTAGCGCGCCGCGACCTCACCGATGTAGCCGCCGCCCTCCAAGTCCTTCATCAACCGACTCACCATCTCCCGCGAGCACCCCAGCCGATTCGCGATCTCCTGGTGCGTGAGCCGCTCGCCGATCACCCGCGTGCCGTCGGGCTGCACCTGGGCGAGCGAATTGAGCAGCAGCACCAGTCGCCCGTACGCATCGTTGAGCGCGAGCCGCTTGGTGCTGACGGTCGCGGCGCGTGCGCTGCGGATCACCTTGGCGAGCAGCTCGAGCGCGAATTCGGGGTGCTCGGCGATGTGCTGCAGCAGCGTCTGGCGCGCGACCTGCACGCACTCGACCGCTTCGAGCGCCTCGACGCTGGCCGAGCGCGGACCGCCGTCCAGGCTCATCTCGCCGATGTACTCACCGGCGCCATAGGTGCCGTAGGTGATCTCGCGGCCGGTGTCGCTGCTGCCGAAGACGCGCAGCCGGCCCTTGGTGACGATGTAGAGCGTGTCGCCGATGTCGCCCTCGTCGATCAAGCGCTGGCCCTTGCGGAAGGCCTTCACCACGCCGCGCTCGGCGAGCGCGCGCAGCGAGGGCGTGAGGGCCTGGAAACGGTCGGGCGGCGAATCGCGGGCAGGGGGCATGGGCGCGTGCGGCCGGCCCGCGGATGGGCCGGTTGCACACGCCCATCGTAGCGTCAGGCGGCCAGTGGCTGGCGATGATCCGTCGCGTCGTGGCTCAGCGCGTGGCGCAGCACGCTCATCAGGGGCGGCAGCACCGCGACCTGGCGCACCAGCGCGCGGATGCTCTCGGCGCCGGTCTTCTGCCGGATGCTGCCGATCTGCGATCGCACCGTGGCGATGCCGACGCAGAGCTCGGTGGCGATCGCGCCCGGCGGCACGCCTCGGCACAGCGCGACCAGCACACGGGTCTCGGCCGGCGTGAGGCTGTGGCTGCGCGCAAAGCCCTGCACCGACAGCGATTCGCACACCTGGCGCTTGCTCAGCATCAGCAGCGTGGTTGCTTCGCCGGGCGCCTGCCCGCCGCCGATCGGCACCACCGAGACGCAGGCGCGGAGTGCGCTGTCGCCGAGCGTGAGCAGCTTGCGCAGGCCGCGCTGCGCGGCGTTTTGCAGCGCGGTGTGCAGCGCCACCACGTCGTGCGCGTGGCGCGCGCGCAGCTCGCGCCCGATCAGCTGCAGCGGATGCTGGCCGTCGAGCTCGACGCGCGCGACATGGTTGACATGCAGCACATGCGCGTCGTCGTCGAGCAGCAGCATGCCGTAGTCGACCTCGTCGAGCGTGGCAGCGAGCCAGTCGCGCCGCGCGCGCCGCTCGGGGCCGCAGTAGCGGTCGCTTGTGTTTTGGTGATCCGGCGCCACAGGTGGCGGCATGCTGTGGCGGTCGGCGAAGGCGGTTGCAAGCATCTCGGCTCTCCTCGGTGTCGTCCCCGGGCGAAACGCCTGGTTACGACATCAAGGCTAGGCAACGGTGGGGGTTGCGGGTGGTGAATATGTCCGGGGGATCTTGTGAACTATTCACCTCGCCGGCGACGCGCGCGTCATCACGCTGACGCGAGGACTTTCAGCAACCAGCGGTTCATGTCGACGATCTCCGGCGCGCACACCGAGTGCGGCATCGGGTAGTCGTGCCATTCGACCGGGTAGCCGAGCGCCAGCAGCGCGTCGCGCGACGCGATGGCACGGTCGAGCGCGATCACCGGGTCGCTGCGCCCATGGGCCTGAAAAATCGGCACGCCGGCGGTCGCCGCGCTGCGCTCGGCCGCCGTGCTCGCGGCCAGCGGCAGGTAGCCCGACATGCCGAGCAGCCCGGCCAGCCGTTCGGGATAGCGCAGCCCGGCCATGAAGGTCATCGCGCAGCCCTGCGAGAAGCCGCCGAGCACGATGCGCGATGCCGCGATGCCGCGCGCGCGCTCGTTCGCGATCAGGCCGTCGACGAGGGCCTGCGAGGCGCGCAGCCCGGCCACGTCTTCGCGCTGGGCACCGGCCGGGCCGAGCTCGGCGCCGAGGATGTCGTACCAGGCCCGCATCACGTAGCCGCCGTTGATCGTGACCGGCCGTGTCGGCCCATGCGGGAACACGAAGCGCACCGGACCGACGCGCGTCAGATCGAACTCCTGGGCGATCGACACGAAGTCGTTGCCGTCGGCGCCGAGGCCGTGCAGGATGATGATGCTGGCCGTCGGGTTCGGCGCGGTTTCCACTTCGATCACGTCGAGGCTCATGGGTTGGGTTCCGGGAAGATTCAGAGGGTGAAGTCGTAGTCGATCACGAGCGGGGCATGGTCGGAGAAGCGCGTCTCCAGATGGATGTACTCGGCCTTGGCATGCCGGGCGACGGCCGGCGTGGCCAGGTGGTAGTCGAGCCGCCAGCCGACGTTCTTGGCCCAGGCCTGGCCGCGGTTGCTCCACCAGGTGTATTGCTCGGGTTTGGAGTTCAGCGTGCGGAACACGTCGACCAGGCCGATCTCGTCGAGCAGGTGTGTCATCCAGGCGCGCTCTTCGGGCAGGAAGCCGCTGTTCTTCTGGTTGCCGCGCCAGTTCTTCAGATCGATCTCCTTGTGCGCGATGTTGATGTCGCCCACGAGGATCAGCTCGCGCTCGGCTGCCAGCGCCCGCAGGTGCGGCGCCATCAGCGCCAGGAAGCGGTACTTGGCCTGCTGGCGCTCCTCGCCGCTCGAGCCGCTGGGGAAGTAGCAGCTGATGATGCTGAGCTTCTCGAGCCCGGTGCGGGAGAGGTCGTCGAAGCGCGCTTCGACGTAGCGGCCCTCGGCGTCGAACTCGGGGTTGCCGATGCCGGTGATCACGCCGGTGGGCGTCTTGCGGCTGTACAGGCCGACGCCCGAGTAGCCCTTCTTGTCGGCATAGTGGAAGTGGCCGCTCATGCCACCGACCTGTTCGAAACGGCCGACCACGGTGTCGGCCTGGGCCTTGATCTCCTGCACGCCCATACAATCGGCGGCCATGCTTTGTGCCCAGGCTTCGAAGCCCTTGGTGGCGGCGGAGCGGATGCCGTTCAGATTCAACGAGACAAGACGGAACACAACAGGACTTTCCGGATGAGCACGAACGCGAACTCTGACGACGCCCTCGCGCAAGACTTTGTGCAGTTTGCGGTCGAGGCCGGCGTGTTGCGTTTCGGTGAGTTCAAGACCAAGGCCGGGCGGCTGTCGCCGTACTTCTTCAACTCGGCCCTGTTCGACGATGGCGCCAAGCTGGCACGCCTCGCGGAATTCTATGCGCGGCGTTTGCTCGCCAGCGGCGTGGCGTTCGACATGCTGTTCGGCCCCGCCTACAAGGGCATCACCTTGGCCGCCGCCTCGGCGGTCGAACTCGCGCGGCTCGGGCGCAACGTGCCCTTTGCCTTCAACCGCAAGGAGGCGAAGGCGCATGGCGAAGGCGGCACGCTGGTCGGCGCGACCCTGCGCGGGCGTGTCGCGATCGTCGACGATGTGATCACCGATGGGGCCTCCAAGCGCGAATCCGTCGAGATGATCCGCGCCGCGGGCGCCGAGCCGGTCGCGGTCCTGATCGCACTCGACCGCATGGAGCGTGGGGGCAGCGATGACAACCTTTCCGAGCGCTCGGCCGTTGAGGACTTCGAGCGAGCGTACGGCCTGCCCGTGATCGCGATCGCGACGCTCGCCGATCTGCTGGCGTACCTGCGATCGAACGCCGACCCGGCTCTGGGCGCGCACTATGCGCGGGTCACCGCCTACCGCGAACGCTACGGAGTGTGATGAGGATGAGAGGCTTCACCGTTGGCTGGATCGCCGCCGCGCTGCTCGGCGCCGGTGTCGGCGCGCCGGCGCTGGCCCAGCAGCTGGTCGCGCCCGCGCAGATCTTCACCTGCACCAACGCTGCGGGCAAGAAGCTCACCTCGGACCGGCCGATCCCTGAATGCAACGACCGCGAGCAGCGTGTGCTCAACGCCGATGGCTCGGTCAAGCGGATCCAGGGGCCGGTGTTGACCGCCGATGAACGCAGCGAGTCCGAGATCCGCGAGCGCGAGGCCGCGGCGGATCGGGCGCGCAAGCTCGAGGCGATCCGGCGCGACCGCAACCTGCTGGCGCGTTTCCCGAACGAGGCGGCGCACCGCAAGGCGCGCATCGCCGCGCTCGACGATGTCAACAACGCGCTGCGCATCTCGGAAGCGCGCCTCGCCGCGCTGGCGCGCGACCGCAAGCCCCTGACCGACGACGCCGAGTTCTACATCGGCAAGCCGCTGCCCGGCAAGCTCAAGGCCCAGCTCGACGCGAACGATGCGTCGGTCGAGGCGCAGCGTTCGCTGGTGCAGAACCAGAAGCTCGAGGTGATCCGCATCGACCAGCTGTACGACGCCGAGCTCGAGCGCCTCAAGCGCCTGTGGAGCGGCGCCCAGCCGGGCTCGATGGGCATGATTGCGGGCGCCGCATCGGCGCCGCCGCTGAAGAAATAACGATCAGCCTGCGAGTTTCTTTCTGAGAAGCTCGTTGACCTGGCTCGGGTTGCCCTTGCCCTGGGTCGCCTTCATCGCCTGACCGACGAGCGCGTTGAAGGCCTTGTCCTTGCCGGCGCGGTACTCCTCGACCGACTTCGCATTGGCGGCGAGCACCGCGTCGATGATGCGTTCGAGCTCGCCGCTGTCGCTCATCTGCTTCAGGCCTTTCGATTCGATGATCTCATCGATGTAGCCCTCGGGATCCACGTGCAGAACGTACCGGCCGGGCTGCCACAACTCGCTAAACACTTGACGTGCGCCGTTGTTCGAAATCGTGCCGTCGGCAATGCGCTTGATCATCGCGGCCAGAGTGAAGGCATCAACCGGGGGTGCCGCGATGTCAACTGCATCGGCGTTGAGTCGCCGCGATACTTCGCCCATCAACCAGTTCGCTACGAGTTTCGGCTGCCCGCTCGCTTTCGCCGCGGACTCGAAGTACGCCGCTAACGCCTTGCTCTGCGTCATCATCGCCGCGTCATAGGCGGGCAGTGCGTAGTCCTGTTGAAAACGCGCCGCCATCAGGCGCGGCAGCTCGGGCATCTGCGCGCGAACCGCGTCGATCCACTCGGGGGCGATCACCAGCGGCGGCAGATCGGGGTCGGGGAAGTAGCGGTAGTCGTGCGCATCTTCCTTGGTGCGCATCGCACGCGTCTCGCCGGTGTCGGGATCGAACAGCACGGTCGCCTGCTGCACCGTGCCGCCGTCTTCGAGCAGGTCGATCTGCCACTGCACCTCGAAGTCGATCGCCTGCTGCATGAACTTGAAGCTGTTCAGGTTCTTTATCTCGC
>Ga0307517_10008786_pt1 | contig 14432 bp, 7 predicted proteins | sample 23_EM_MG_FD_194515 | JGI IMG/M metagenome (GOLD analysis project Ga0307517, IMG submission 194515) | Populus trichocarpa ectomycorrhiza microbial communities from riparian zone in the Pacific Northwest, United States - 23_EM | ecosystem: Host-associated > Plants > Roots > Unclassified | place... | reverse complement strand
GCCAGTGAAGGAGAGAGCATGAGACTAATTGGCACCCAAGAGAAACGGGCGTTGACCCAAATAAAAGATATCTTACTACTCCGAGATACAGTATCTTTGATTCCTTGACTCTCGAAGATAAAGATGACACTGGACCAACTTGAACATCGTAAAGCCCTACACAGGAACATATTAAAATTAATTATCATTTTATTTGTGATAGAATTGCTAAAAGAGATTCAAATTTAGTTTGTCTCTTTAAAGAACCAAGTAGGTGATGCTTTGGTTGCTCATTTTAGATCCCATTCTTTGGGTGGAATCTCCCCCTTTAAGCGGGGCATATTATGAAAAGATTATTTTTAATCGTGTGTTTATACACACACACACACAAAGTAAGAGTCATAAAATGGTACATCACAGTCAGTGAAATTGACCTTCCAATGTGACGATGCCCTGGCATGTCCGGGAGGGCAACCAACGCAACTAATTAGCCAACATTGTTACTTTTATTATATGTTGATTTGATAGTTAGAATTTCTAGTGCTTGTCTTTAGTTATGAAGTGCAGCATCTGTATTTTTAGAAAAGAAAAGGAATTTTATATCCATACATAATATATTGATCTGACATGGCCATAAAAGAAAATCTATCATCATGTCTGAGCTAGGTTCTATTTTTACTCTCATTTCATTCATTTATTAACCTCCCAGTACGTACGTAGAATTATATCACATTTGAAATGATTTCAAGTTCACGTTAATTTTACCCTGCTTTTTAAAATACTTTTCCCATAAATAATATAGTAAATTTATATTTTTTAGATATTTTTTAATGAGTTTAATATACTATATCAAAAATAAAATAAAATTATTTTAATATATTTTCAATTAAAAAAATTTAAAAAAGCAACTTTTATCTACTGTAACAAATCTTATCTGCTACTTGATTTTTGCCACAGTTTGGCATCCCGGAGTCACTCGTATTGTTGCAAACAAGCATAAACTAATGAATGTGTCAATTTTCTATTCGTTAAAACGAATACTACAATTATTGGAACGTTCAATTAAGACCATGCATGTCAATTTTATTTTATTATTAGTTGATGTGTTCAATTATTTGTGGTTGTGAGAGGATATCTGGAGCCAATTTATTATTTGAGACGACTACGTTTTATATATAAATACTAATTCGTATTGATATGAATTTTTTGCTTTCAGATCATGAATTTTGTCCGCGAATTAACTGATCCCGTTTGTAGTGCTAAGTTTTTGGTAAATGGTCGTGACTATGGCAGTCGTTGGTATATTGCTTTTAGTAAATTATACCAAGAATCTATATCTTTTTTTTTTTTAATTACCTAAAAACCATCATTTAAATTCCTCACCAATATTGTAAATAACGATATTCCTCATAAAAAATAAAAAATTGAAAAAGACGATGTCAGATACACTTACACAGCTATAAAATTTCATGTAATACTATCCTGTGCTTCACAAAAAAAAAATCAGTAATAATTGTTTTTGCAATGCTAAAAATGGGATTTTCTAGCCAACCTGCCATATTACTAACTATTTAATATAATTATAAAAATAGAGAGAGGGTGATCTTTCAGCATTATCTTATGGATAAGATTATCCACGTGAAAATAGAACCACAGAAAGATTATATATTGATCCTTAACATATTTTCTTATACTTCTGATTTCTTTCCTGGAAGTCCCCATAAGTCAATGATTAGATTTTTTTCCCCCTCCCTCCCCTGTCTCGTATATTTTGTGTTATATATGGACCACGAGTCCCCATGCTTCCCTCTTTAACACTACAAGCTAAGGGTGAGTGTCACCAAACATTACCCCCAAAGAAAAGAAAAAAAGAAGAACAAAGGAAAAAATGGTGGTTGCTGGTCCAGGTGGTGGTGGAGGTATTGGTGGTGTGGCTGACATGAAGATTCTGACCACCCAGATCGTCACCGGCCGGTGGTTCATGGTGTTCGCATCACTTCTAATCATGTCGGCTTCTGGTGCAACCTATATGTTCGCACTCTACTCCCCTGATATCAAAAGTGCCCTGGGTTATGATCAAACCACCCTTAATTTGCTTAGCTTCTTCAAAGATGTAGGTTCCAATGTTGGTGTCCTCTCGGGCCTAATCAATGAGGTCACTCCTCCATGGGTGGTTCTGTCAATGGGGGCAGTCCTGAATTTTTTTGGTTACTTCATGATATGGCTTTCCGTGACCAAAAAAATTACTGGTGTTCAAGTGTGGCATATGTGCTTATACATATGTATAGGTGCTAATTCTCAATCTTTTGCCAACACTGGCTCTCTTGTCACTTGTGTCAAGAATTTCCCAGAAAGCCGTGGGAGTGTGCTAGGGATCTTGAAGGGTTATGTTGGTCTTAGTGGCGCAATTATAACTCAATTTTTCCATGCTTTTTATGGGGGTGATACGAAGGCTTTGATTTTGCTCATAGGATGGCTTCCTGCTGCAATCTCTTTTGCCTTCTTGCGTACCATTCGAATCATGAAGGTAATTCGCCAACCGAATGAGCTCAAAGTTTTCTACAATTTTCTCTATATATCTCTTGCCCTGGCCGGGTTTTTGATGATCGTGATCATCCTGGAGAAAACGCTTAGTTTTACTCGAGGTGAATATGGTGGTAGTGCTGCCGTGGTGATTCTCATGCTCTTTGTGCCACTTGGTGTTGTTATTGTAGAAGAATACAAGATTTGGAATAGCAAAAGGCAAGCCTTGAATGACCCTTCTCCACTGAAAATTGTCACTGAAAAGCCACCACCAAGCCAAGAAATTCCTGCCCCGTCTCCTCCCCCGCCATCTACATCTAGTGATAAAAAATTGGTCACCGTAGAGTCATCACCAAGCACCACAGACAACAGCAACGTATCTTGTTGGAAAACTGCTTTTAGGCCACCAGACAGAGGAGAGGATTTCACCATACTACAAGCTCTTTTTAGCGTTGACATGCTCATCCTCTTCTTAGCTACAATTTGTGGTATTGGTGGCACGTTAACGGCTATAGACAACTTGGGTCAGATTGGAACTTCATTAGGGTACCCTAAAAAGAGCATTAGCACTTTTGTGTCATTGGTGAGCATCTGGAATTATCTTGGTCGAGTTGTATCAGGTTTTGGGTCTGAACATGTCTTGAAAAAGTACAAATTCTCCCGCCCTTTGCTGTTCACCCTAACCCTCCTCCTTTCTTGTGTTGGTCACCTCCTAATTGCCTTCAATGTTTCCGGTGGTCTCTACGTGGCGTCAGTCATTATCGGCTTTTGTTTTGGTGCTCAATGGCCATTACTCTTTGCTATCATCTCAGAACTATTTGGGCTCAAGTACTACTCTACTTTGTACAATTTCGGAGCTGCGGCTAGCCCTGTTGGGTTATATCTACTTAATGTGAGACTGACGGGGCATTTATATGATAAAGAGGCAGGGAAGCAATTGGCAGCGAAGGGTCTTAAAAGAAAGCATGGCGATGCCCTGGATTGCGTTGGCACCGAGTGCTTCAGGCTGTCCTTCATTATCATTACAGCTGCAACATTGTTCGGTACCTTTGTTTCATTAATTTTGGTGCATAGGACTAGGAAGTTCTATAAAAGTGACATCTACAAGAAATTCCGAGAGGCGGCAGAGGAAGCAGAGACAGAAATGGCGGTATCCGGGAATGGCGTCGGACGGGCGGAAACAAAGAATGGCTAGGGATTTTTAATTATTAGCTTCAACTACGAAGAACAGGTTTTAATAGCAAAAACGAAAAGTTTAAAATTTATACGGGGGTAAGTGCCATTGATGAATTGTAACACATTAATTTGTGATCATGGGATTGTATTTTTTGTGGTGGCCAGTGGCAGGAACAAAAATATAATATATTGTGTGGCCTTGACTATTTTATAAGAAAAATGTAGGTGCTTTCTTGTAGACATTTTATAAAATAAGGAAACTTGTTTACTTGGTTAGTGTGTGCCTCCTGATTTTACTAAAAAAAAATATTTGAAAATTTTTTAGAGGTATAGCTTAATTGTTTAGATCTTGAAATCGTTGTTTAGAGGTTACCAGTTCGAATCCCATAAATCTTAGGGCTACTGAAGGTTTACATAGTTGTTAACTTTAAGGCCCGTGGGATTAGTCAAGATGCGCATAAGTTGAGCCGGACATCCACGTTAATAATAATAATAAAATATCTAGAAATGTGATACTGAGTAATTTTAAAGTGTTTTTCATTAGAAATATATGAAAATAATGTTTTTATATTACTTTTTATACCAGATGCAAAAACAGTAAAAAAATATTTTAAAATAAAAAATATTTTTTTTTAATAAAAAATAAGTTGATTAGGAACCAATCAACAACTAAAACAAAGTCTTTGCCCAATTTTTTATGGCTCCCAATTGGGACCGCAACTCTGTGAGTAAAAGAAAGTCCCATTTCTGTCTATTTTTAATTTTCATAGTTCCCATTTCTTTCTCGTTCTTATGTGGAACCAATTGCTTCTTTGGATATTCATGATTGACTTCGAACTTATTGGGGTTTTCTTTTATTATTATTGATAGGGACTTTAATTTCCAAGATAATTTCTCATCGGTTGATCCCTAGACGGAAGAAATGTGATCGTTTAGGCTATTAGTCCCTGTTTCGCCTGTAAGCATGGCTTTATTTGCCCTGGAATTATTTCATTTATTTTAATCCTAGAAATCTCTCTTGGAATTCCCCGGGTCACAATATTATTCAACCACTAAAACCTCGTCTTTTTAGTTTGTCTGTCATTTGCTTGCATGTCACTTAAATTTGCTTCTTGCTAGCAATGAGTGCTCTTCCTCTGATATCTCTCTCTACTTGCCTTCATTTTTCTTAATTGATGGCCGTTACTTTTATAACTCATAATATCTGCTTCTGATATCCCAATTAACCAGTCGACCAGTCACTTAATCTGTAACCCAGTATGAATTCTACGATACGAAGGTTATTAACTCTGACCATGATGATGTATGCACTACTATCGTTAGGCGGACCTAGAAATCTACAGTGGGAACCGGGCATGGTAGAGTATATAGAACAGAGAATCCTTATCTTCTAGTGTAAACGATAAAGGGGTTGGTGAGTGTTTTTGGGCTGTGGCGACTGTCGACCTATGAATCAGGGAAAATCAATTATTACTTCGTTATTTTGTTAAGGATTGTCCTTCTCGAGTTAAATATCAAAGGGAAAATCAAATACCCATAAATTAACCTTATTAGGAATACAACCTGACTTGATGAGTATTCCACAAAACCCGTCCCAGTAGGACAGGCAAGAGCTATTTTTTTTTGATATTTTTTGAACAATTGATCTTTTAAGATAAATTTATTATCTGATCTATATTTTAATTATATATAAGAGCTATAGTAAAATTAAATATTTATATATAATTAATATAATTTTTTTCGTTTGATATTAACTATTAAATATGAATTGTAAGCACAGAAAATATATTTTTCATCGATAAGAAATCCTCGAGACGAGCCCCAAGGCCAGCAGTGGATTTTCCTCCCGACCTCGAACTCGATCAATATAGAGGCGGCGGAAATGGTTGAAGAATAACCCACCCCTGACGGAGCCCGTTTCCATCTATATATATCACCCCAACGGGCTTTAAATCACTGGTCATATATGGGCCATGGAGTTGTACCAGGGATCGGAAAGGAAATGCCCGCCGAAATACCGAAGGCCCATTATTAGTTGCAGATATATTTTACACTCTTGGGCCGAGCAAAATATTCCTGGCTTGACAAGCCTAGAAGACGACGGTGGAGTATATATTCACTTCTGTTAAGAAATAATATAAAATTATTTTTAGAATATCATTTAAAATAATTTAAAGATATATTTTTAATATTGTCAGGATATTAATTATTAAACTGTTATAATTTTAAATATAATTAAATTAAGATTTTTAAATTTCAATAGTTTATATTTAAAAGGTATATTAAAAAATAATGCCAAATTATTCAATAAAAATTATTTAAGCCGTCGCAATAATCATTTAGTTGGTTGGGTTTAAAAACTTAGAATTGCTTAATTATTAAACCAGAATTAATGTAGAATCTCCTGAAAACAAGTAAAAGAGATGAATAAATAGTCTGAATTATTGTAGTTTATAATCTGCTCCGTCTATTTACAGCATTTTGAATCTCAATTTCATTATTAGCGATGATTATCCTATCTCTCTATTTAGGTGGGTGTTCAAACTTTCTTTTTAAAAAAAAAAAACATCACAGCATGTTTAAACTCATCCTATAACATGAGAATAAAGAGACTTGGTTTTTTTTTTACAGAAAATATACATATGCGCAAATTGCCCGGGAACACAACTATGAATAGTAGTAAATAAATATGAAAATGGGCACACAAATGATTATAATGTTTTGATATTATAGTAGCATTACTTTTAAAAATATTTTATGAATTGAAATATATTAAGATAATATTTTTATTATTTTTTTAAATTTATTATTAACTTTACCATATTAAAATGAAATTTTTTTTATTAATATATATAATTTTTAAAAAAAATTAATTTTTTTTAAAACCTGAGTAAATAAGGTATGCTTGTGCTGTACATGACGGTGAAAAGTGGAGGCACTTGTAATTTTTCGAGCCCAGGCATGACCCACTACAGTAATTTACAAGCCCGGAAACTCTAAAGAGAAAGAAATCCATCATTTTTTCCCGTCAAATTCCAAAACAAGTGATTTTTCTCGTAAATTGCAAGGAAGAGGGATAAAAATTTAGAAATCTAAGGAAATTCAGAGCGCTTTAAAAGCTTATTTTTGCCTTAAGGTTTCATACTCTCAAGGCTCGTAAACCGTGAAGTCAAAATATTTAAAATGTCCTCAATTATAATCGAGACTTTTTTCAAGGATGTGTGATGACTTATTATTCCTAAAAAATATTTTGGATATTAACCATTTGAAGTTTCTTTATCCAAACATTAACAGCGAATAATAACAAGTTATTCTCAATAATATTTTGGATATTCATCCCTTTGGGATTTATTTATCCAAACATTAATGGTGAATAATAGATGAATTCCCTGAAAAATAAGATTTTTGTATTTTTTAGAATATTGGCCAACACCCTTTGGAGTTTTACAAACATGTTGTTGTAACCCATTTTTAGGTCCCCATACAAAAAAATAATAAAATACAAAAAAATCAAAAAAAATATTATCAAAAAATAATAGCAGTGAGAAGAGGATGTCAGAGCACTCAGAAAATGGTCAAAAATTTGTTGAGGAGGTTTAAAAATACAAAGATTAACATTTGGCAGTATTTTATTGACCGATGATAGCCCTGTTGATAAAGAAAATTTAATTTGAGGAAGAAAAGTCTAAAATCAGATGTTTATAGGCTCAATTAAATGTTATTGAAGGTTTAATTGAATTTATGAAGAGTTTGATTGCAAGAAAATTGATTTTTGGAGTTAATTTGGGCTTTAATTAGAGGAAATTAAAGTTCTGGGGTCAAATTATAATTTTTGGAAGTTAATTTTGTCAAATCAGGGGCTTAATTGCATAAACATTGAAGTTTGATGGCCAATTAGGGACTTAATTGAAGAAATCTGAAACCAAAGACCAAAATGGAAAAGGCGCGTAAATAGAGGAGCTGGAATTAAAACCGGTCAGGGGCCCTATTGAAGAAATTAGAAGTTTATTACTCAATTGAGGGTCAAATTGCACTAATTCAAGACCAAGGATCAATTTGGAAAAGGCGGCCAACTTCAAGGCCGGCGATTGAATTTGGCAGGGATGTAATTGAATTGATTTTTACAATTACAATTGCAATTGAGGATGCCATTGAACAAATCACAAATTGAGGACCAATGTGAACTCTGATACATTTTGCCGCCTTTTCATTGAAATGAAACGACGCGTTTTGTCCAAAACGACGTCGTTTCATACACTGTTCATTAAAAAAAGAAGAGAAGGGGGCCGAAACGGTGCCATTTTGAAGGCACTGTGGGTCTTCTTCTTCCTCTGGACGCGCGAAATTGGGGAAGAAGAAGATCTTTTCTCCCCTGTTTCTCACCGCCTTCCCTTCCCCCAATGACCCAAAAAGACGCCGACCAGGGACCCTCCACCTGCACAGCTTTCCATGTGTTAGAGTTAGGGGAGGAGAGGTATCCCTAGGGTGGTAGAGGGGCGACTGAACAGTGGCCGCCCCGTCCACCCTACACCCCTGCGCTATTGACTGGGCAGGGGTGTAGATCTCCTTTTCTCCCCTCTAAATACAGGGGAGAAAGGAGACAAAAAAAAAAAGGGAGAGGGAGAGAAATGGAAGGTTAGAAAAAAAAGAAGAAAAACAGAGTAAGAGAGAGAGAGAGAGCAAGAAAAAAACAGAGAAAAAGGAAAAAAAAGAGAAAAAGAGAGAGACGAGAGAACACAAGAGAGGAGAGAACCGAGAGAGGAAAATGAGCAAAAAGGAAAGAAAAAGAAAAAACAGAGGAGGGAGAGGAAGAGGAAGGAGAAACTCCGCCGGCTACCGTAGTCCCTCCACTGCGACAATAGCACCGCTGCCGCCAGCAGCACCGCCTCGACGCCACCCCAGGTAACCTCCTGCTGCCCCGTTTTGTTTCTTCTTGCTCAGCCCCTGCCTGTATTTGCATGCAGAACGTGAATAATTCACGTTCTACAGCAAATGGTGAGGAGGATGGTTACTGTGTGTGCACAGTAACCAGCCCACTTGGTTTTGGGCCGGGTCAAGCTCAGCCCATTGATCTGGGCCGGGTCCGGCCCATTTCAACAAAAAATTAAAAGAACAAATATTTTTTAATATTTGTGATTTCCCCACCTTTTTTATTATGTTTTGTTTAATCTCAATCTGTTTTTTGGTCATTTCAACAATATGAATCCGATATTAAAATACCCGATTTTTGTCAAAACTTCCAAAAATACAAAAAAAAAATTAGAAAAAGAAAAAAAATGTATTTGTGCATACGGCCAAGTGTCTCAAAGCTAAAAAATACTATTGTGTTTTTCATACACCAAAAAACAATGTTTTAGCATGTATTTTGGCTTTAATAACTAGTTTATAAAAGTCAAGAGAACATTGGCCAAAATTTCAAAAACAATAAATTTTTATTTTTGTATTTTAGTATCCGGGGTACGACATTACACGTAATACGTATTCTGAATATTAAATTCTGTTTTTTTTTTTCAGACGTAGAACGGTTAGGTTTTACTCCATTAAGATAAGAACCTCCTTATTGAGGAGGGCTTTTCTTGAACCGTAGACAGACCGACAATGAGAAAACATAAAAAGACCTTAAATTTTATCAGACAACAAAACAATGCAGCTTACCTTAGGTAGGGCGTAGTTGGGGTGCTAATACCTTCCCTTTACGCAACCAGTCTCCGTACCCGATCTTTGAGACCAGTCAGGGTTCCTAGTGACCAGAATACTAGGTGGCGACTCTCAATCCATATTTTACTGATAAGAGACAGGAATTCCTTGTCCCATATTTGCCAGATAGACCACATTCTATTTTACCTAAGAGTGGTGGACGATCGCCGCGACGCCGCACACGTGCGACACATGTTGTAAAATCTAGAATGCAAGAAAATAATTTTTGTGTTTAAGAAATCCATGCTAAAACACATTTTCTTTTAAACTTCAAATATTTGTTTTTTTTTAAGAGGAAATTCAAAATATGTTAGGGTATTAGCCGTATGCAACACAAAAGAAAATATTTTTTTTAGACATATATATATACACGAAAAAAACATAAAATAAATACACGAAAAAAAAAACGATCTTACTCATTTTTTTTGGGCTGCGTCCAGCTCGCCCTATGTGGCTGGGCTAAACCCAACAGGCCTAGCCGGGTCACTTGTCCAAACCAGTGACCCGACTGGGCAAACAAACAAAAAGGCACGCGTGTATGCCTGGTTATTGTTCAAGTGAATTATAATTCACTTGAACAGTATAAAACAACAAATATGAATGCATGCAAAGAGGTGAAGAGAACAGACCTGGAGGCGGGAACGAAGGGACGACGGTGATGTTAAAGGCTTGCTGGCTTGTCGATCAGTGTTGCCATCTGTTTCAGCTCTTTCCCCACTATTCTCTGTTGGCGTTCGTCTCCTGAGCTTTACCTCTGCATCTTTTTTCCTCTCTCTCTACTAGTTTTAGCTCCTCTATTCTCCCTTACTCTGCAGATCTTGTTCGCAGAAAATGGAGCAGAGACCAAAAGGTAGTTCCTGCTTGTTTTGACTTTTGATAATTTTAAGAAACCTTAATCTTCTCCATTCTTCCTTTCTAATCTCCCTCTCCTTCCTCTCCTCTGTTTTCTCTTATGCCTCTATGTGTTTTTTTCTTTTCTGCCTCTCTTTCTCTACCTAGTATCGCCTGCCTCTCTCTTGTTTCTCTTCTCTCTTTTTTCATTTTTTTATTCTTTTTTTTTTCGTCCTCCTTTTCTCCCAGCAGAGGAGGTTTATATATCCTAATCACAGCTCTATTTAGGAAAGATTCAATGCACTAATTCTAGGATGTAAATCTCGGCTGATTTACAATTAAATAATGCAAATGAGGAAACTAAAGTATTCTAATGATTCTGTGTTGATTCCAGTGATTTCTTTCCAATATTAACACAGCATCCCAGCCATCTATATTAGGGATAAAATCCCAGCCATGAGATGATGGTGAGGTTCCTCTTTCTATGTCATTTTGCAGCTGTCAAAAGCTATTGTCTCCTATGAATTAAAGCTGAACAAAAACATGATCTGCAACTCCAAAATCAAGCGAGAGAATAATGGAAACTAGCAGGAAGTTGCTGAGAAAATGAAAGAAATCAGACGGGGAGGGTTGTGCAGAGAAAAAGGAAAGAAATCAGACGGGATAGTTGTGCTAAAAGATGACCATGAACAGTACCATGCTAATTAAATCCTATGAGGCTGTTTTACGCTGCCAAGTTCCAAACGTTATTGTGATGTTTTCTGATCCCATCCCTGTTTTTTTAATTCCTCCAACGAAACCGATTTACTTTCCAAAGTTTGAAATTTATCTTTAATTAATCCGATAAATCCTTAAAACATTAAATCGGGTCCCTCGAATCAAAACCTGAAAAACTCGGGCTGGAATCCTTCTCGCGGTAGGATTCTTTGTTTTCACGCTAGATATTCAAAAGGGAATATCTTGAGCTTCTGATATCGAAATCAAGGTATTCAAAAACCTAAATTCATCCACGCGTACAAGTCTACAACTTTCATGAAAGATTGAAAGTGAGATAAATTCATTTTAAAAAATAGAATCTGGCTGCAACCTGGTTGGTCAAAAGGATCTCCTGATCTGATTCAGGAAATTGACAATGCCGAGCATCCCAATCTGACCGAGAGTCTGCCATATGAACACTGAGCCCTAGGACCCAATAAAGGTGTAGGTCAATTCTTTAACATGTCATGTGTGACTGAATATAGCTAGGATGGTCAAATATTGCATGAAACCAAGTCAGAATCAAAGCCTAAGTTGGAACAAAAAATTGCGACAACAGTAGAATCAGTTTTTTTTAATGCAAATTTTGAGGGATTTATCAAACTTAAAGACCAGATAAAAAAGAAATGAATTTAGCATTATGAAGATTCCTAATCAGTCTAAGAAACCTGACGATTTTGGCAGCAAAGAGGGAGGATACAGAGAGTATAAAACAGTTCAAACAGGGTTTGAAAAACATTTTTTTCTTCTCTACTTTTGTCAATCTTCCAGCAAACATGAGCTAAACTCTTGCACTCGGTTCAAAAGGGGTACACACCATCTTCACCACGTGGGGGCCAAAAATAAGTAACACCAATTATCATGTACTGGTTGGAGACTGAATTTGGCCAACATTTCCACACTTTCAGCGGTTTAATATTTGTATGTTTGACCATGTACTAATATTATACTGCACATCAAACTTTTCAACTTGCAAGATCGAGTCAAGAACGTGGGGTTGCAATTTGCAATTACTTTGCTTCCTTTATGGCTATCCTTTTCATTTATTTTTAAAAAGCAAACTCTTAAAAATTACTTTCTCCACTTACCTTTTGCGTTGCCAAAATACAAAAAAAAATGAGGGCGAAACTCGAACTTCGATGAACTCAGCATCACTTTTGTTGTAACCTATTTTTGGGTCCCTGCACAAAGAAGGGGAAAATACAAAAATATATGTTCAAAAAATATTATAACAAATAATAACAGTGAAAAAGAATGCCAGAATGCTTAAAAAATGGTCAAAAGTTGGTTAAGGATGTTCACAAATACAAAGATTGAAATTTGGCAGTATATATTGGATTGGTGGAAGCCCCGATTGATAAAGAAAATTCAATTTGAGGAAGAAAAGTCTAAGATCAGATGTTTATGGACTCAATTAAATTTTATTAGAGGTTTAATTGAATTTATAGAGGGTTTGATTGCAAGAAAAATTGATTTTAAAGTCAATTTAGGCTTTAATTGGAAGAAATTAAAGTTCAGGAGTCAAATTATAATTTTTAAGAGTTAATTTGGTCAAATCAGGGGCTTAATTGCATAAATATTGAAGTTTGATGGCCAATTAGGGACTTAATTGAAGAAATCCAAAACCAAGGATCAAAATGCAAAAGCGTGCAAATTGAGGGCCTGATTTTGAATCTGACGCATTTTGATGCCATTTTCCATTTAAATAAAACGGTGTGTTTTGGCTAAAACGACGTCGTTTCATATATTTAAAAAAAAAAGAAAAATAAAAAACGATGCCATTTTGAACGGCACCATGTCTTCTTCTTCCCCTGGATGCACGAGGCAAGGGAAAAAAAAGACTTTCTCCCCTGCCTTTCTCCTCTCCCTCTCTCTCTCTTAAACCTCAAAAAGACACCAACACAACATCCCCACTTGCTTACCACGTGGTGGAAGAATGAAGGGGATGTACCCCTTGGGCGGTTCGGGGCGGCTGCACAAAGGCCGCCCTGCCCTGTCCCCTGACCGGACAGAGGCAGGCCATTACACCGCCTTTCTCTGCCTATAAATACAAAGGCAGAGAAGAGGCACGAAAGGAAAAAAACGAGAGTGCTGAAAGAAAAGAAAAAAAAGAAAAGAAGAAGAAGGAGAATGTTCTGAAGACCGAAAGCAAAACGAAGAGAAAAGGAGAGGCGAAAAAAAAAGAAAAAAAAGAGAGTAGAAAAGAAGAGAGAAAGAGCAGAAGAGAGGGGGAAGACCGAAAGAGAGAACAACGAAGAGAGAAAAAAGGAGGAGAAAAGGAAAGAAAAAGAAAGAAAAAACAAAGGAAAAAGAAGGAGAAGCACTGTCGGCCACCACAGTCCCTCCACTGCGACAACAGCTTCGCCGCCGCTAGCAGCACCGCCTCGACGCCACCTGAGGTAACCTCCTGCTGCCCCGTTTATTTCTCTCTTGCTCAGCCTCTGCCTGCATTTGCAAATGGTGAGGGGGATGGTTACTGTGCTTGTGCACAGTAACCAGCCCCTTTGGTTTTGGGCCGAGTTCGGCCCAACCCATGCATTTGGGCCGGGGCCGGCCCATTTCAAAAAAAAATTATTAAGAAGAAAATATTTTTCAATATTTGTGATTTCCCCGCGTGTATTGTTTTTACATTGTTTTGTTTAATCTCAGTCTGTTTTTTTGTCATTTCATAAAAATACAAATCCGGTATTAAAATACCTGGTTTTCGTCAACTAAAAAAAAATTTAAAAAATATTTTTGTGCATACAGCCAAGTGTCCCAAAGCTAAAAAGCCATATTGTGTTTTTCATACACCAAAAAACAATGTTTTAGCATGCATTTTAGCTTTAATAACCAATTTATTAAAGTCAAGAGAACATTGACCAAAATATCAAAAAGAAAAAAAATTATTTTGTGTTGTTTTAGTTCCAGTGATTACGAATTTTTACGTAAAACGTATTCCCGATATTAAAAAGGTATTTTCTTTTAACGACATAGAACAGTTAGGATTTTACCCAATAAGATAAGGATCTTCTTACAAAGGAGGACTTTTATTAAACATAGTCAAACCGACAATGAGAAACCATAACAAGACTTTAGATTTTATTAGACAACAAAACAATGCAGCTTACCTTAGGTAGGGCGTAGTTGAGGTGCCTATACCTTCCCTTTACGCAACCACTCTCCATACCCAATCTCTGAGACCAGTTAGGGTTCCTAGTGACAAGAATAATAGTTGGCGACTTCCATTCAAATTTCCCACTGATAATAAATAAGAATTTCTTGTCTCTCCATATTTGGCAGATAAACCAATACCATTTCTTGAAGGATGGATGATCGACGCGACGCTGCACACATACGACAACTTTTTCCAAATTCGATGCACGCCAAGACGCATGATCCTGGAGACCAATCAAGTTTAAACACCATCCATTTCTAGCTACTTCATTTATGGGCCCCAAAAAAACTAATTATTTGATACATGGATTTTC
>Ga0307517_10008785_pt1 | contig 14433 bp, 7 predicted proteins | sample 23_EM_MG_FD_194515 | JGI IMG/M metagenome (GOLD analysis project Ga0307517, IMG submission 194515) | Populus trichocarpa ectomycorrhiza microbial communities from riparian zone in the Pacific Northwest, United States - 23_EM | ecosystem: Host-associated > Plants > Roots > Unclassified | place... | reverse complement strand
GATGGAGGAATGAGTGTTTTCTTAATGATATGATATTGTATTTTATTATTTAATGACGTGGCACTATTTTAGTGGGAACAAGATGTAATTTATAGGATTTTAATATTTACACCTTGAGTATTATTTTTTTTAAAATTTTTGTGGCATTTTTTTTTCTATCTAGTTTAAGAAATCAAATATCGAGATTGGTGATTTTATTTTTCTATTAGTTTATGAATCTCTATAATGATTTTATAATTATTTATTGAGACATTGGGCTAATATAAATGAAATTGTTTAACTTATATTTCAACCATTATTATTAAATTCAGCATGACCTAGCGGATCAACCCATGACTTGGCTTGTCCGTCCTCAGGCCCGAAGTGGGGGTAAAAAGAGTTAACCCAAAGTCAACTCGGACTGACCTGATCAAAACTCGATAAAAAAACCTGGTTGCATTTGTTTTTCAAAATAATATTGTTTTGACCTTTTTTAAATCTTTTTTAATCTTTTTTTATCGATCCAAATCAACATGAGTTAACATACTCGACTTGTAACCCAGAGCTTGCACCGGATCGATCCTCGAGTCAGGTTTAATAACTATGATTCAAGTAGACTACTTGAGGGGAAAATATTCGATGATAACAATTTGAATTAAAGTTTTTGTATGGTGCCCTATTCAACAAAAAAAAAATTGTGTTACTTGTTCTTGTTGTTTTTATTATGATGTTTTCATTGGCGTTGGTTGATATTAAAGCCTACAAATTCCTGTTGGTTAGTTAATGTATGATGTTGAATAACAATGGTTGAAAAAGGTCATAAAACATGACGTGCTCATGCAAAAGAGGATAGAGAGGTTTCCTATCGAGGAAGAGACGTTCAAAAACTCATGATAAAAGACATACAAAGACAGATTATAAAATTAATCCATCGAATGATAGTAATAAACTAGTATATGAAAGTTGAAAGATTATCTTGTTGTTGATAAATATATAGAACAGAAACTAGAGGATCGCGATGAGAGTGATCACGAATCCATAAATAATATTAAGAGCCTATTTTTAAAGGTGTGAACAAAGAAGACAACCTCTTGATCTGAATTTACAAGAGAAATTTTATAAACAATAAAATGATGTTAAAATTGAAAACTTTCATGGTTATAGTTCTTCTATGGATTGGAGTCAACCACCAAATATATGATGAGAAGAAGGAAGATAATGTTGAAGGAGGAGATTTTGATGCAAAATCTTGATTTGTGATAACCCTAAGTTTGCAACAGATGTTCATGCTATATTAGTTGTATGGGTGCATGAAATCTGATCTTATTAATAAAATTGTTTATGAGAAGAGAACCAAATTAGATGTGGTTCTATAAGTGATCTTTAATGAAGCATATTGTGCTTCAGTAGAATTCTAAAATTGATGAGGTCAAAATTGATTTCCTTGGACCTTAGATAAAAGTTGTGAAGCAGATGTCCAAAAGTTCTCCTAGTAAAAAAATCAACACACATCTTGTTAGTGATGATATAAAAGATACAAAGGAGAGATTGCTTGGTCCTTATAGACCAAAATCTCTAGTTGAGTTAGAATATGAGAAGGTTCCTGCAAGAGTTGTTACACATAGTCTTTAATGTAATGCTAAGATTGGTTCCGTTGTTAGCGAGATTGAGCATGTTATTGACATGTAGGGTATTTTTAGTGAAAAGGTTGAGCATGTAAAAAGTGATATTTTTTTATTAGACATCCACAAGATCAAGATGAGCATAATTTGAACTCGAGGACAAGTTCTCTCAAACCCAAGATGATTGATGTCTGAAAGTTCTCATAGTGGAAAAACCAACACACATCTTGTTAGTGATGATATAAAAGATACCAAGGAGAGATTTCTTGGTCCTTATAGTCCAAAATCTTTAGTTAAGTTAGAATTTGAGAAGGTTGCTGCAAGAGTTATTGCACATGGTCTTTTAGGCAATGCTAAAATTGGTTCCGTTGATAGGAAGATTATGCATGTTACTGACATGTATGGTATTTTTAGTGAAAAGACTAAGTATGTAAAGGGTGATATTTTTTTATTGGACATCTACAAGATTAAGATGAGCATAATTGAAAGTCGATGACAAGTTCTCTCAAACATAGAAAGACTGATGCAAGAGGATTTTTTTAGGGCAAATGTTTTGTTTACTTAGTATTTTTATTTCTATTTAGTTTAGGAAAACATTTTCCCCTATGATGTTTTTATTTTTTTCCTATTTAGTTTATGAAATTAAATATCAAGATTGATACTTTTATTTTTCCAATTTCCTTTAGAAATCTTTATAATAACTATATAACCATGGATTGATATTATTTTATTCTTAAAAATAGAACTAGAACTAGTATAAATAGAGTTATATTAACTTGTATTTTAGTAGACTACTTAAACAGAAAATATTCGATAATAAAATTTTAAATTAAAGTTATTCTGTGGTGATACTGTTTGATATGGTTCTATGTTGTGTTTTCTTGTATTATTTTCATTGTTTTCGTCTGTGGAGCCTTAATCTCCTGTAGCCTTTTGTTATTATTTTATAATAAAAAATATTAAAATAATAAAAATAGTGGAGACATGTTCATCATACCTTATATTTTAAAATAAATAAAAACTTATTCTAAAAACATGACATAAATAAATTTATTTTATATTTTTATATCATTATTTCTATCACAATATAGTCATGTCCTTTATGTAAAAACACAACCTAAAAAATATTAAGTATAACTCTAAAAAGCATGGTCTTTTCATTGTTCATTCAATCATTGTTCACCATCTTATATATTATCGTAGATTACAACAGTGTATTTTTTTTAAAAAAATTCACTTTGTTTCTTAAACTTTTTTTTTTTTTGCATAATTGAGCCCAAATTAAAGTCCAATTACATGTTTTTTTGTGATGATGGTTGAATTGAAAGACAGAGGATTGAAGTGAAAAAATCGAGTAAAAAAGGTGGCAGGTTTGTAATTGGTTGAAAATGTTTATTTGCGTCCCTCATCTTTTTAAGCTATTTGTTAATCGGTCCCTATATTTTTTTAAAAAACATTTTGGTATCAAACTTTATTTTTCTTTTTTTTAGTTTTTTTTCGGTGGAGGAGAGAGAGAGGGTTGCCAGATTTTGGCTTAGAGAGAAAAAGTTGGCATTGAGAAGGATTTAGGCCACAAAAACGGTCGGTTTTTGTGTTAAATAGTTCCATATGATGAGGAGGTTATGATTAGGTGTTCTTTTACCTTGGTTTCGAGTTGATTTCGAGTTTTAGACCGGTTTTGTTTTCCGTTTTGAATGCTATAGATTGGTTTAAAAAGGTTCCTAAGATGTTTTCTAGGTTTTTGGGTAAAAAAACAAATAACCTCGTTTTTCGACCACACTATTGGCTAGATTCTTGGATTTCCAAATGACACGTTGTCTGGAGGGACAGATGATGTGTCGTCTGTTTTTTTTTTAAAAGAAACTATGGTGGACAACACATCTTTGACCCTATTAAACTTAAAAAAATTAAAGACCTGCGCTCAGGCCTTTTCTTGATTAGGTCAAGTGCTAAGCCTGGCTTATCAGGCCCAATAGAGCCTGACCTCATTTCTTTTTTTTTTTAATTGTTTTTTGTATTAATGGCTTTTTTACATGTATTTTTTCCAATAATTTTTATAATTTTAATTAATACTCTTTCTCTATGATTGTTTTATATTTTAGCCTTTCTTGAATAATAATTATTTTTTTAATTATATTAGGCTTGTTTAGTTTTTTCAGAGGTTAGTATAATTCATCTGTAATTTTTTTTGTATATTTTATATAGATTAAATATTTTTATATAATATTTTTAATATGTGCAACCTTGTATAATATTTTTTTTTACTTTTATTTTGTCCAATAAATTTTATGTGTATCAATTTTTATTACAAATTGATTTTCACAAATAAATTCATTAAATATAATCAAGTAAATGACTCATATTGCGATATTAAATATCTTTTTCTGTATTGATATCTTAATTTTTTCAATTATATTTTTATTTATCATTGATTATTTTTTTTTCATTTACTTACATAATGGTTAGTGGTTTATTTAATTGGAAGCAAGTATAAGTTTTTCAATTTACTTTTATAATTTTTTATATAAAAAACTACATTGAAAAATTTAATATGTTTAAGTTTATTTAATCATGTATTGATGTTTTCAATTTGATCTTTATTTTTATTTTTTTTTCTTAACGTTTTTATAAAAATTTTATTTTTTTAATTTTATTTATTCATTCATGTTAATAGTGTATTTTTTTTTCTCCTCATTAATTGGTTTTTTTATATCTATCTTTTTCTGTTTATTATCATTTTTTTTAATATAATTCAAATAAAATTAATTTATTTAATTGATGAAGACTAAAATATATTTGCACATCAAAATATTTTAGTAAAAAAATAATATAGATAGACAGCATAAAGCTGGCACCAATAATTAGCATAGCTAACATCGCGTGGTTATTTTCGGTTGGTTGATTCATGAGTTGAAAAAAAAAGATTAAAAAAACAAAACACGGAGAGTGGACCCCATTGACCCAAACGCGAAGCAGATACAAGTCTGTGTCATGTCTCTTTTTTCTTTCTTTGGTAGGAGACAGACTCGGGAGGACTCGTATCTTCTTCTGTTCACCGGCCGGCACTCTTCTTCTTCTCGTCATAAAACCAGCTCCAGGCAGAGAAACGAAGGGAAAGAAAATGGAGGGTATTTATCAGAAACTGAGGAACTTGGATGCGTATCCAAAAATAAATGAGGATTTCTACAGCCGTACTCTCTCCGGTGGCCTTATCACTCTGATCTCTTCTATTATCATGCTTTTCCTCTTCTTCTCTGAATTCAGTACGTAACCTTTCCTATTCTTTTCTTTCTTTTTATATCTCTTAATTATCTTATCGTGGTCATTTTTTTATTTTTTATTTTGAAAGGCTTGTATCTCCACGCGGTTACTGAGACAAAGCTTTTAGTGGACACTACAAGGGGACAAACCCTACGCATCAATGTACCCCTTTCATCTTTTATTTTTTTTTAATTTTTTTACGGAGAAAAGATATAGTTAGAGTTACTAATATTGTCATGATTATATTTATGTGCAGTTTGATATCACTTTTCCTGCCATTCGATGTTCGTTACTGAGTGTTGACGCCATTGATATCAGTGGAGAGCAGCATCATGATATTGTATGTACCCTAGAATAAATAAATAAATTGAAATTGGGTTTATGGTGGTTGTTGTTTTTAATTTAATTTAATTTCCCATTGATTGATTTGGTTCTAATTGCAATTGCAGAGGCATGATATAACTAAGAAAAGAATTAACGCTCATGGCGATGTAATTGAAGTCCGCCAGGATGGGATTGGTGCCCCAAAGGTCAGTAACCAAGAAGAAGAATTGAAGCATTTTATGCTAAAAGAAATAAAGTGATTTCTGTGCATTGCTTGTTTTTAACTTGAAATCGTGAACGAAGGTTCCGAGTCTAACTCATAAAGTTGATATACTTATAAAAGATGAATTTGGATTTAGAACACTGTAGATTCTTGTGCCGTTTTAGGCTTTTTTTTTTTTTCCTTTTAAATGTGTCGTGTTTTTTTTACCCTCAAGTTTCTTTCCCTTTTCATCCATTGTTCCGACATATTTCTATCTTGCTCTTTGCTTTTACATTGGCTGTCTGCCTTTTAATTTTGTTCCTTTCATGCAGATTGACAAGCCTTTACAGAAGCACGGTGGCAGGCTTGAACACAATGAGGAATATTGCGGTTCATGTTTTGGTGCTGAAATGGTATGTCGATGTATTCTACTCCTTAATTTGTAATGTCACATGGAAAATCTTTATAGCCTAGGTGTCTGTAGAAATGTATGAATACGAAACAAAAGAGTTTCCAGGTTGATTTTTTGACAATATAGGAAACCAGTCATCTAGAGCTCATTGTTACATGATTTGGTACTCTGAAAAGGTTATTAGTGTTGTTAGGAAACATAGTTAGTAATGAAGATAGAGTAGAGTAATGAGGAAAATGAAAAAGGTTAAGGATTTCCTTGGTTATAAATATTGACTTTCTGATCTAAACTAGAGCCAGAAGGTTGGCTGTAATTTTCTTAGTTAAATTTGCAATCACTCTTGCTGATTCATGGGAGTTACATAGCAGGGTGTTTTTCAAATATTGCAATCTTTATCACCAAAGCTGTCAATCCAATCTCCATAAAGCAGTTGTTGAGAATGCACTCACTTCCCAGACTTGAAAATTTTTCAATCTAGACCTAAGGATCAAATTCAGCAAGCGATTGTCAGCATTTGCTAGTGATTGTGAAATGAAAGACAGGGAAATCAAGTAGAATAAATTATAAAGGAGGAGGAGCTGACCACTGTTGCTTGGGTGGTATGCTTAGTGAAAGGTGTTGCTGATGGAATAAAAGGGAAGCAGTTGAAAGGTTTTGGCAGGGCTACTTTGCTTGCTAGCTCTGGTTGGGTTTGCCTTGTTGATCATTGGGTTAGGTTGGGTTTGCATTTTACTTTATTGGTTAGCTGAATTAGGCTCTATTTGGTTTACTCGTTGGAATTGGGCCATAATTTATGTGGTGCATTAGGTTTTTGGTCTAGTTGAGCAAGGATCTTGTGCTAATGATGGTTATGGCACATTGTTTAGAGAAGAACAAAGAAAACATGGACAGCTATTTTTTTTTCTCATTTACAGATGTTAATTAAAAACTGATTTTTTATTCCACTACAGAAATTAAATGGGACGATGCTTCTCTTAATTAATAAAAAGGGTTGAATTCATGTCCGCGTATGGATTTAAATGGCTTGTGGCATCTTAACATTACAGGAAAAATCTGAACAAAAGTTTCCTACAATCCTTGGCTGTAGGAATTCATACTGCCACATATGGGGAATCAAAATCATTGCTGTATAACAAAAATGATAAGTTAATGAGGAGCAAAGGTGTATAGTGGCAATAGATTTTTACTGACCCAATATGTAACCTAAGAATTGCCACATATTATGGGAAGCAGGAATTCCTACAGCCAAGGGTTGTAGGAAACTTCTTTTTCTTAAAATTTTATTAAGCAACCTAAGCAAGTGCTTCAGAGCATACTGCAATATGAAGTAGCAACTAAATAAGCCTTCCCTTCCCACTTCCACAACTAGCTACATTTTGAAGGTTTGCTCTTAATTTTATTTTTCTGTAGATTATTAATCAATCTCTACTCTGCAGTCAGATGATCATTGTTGCAACTCCTGCGACGAAGTTCGTGAAGCATACAGGAAAAAAGGGTGGGCTTTGACAAATATGGATTTGATTGACCAAGTAAGTTCTCTAGATTTTACTTTAGAGAATTTTCACATGTATTATATTCTATTTCTTAGCAATTGAAAAGGAGTTTATTATTGTGGGTGCTGGGTGCTGATGTATCCCTTATTAGAACATCATCTCAAGGAGGATTTCTAGTTACCTTTATGATGGGACTTTTTCCTTGTGTCTTTTCTGGTGTGATACTAGATTTGTGCTCATCTAGCAGTAGAAAGTGCATCACATCACTTGAATAAAGAGTCCTAACGTCTTAAATGGTGGCTATCGTATACCTTATAGAAAAGTTGATTTCATGTGATCGTGTGAGTGGAGTCAGGTGGACAGGTCTTGTTAGCAAAACTCTTTCATAATTCCAATAATTACTGAAACAACTTTAGCTAGTACTTTTGGTTTGTGAGCTTATGCTGATTGCTAGTATGATTAAAAATTCAGATGAATAAAGGGAATGATATAACAGTGCTAGAAGTCGCGCTTACTTCTCTATCATGCCCTGAGGAAACTTGCTGGAAAAATTTCTTTGTGCAGATAAATCTGTAGTTAGAATTATTTTTATAATTCGCTTTTATATCTGTCTTGCTAGTTTAGCCTTTGGGGATTTGCTTATACATATTCCTTGATGCGCTTGTATGATTGTTGCCACACAGTAGCCAAAAACTAATTTCCCATATTGATGCTTCTGCTGAGTCTTTATGTGTGGGTGAACCACCAATGTCTAACCAAATTCCTCTGTGGAGACATTCCACCTCTTGCAGTTAATAGGCAAATATTGTACATACTGAAAAGGCGCATCTTATTCATTAAAGTTTTTCACTGTCAATATAGCGAGTTACCATTCCTTGTTAAGCCTTGCATACTCTGCTGTTTTGTCAACTGTGATCTAATCTAGTTCAGTTGAATAAGTTGCCACATCATGCATGGAAGCATCCACGCAGTAGGTGTGCCTCTTGATATTCCTTCCAAAATTGTTTTCTGCGGGCTCATAACTGGTTGCCTTTGGACTACTATAGGCTTAGATGGAAGATGCTTTCATCATTTGCCTTTCATGTTAATTGAGGCAGCTTGGCTAATGGGGCCTATTTGGGGCTTTTTTTTTTGACAAGTCAAAATTCAATGATTAATAATTAGACAGGTGAATAAAGCTTGTGCATTAAAATTAACAATTCCCCACATGATAAATTATGGATCAAATCCACTGCCAAGACTATAATTGCTAATGCATGGTGGACAGGAAGGAAAGCAAAGACTTGGCACTGAAGAGGAAAAACCTCAAACTAGTGAGGTACCAGTGTATGTGGTGTAGAATCACCAACAAGATCACAAAACACAGAACCGTTTCACTGGAAGAAAACTCAGTTTTATTCTGATATCAATATTCAACGTTAAAACTGAATGCTTCATGACGTGCTTATTCATAGACACCCAAGCAAATAAAATAGGAAATCATAACAAAACTAAAATAACAAAATTAAAGTCTACATTTCTTTCAAAAATATGTGGTCCTATATCTATTGGTGGGCCCACACCAGTATCCCCTTTTATCAATAGGGTAGCCATGGTTTGTTCTTTTTTTTTGTTGGTGGGGGTGGGTGGGTTGATTATTACCGTGAATGGATCAATCTATTAGTTAAAAGCAATAGCCATATCCATGTTCTAGTTTTCAATTTCTACTTATAATGATTGTCTAGCTGCTTAGCCTGAGAAATTTTTATTTTGAGTTTTATATTCTGAATTTTCATCAGTACCATTTGCTTTCAGTGCATACGTGAAGGCTTTGTCCAAATGATAAAAGACGAAGAAGGTGAAGGATGTAATATTAATGGATCCCTGGAAGTAAATAGAGTTGCTGGGAATTTTCATTTTGTTCCTGGGAAAAGCTTCCATCAATCAAATTTTCAACTACTGGATTTACTGGATATGCAAAAGGAGAGTTATAATGTAAGACACGTCTTTGGTACCTTAAGTAATTCAGTTATGATTTAAAAATTTCTTTTCAGAATTTTGTCATGTCCTTTTTTTTCCTATGTTGTATGAAATTCCAATATGTTAATGTCAGTCTTGTAACTTTTCTCCTATACTTTTTTCTTTTTATGGAATCTTAATATGATGATGTTGTTCTAAACATCTTGGAGCATTATACAGATAAGTCACAGGATCAATAGACTGGCTTTTGGTGACTACTTTCCAGGCGTGGTAAATCCCCTTGATGGGTAATTTTCTCTTTCATTTCTTGCATAGCTACATGCACTTATGTAAGTGCTCAGATTGTTCTTAAGGGCTTATTTGTCGTATTAATTGAAATGGTCTGTGTTTGAGTAATTGACAGGCACACATATATTCAAAATAGATACTTGTGATTTATCTATTGTCATTTGAGATTCTTGTGGTTTATCTTTTGTCAAGTTAAGATTCCTTTCTATTTTGGATGTTTCCTGTTTGTTTATTTCATCTTCTCACCCCCACATGTTTTTTACCTTTTTATCTTAATAGTTCTAATTTATTGCCATCTTCCTACCCCTCCCTCACTCCCACATATTTTAACCTTTTTATCTTAATAGTTCTAATTTATTGCCTTGCCAGGATACAGTTGATGCATGAAACACAAAATGGTGTGCAACAGTTTTTCATTAAGGTTTGTATTTTCAATGCCAAGGCATTATTCTGACTCTGCACATTGATACTGAATCTTGTTCTCCAAAGTTAAACAATTAATATTTTTGATTTAGAAATCCATCCTAACTTGTGCATGCCTATGGAATTTTGGCTTAAATCCAACAAAGTAAAATTACTGCATGGGCATTTTTCAGTTGTCTTCCACCTTTTGTAGTTGATTCTGTTTTTCCAAACATCGTACCCATTAACTGTGAGGATTTCTAACGTATTTCTGTCTTTTGTTCATAGGCTGCTAGCATATGAGAGAAATGAATTCTGAGTGTTTATGGAAGATTACTGGATGCATGTATACTATATACTTAACGGTTTTGAAATTTGGATTATGTGAACACCCTGTGTGTGGCCCATGTCATGTTCTCATCATTATCTTACATATAGCTGGCAATGTTCCAATAGAATCAGTTTTAACTTTGCAGGTGGTTCCTACAATATACACTGATATTCGAGGCCGCACTGTGCATTCAAATCAGGTATTACAAAAAAATATAAAGATTATGATGATTTATTCATGTCATCATGCCCTGAAGTAGCATGGATGTTTTGTCAGTACTCTGTTACAGAGCATTTCACGAAATCAGAATTGATGCGCCTTGATTCTCTTCCTGGAGTTTACTTCATCTATGACTTTTCTCCAATTAAGGTGTGTTCCTTCTTGCATATACAATAATCTTGTCGAGCATCCATCTAGAGTCTTTCATTATTATGTTGGTGCCGAAGCTGTTACTAATGTAAAGCTTCCATTCTGTTGACTGTTGTTATTTAAACTAATTTTGTTTGAGTTTCCACTGCTTATATGTTCCATACATTTTTACCATTTACAAAAGGGAATTTTAGAGACTCTACATTTTGGAACTAATATTGTTGGATTTTGGAAAGTTCTTTAGAGTCCATCTGGTGAAAAAAAATAAAAAAAATAATAGAAGTGCTTGGAGAAAAATATTGTTGAAAAAAAGAGAGCCAGCAATCTACATGTTTTGAATCTTTTGATTGTCAATACACAAGATGGTGCTATATGAAAACAAACAGCCAATTGGTGTTGCTAATCATTTGCCATGTATCACACTCTTTGCGTTTTGCAGGTGACATTTAAAGAGGAGCATACTTCATTTTTACACTTCATGACAAGTATTTGTGCAATAATTGGAGGTAGTTTCTCTGTCTTTTGCTCTCCTCAACCCCCTGCCCTAGAAAGGTTACAATTTTATTCCTGAACATACACACACCTGCTGTTTATCCAACATCTTGAAAGTTTGCTCTTGTTATTCGTCATTATAGTGTTTATTATGGTGTTAATTGGTAGCTTTGAAATGCATTGCAGTATTGTGATAGTGTGATGCTTTTCACTAGACCTTTTTGACAACTCTGGAGCATACTGAAACTCGTATAGGTCTATTTAAATTGTAGGAACATTCTCCATGGCAAATGCTTTAGTTTTACAATTTGCACCCACATGCCTAAGTAGTTATACAGTGGTCTTAGCCTTTGGAGGTGGCAATCCCACTAAAAATAAATAACAAGCCAAAAAATTACTGTGGTTTAGCAATTGTCAGCACAAACCGTCAGTAATCAAAATAATTAGAATCACTGATAGATTTTCTCAAGACAATCTCTCAACCATTTCTCTCACTAATTAGCCCAAAGTCCAATCACACCCAAGAAAGTTCTTACAACAAATTAAATCCGTGAAAAAAATGTCTCCATCAAGGGAAATAAAACCTTCCAAGAACACCTCTCAAATACACCTTAAAAGGAAATCCCACACCTTGTGATAAGGAATGCTATTTTAGTCAAAGGATTGCTGTTTTAAACAAAGACATTTCTCCATAGGATTAGGAATCTGATGCACAATTCCAACAGAGGACTGGAAAATTAGGAGAGTTGGAATAGCTGCTAAAAATGAAATAGAATTATGAAAATAAGTAGAGAACCTGACTTGGATAATTACATAAAACTGAAAAAAATATGAATCTTAGAGGTCCTTCATTGTCTAATAATTAGTCCCGGTATGAAGTGGAGAAATGGCTTTTGAAGTTGCTGCTTTTGCTTCACTAGCCTTACTAGAGAACTAATGCCAAAGTAACCTTTAGCACCAGAGAAACCCTTAAAGAACTTTACTTTGGCTAAGTTGTATTTATATAAAGAATGGAAGAGATTAGTTAGGCTGCTGCCACAGAAGGCTGTTTCTAGCTGGTGGACCCTGAGATTCCCATGCTTCTGGGTTTCTCTTTAGGGCTTTGATCCAAATTGATAACTCCTGGTTAGTTAAGATTAGGAACATCATGTTTAGTGCCTTAAATTAGGAAACATCATTTTGTTGTATCGTAGTGAAAATAACAGGAAATCACTATTTATTATACATAAAATCTCAACTTCTTGTGCATTTGTGAGCATAATTTATCCACTTAACTAAGTCTCATTTCTAACTAGTGTGGTTGACTGGATATTTTTTGTTCACTCTGTTATCTTTAGCTCTGTTTGTTCTCCTTTCCGATCTTCAAGCCAATAGTTTTTTGTTTACCAATGCATTCTCATCTCTGCTATGTGATGCATTTCACTCAATTTGCAAATTGAACCAACACTGGTAACTTGATATGTAGCACTTCCATGGTTTCTTTTACAATTCAAACACTCAAAATATTACAAGTTAGGAATTTTAGAACTCTCATCACAGCTATTTTCTGTATCACAGATTTAGTTTCTGGGTTGGAAATATTTTAGAGAACACGAAATTAAATATGGTTTTCCCCATTGTTAATCCATTCACATGGCTGCCCTAGCACCACATTGAAGAGCTATCACAGTTGTAATTCAAGATTTGGATCAACAAGATGCAAAAACTAATGTGGAAGAAGCTCTCAAGTCACAAAATTGCAAGCATCTCCAAAAGAAAAATTCTGCAAATCTATAGAAAAATTACTTGCAAACTACTAGGAAAATCATGGATATAGTTGGGTGACGTTTGCATTCATAATTGTATCTAACTCAACTTTTGATATTTTATAAATTGTAACCCGACCCATTTAGTTTTTTTTGGACATGATATTGGGCTGGGGTAAATTTTTTATGGATATTACAGATATCCACGGGTTGAGTTTATATTATTAATTTTCATGGATCCGCTTCTATAGGTGGATGTACAACATGGACCGTAGGTGCCATGACACCCTCAATGATAGGTTTAATTTTCGTACTTTGCACCACCATTAAATTTTAGTTGCCTCACCTTATCCTCTAGCAAAGAGATAAGCTATGTTTTGTTAAGTTCAAGAAATTTAATAGAAAGTCCACTAACAAGAACTTTGGAGCTGAAATATTTCTAAATAAAATAAAAATAAATGCTCAACCCACAATCTATCAAATATAAAGACAAGGAGTATAGGGTATATAGGTTGAGTTGACCGGGTTTTAAAAATCCTGACCCGTCACCCGACCTGTGATATCTATTTTTTAAGTTTTTTAACTCAATCATTTGTAATATCCACATTATCCGACTTTGACGCGGGTCGTGTTAGATAATGCAAATATTACAGATGGGCTGATTTTTTTGAACACCCCTGGGAAAAACCATTGTTAGTTTCTCGAGAAATAATAATAAGATGTGTAGTTTTTGCAAGGATGTCAATCAAAACAACGTCGACAAATACTCTTCAACACACTAAAATACGAAATACCAATTCAACTAAGCCTGTTGTAGGTTGCTGTACGAGTCAAAGTAGCATATCTACGTCAGAAACTGTGCCCCGAGCCTTAAATACTACAAGCTTGTCAGTACTGGTTTATCCTGCAATATGGTAGTAGTGAAGTTTGACATTGAAAACCAGCAATCCCTAGCAGTACACTCTCTTTTGCTTTTTTGTATAATATATATAGTTGAGACTTTTATAAGAATGATATTACGATGTCACCACATCTTCTCATATTCCTGCCTAAGTTCCTTTTCTTTCTTTCTCTCTTTTTTGAATGATTAATATAGTGTTACCTTTGTAGGCATCTTCACTATCGCAGGGATAGTAGATTCCTTTATTTATCATGGTCGAAGAGCAATCAAGAAGAAAATGGAAATTGGCAAATTCAGCTGACGTTTTCAGTGGCTTCCTGTGACATTTTCAGGTATTTTCATCGTTTTTAGATTTGTAATTTATCTGCCAATATGATTATTCACTCCCTGAGTCGAGGGTAAATTCCGTTTTCCGCGAACCTGGTGTTTTAGGCTGTAAATGTCACACAAAGATGCATGCTACACCCAGAAGGATATGCTGAAGTCAAAGAACAAAGCTTTCAGCTCCAGCTTAACTGATTGATACTTGTTACACATTTCTGCTTGGCTGTTAGATAGCTAGTGCTTGCTAGGACCTGGACAATGGAAGGCTGAGACTTTCTTTTTGTAGAATATCAAAATCAACTCCTTTTTTTTTTTTTTTTAATTTATGA
>Ga0307517_10008784_pt1 | contig 14434 bp, 22 predicted proteins | sample 23_EM_MG_FD_194515 | JGI IMG/M metagenome (GOLD analysis project Ga0307517, IMG submission 194515) | Populus trichocarpa ectomycorrhiza microbial communities from riparian zone in the Pacific Northwest, United States - 23_EM | ecosystem: Host-associated > Plants > Roots > Unclassified | place... | reverse complement strand
GAGGAGGGACGGGACATCGGAACGCCAACCTGATTGTATAAAGAGTGGGTGCCCAGTGACCCAACGTGGGCTGAAACGAAGGCTCATGTGGACACCCACCATCCGATGGAGGCATTGGCTCCCATGTTTGAGGTCCTCCCAAGATCACCCATTGAAAAAACAGCAGGATGGGATCTTCAATTCATCGGGCCGACCATGTGAGAGGGGTCAATAGAAATCTACAGAACCTGCATCAAGGATGAGATCACCATCAAGCCACGTTGAACGGCCATCGTGTCGTATCAGTATCAACCGGCACCGGTGATGAAGCAGGTTAAGGCCAAGTTAAGGCCAAGGCCAGCGAGCGGTGGATGGAGAAGCTTAGAGTCGGAGTTGGACGCCGCTCAAGCGAGCAGGTTCACCTTAGCCTCCGATCATCACGTCTACCGTCGGCCGGACTAAACAAATGGTTCTATGCACTCTCATCAAGCCCCCGGAAACTCTCCAACATTCAATACCGAAAACGCGTGGAGGACCCAGGTGCCATCCAACGTGATAAATCTCTGTGCGTTCTGTTGGTGATGAGCCACAGGTCGCTGCAAAGCGACGAAAAGCACCCCTTCCTCTTAGCTTGTCTTTCCGTTCTCGAACGATGGCGGTGTCAGTACCGAGCCTCTTTCATTTGTTGCAACCGCTTTTTTGCGAATGGATTCCCGCCTCGACTGTCGCCACGAGCTTGGTATGCTTCTTTTCCTTCTCGGGTCTCCCATTCCTCATTTTAACGTGCCGCCATAGACGTCGTACCTCATCCTACACAAGTACGAGCCCGTGGACTTCTTCGCCGTATCAGGACTGGTTTTCCTCCCTCCGAGCGTGATCACATGGATATGTCGCGTGGTTCAAAGGCAGAGCTCACCCAGTTCGACTTCGATCCTTGCCACCTATTTGTCCCTGCTGCTTGGATACACCATTATCTACCGCGTGTCTCCATTTCACCCTCTCGCGCGTTACCCTGGACCCTTTCTTGCGAGGGTTTCCAAGTTGTTTATGGTTAGCGTCGTAACAAGGGGTCACGCGCATCAATACTACCGCAGACTCCATGAGAAGTATGGAGACATCGTTCGGACTGGTGCGGTCTTAGCACCTATCTGACTCTGACTGTTTACTGAAGCGGAATGCGAATAGGCCCCAATGAACTCTCGTATTGCAACAAGGATGGTGTCATACCGATCCACACCGTCCCAAAAGGACCCTGTGCGCTTTCACTACTCTGCCCCTCTTTATGTTGTACTGATTTTACTCGTGTCAAGTCTACGCTCGTGGCAGCAACAGGGCAGTCTCCATCGTCTTTGTGCGCGATATCGCTCTTCACGCCAAACAAAGACGGGCCTGGGATAAGGGCTTCGGCGGGGGCGCTCTCAAGGATTACGACCAGCTCCTCATCAAGCGCACGCAAGAGCTTCTCGCGAATCTCGAATCACGCATCCGCCTCGGGGAAACAGTAGATATATCACGATGGATGAAATATTTCTCGTGAGCTTCCGTTCGATCTCATGCGCGTCCCGTTCGGATAACCACTTAATGCTACACAGGTTCGATTTCATGGGCGATATGGTGTATGTTTTCAGCCATCCAGTACACAATTCATACCGCTCAAGGATGTATACAGCTTCACACACTCCTTCAACGCCATGAAAGAGGGTGACGCTTCTGGCATTATCAAGGGGGTTGGTGGTTCTCTCCAGTGCGCGTGTTTATGATTCGTTTTGTTTTCGTCTCACGGTCTAAACATATCCTTCAGCGTGTTGGGTATTATTTCGCACCTTCCGTGGGCCACGCGATGGCTTGACGAATTTGTCGATTTCATTGGGTTGGGACTCGCCTCCATCAACATCGCTAACGTCATCGTGGACCATCGAATTAAGAGCGGGACGGTGTCGCGAGACCTCATGTTCCATATTGTAAGTTGCCAAGATATTAAGAAGCTAAGGGCTGTGCTAATGATCTACGAGAATAACGAAGACGGGAAGGGGGTCATACAGCGGACAAAGCAACAGCTCGTGGTCGAAGGACTCACCGCGATGGTGGCGGGGTATGTCATGTTTCCTCCACTCTCCATTCGGTATCAATCCTACGGCCCGACATTCATCCGGATGCGAATAGATCTGATACCGTGGCAATGGCGCTCTCGAACTTGTGGTACTACCTCTTGCTTCACCCAGCGTACTACAAACGCCTCCAGCAGGAAGTAGACGCGAGGTTCCTGCGTGGGGAAGATCCAACCGACCAGGAACGACTGGGAGGGATGGAGTTTTTGAATGCGTGCATCAGTGAGACCCTTCGACTGGCTCCCCCCGTTCCCAGCGGGTCTCAACGAGGGGTTCCTCCTACATCTGATGGTAAATTTGTTGGATCCCAGTCAGTGTCTCAACTCGGCCTCCCCGGTCTGTTCCCCCTACTAATGATATGCCACTGGTCTCCTTTGCAATCACCGCTGGCGCTCTCACACAGTCTGATCCCAGGAGGAAACAACATATATCTAAATTATTATTCGATTCAGCGGGACTCCCGATACTTCTCACCGGAACCAGAGCGTTTCTGGCCAGATAGGTGGTTATCCCCGGAAGGCAGGCGCGCGATGGATGATCCTTCGCGACTTTTCGATCCAAACACGCCTGTTATCCACGACCTCGACGCTTACCTTCCTTTCTCCTACGGAACTCGAGTTTGCGTCGGAAAGACTCTGGCGCAGATGGAGATGAGGATCGTGGCTGCGTCTGTGGTCCAAAAGTTCGACATGGTGGTAGCTGATGGATATGATATCAAGCGGTGGGATAAGGACTTGCAGGACTTCTATGTGTATACGGCCGGGCCGCTGCCTGTTCGCTTGACCGAACGTCGATAGGATGTTAGCTAATCAGAAACGTCGTCTCTTCTTGCTACCAGGGGGTGTGATCTGATGCCGTGGATATTGGTACACATTGCGAATTGTAGGGTGACTGATTACTAGAATACACGATTGCTGGGAAGTGCAATATCACATCTTCGTCATCAGAGTTACCGTTGTTTCGCCTGGGAGGAACTTTAGGCCCTGGGGAGTTGAGATCGCGGCTCAAGTCGATGTACATGTGTAATTCGCCCGGGGTTTTATTTGAATCCCTTACGCCGAATAGTCGGGTCGGTTGATTGCATGAATGGTTCCGATGTACCGGTGCTCAGCGGTGCTCTCGCACACTCTCTCAGGTCCGCGTCCCAAGGCGGACGGGCGGAAGTACTACTGACCGTGATTATGTCGTACGTACGAAATATTACGAGATGTGGACGTCGTTCCGAGTTTGTTTTACGGTCTCGGGAGCAGAAGTTCTTGCGCAGGCCAGTGGCACCCCAAGGCCTCACGCACACGCATTATATCTGCATCATACTCTGGGTTGAGCCCCAGCGGAGCCGGGCCGAGGCACTACAAAGTGTTCGTCCAATCACGCGATCTGGGTTCCGACCGTACATTTTTCGCTTCCGTCATATCGGTGCATCAGGAAAATGTAAGCACTTGAAGTAATGGGAGGGTACCGCAGAAACGCTTCGAAGCACTTCTGGTATCGACGGTCGGCTTCAAGCGTGTCGAAGCTCGTACAATCGTGGCCGAGTAATTTTTTCTTATCTGCCAACTTGTTCTGCGGGTACCGGATTTAATAGACGGAATGGATGACCATTGTGCTTGTAAATTTACCCAACGATACACTGCACAAAAATTCAGGAGAGTGCCCCGGAGCGTTTCTGTGGACAGGACGTTCCAATGGAAGTACATTTGTGAAAAAGTGCCCTAATGGAATCACCCCGAACCGCTTGGAAGAGGATGGAGCACAGTGTTGTGTCGGCCATTAGCCGGCCACACGGTGCCACTAACTCTGCCAGATGGCGGACAATCGCCGCCATTTGGCCGTAGCTTTCGGTGATTTCCGTGTAGTATTTCCGCACCCCTCATGCTCGTCGGAGTCAGAAGACAGAAAAATGAGAGAAGTAGCGCCCTGCATCTTCAATGGATTCTATAGGTCCGACAGCAACTGGCAATCACCGCCCGAGAAGGCCGACCACCAACGGATATTTGGAGGAATGACTATAGCTAATGGCTTTTGATGGCTCTGGCTCTTGGAAATGGCTTCAAGTTACCGCCAGTGATGGCGCGACACTGATGGAGCAGGCAAAAATTCCCCGGAGCGCGTCGATTGCACACAATCGACTCGAGATTCTCCCGATGCGTCTATGGTACATCCTCACCATTCCGCTACCTTATCTTTTTATCCCCTCTATTCCGCCCCAGTCAGGCGAAGAAAACCAGGGGTAGAACAATGAGGTTATGTATTACACATGGAACAGATTCTGGTGAGAAGAATGTGGTGATGCCGGGCGATGCGGAAACAAAGTCGTGGAAACTTGAGATCTCGAGGCCCCTTCGAGAGGCACCGGTTGACTGGGTTAATGCTCAACTGAGCCCAAATACATCTATTCACTGCGTTTCTGCTTCCGCCGAGCGATATTGTAACGATGTTGATATCAAAGCCCATCATCCTTCTGGATAACTGTGACCCTGACGATCGCTTTGTGTGAGCGGTGTGTATTCGGATATCGCTATGCATAGATCATGATTCTCAGATACCACCGATCCGAACCAGTACCGACGGTCGAGATTCCGGGGATCCATCCAGCCAGGTATCATATAGCAGCATCGGAAGATTCCAAGTTGTTCCTGTCGTTGCGTGGAAAAGAAGTGGTTCGTATCCTATGTGTCCCCTTCGGTTGGGAATTCGTTCTTTTCCCTTCAGCCTAGCATCCAGCTAAGTGCTAGACGATTATGGGGGTGTAGGAAGGACCGGAGTGGGACATGTGCCCTGGGGCGCGTGCACACATGACCGTCGGATGACGTTTCAATTCGGACCCCCTAAAAGATTCTGACAAACGAGTCACCGAATATGACGCAGCACATTTCGCGTGTTTGCGACTGTGCGAAATGTATGCGTATGATTGCGGAGATGATCCAGATAGTTCCGGTGATTTCATGATGCGCGTTCAGAAGCCTTGCCTGGGTATGCCGCTCACCTCACCTCCCCCCTCATCCTTCCTGGAGAAGTCTCCACCCGGGGCCTCGTTTTCTGATGTCGGGAATGATTTAGAGTTCATGTTGGTGCGTGGTTTCAGGGCCACGAGGGGAAACCTTGAGCTTCCCGTACTCCGTCGTGATTGCGACCAGCCTAGAATCAGAAGCATCAGGATTGTTGGCAACGGCTGTTCCCCACCCTTTTCCAATCCTTTCGTAGGAAAAGCCGGCGAGAGTAAAAGTACGTACTTCTAGATCCCGGAAATAGTAACAAAGTGTCAGAAGAGCACGGAAAGGCGGGGGGAATTGCACGTCAAAAGGGCGCTTTCCTCTGGGTCCAGTCGGAACGCAGAGGCTCATCACCATTTGGAAGGATTATATAAACGACATGGGCGTGGCCGTCACCCATCATCCCAAGCTCCTCGACGGCCGTCCTTTCTCTCTAGCAGTGGGCTGCGCCTCGTTTGCCTTGCAATCTCCTCCCCCTCCCCCTCGAACCCCTCACGCACACATCACGGCGCTTCGGATATGGGGAAACCAGCTTCCTCCCCGCCTTCTGCCGTCCACATCACGAAGACACCTACGATCAAGAACGCCCCCGTCGTCGGTTTAATCGATGGTAATGGAGACTTCAGCAATTACCATCTCGCTACCCTCGTGCTCTCTATTCCTCTCGCAGTCCAACGATCTCTCGCTCTTTTCGTCAAGTTGCCATGGCCGCTGGGCGGCGTGTCCGGATACATGATTTTACTTGTGTTGTTTGGTGTACCGGTAACCGTCTCTTACTGGACCTACCAAAGTAGGTACGGTAAGCGCCACAACGACAAGATTCCCATACCGGAGGGGGACGTCGGGAAGTTCATCGAGATCAAGGATGAACGACTCGGGAAGAAATATCACGGGAAGAACAAGATCCCTATGGTGGTCTTCCAGGACGCATACATCGCTGGGAAAGTGGACTTTAAAGGTTAGCCTTTCCCAGCCTACTATTGAATGCCACGCGCGGCGTTTGTTTCCCAAACAAGACGAGGATCATTGATATCTTTTCTTTGATCGGTCGCGCCAATTCATGTCCCTGTCAACATCGTGTGTCAAACTTCATTAGGTGATGTCTTGGACGTCCTTGAACATCGCCACGAGTGGGCGAATTTCCACTTCACCTGGGCTCACTTCAAGTTTGTCTTGACCAAGATGCTTCCGGTCGTCGCTTCTCATTCCAAGAGCGCGGATGAGGCGGAGATCAACAGCCAATATGATCGTAAGTTTTTAGTTTTGATTCCCCTCTCTGCTTGATTGAACGTGATTTTCCTGACCCTCGGCGTCTTGCCCTTGTGTACAGGCGGCGATGATTTCTACAAGTTCTTCCTCGGTCCGGCTATGGTGTACACGTCTGGGATCATCAAAGACCTTGGTCGCGCCGAGACCCTCGAAGAACTTCAGGATAACAAGCTCACCGTCGTCTGCGAGAAGCTCGATTTACAGCCCAGCGATCACCTCCTCGATATTGGATGTGGATGGGGAACCCTTGCAGCGTTCGCTCACAAGAACTACAAGTGCGACGTCTTGGGCATCACATTAAGCCACAATCAAACTGCTTTTGGGAATGAGAGGATTCGACGAAGCGGTGGAGACCCGAGGAAGGCCCGTATCGAATACTGTGACTATCGCGATCTACCAAGAGAGAAGGGAAAGTTCACCAAGATCGTTAGTCTGGAGATGGCCGAGGTACGACAATTCCTCGTGTTAACTCTCTCACGGTGTGCGGTCCTTAATCCCGATCTCTTCGTCTTAGCACGTCGGCATTCGCCGTTACGCGGCCTTCCTGCGTCAAGTCTATGATCTCTTGGACGACAATGGCACTTTCGTGTTCCAGGTCGCAGGTTTCCGTCCAAACTGGCAGTTTGAGGATCTCGTTTGGTATGCCTTCGGTGAAGATCTCCATTGACAGAAACTGACTTTTCGTCGGCTGCAGGGGTCTCTACATGAACCGTTGGGTCTTCCCAGGGGCTGACGCTTCATGCGGTCTCTCTTGGGTTGTTACTCAAGTTGAGAATGCTGGATTCGAAGTCAAGAACATCGATGTCCTCGGGGTTCACTACTCGGCCACTCTCCTCCGGTGGTACGAGAACTGGGTCTCGAACAAGGACAAAGTGATCAAATCATACGGAGAGAAGTGGTATAGGATTTGGGTGTATTTCCTTGCGAGCGCGATCATCGTTTCAAGAAACGGAGGGTGTTCTGTGTTCCAACTGACGTTGCATAAGAATTTGAATTCGTACCCAAGGGTCGAGGGCGTTAAGAACCATGCTAGTGTTCAAGTTACGCCTAGTGTTGACATCTCGTGAGTTCCCTCACCCACTCTTCTTGACGTCACTTGGGTTGTTCTGACGGGAGATCACAGGTCTGTGTCGTTTTGGTGATCTTTGTTAGGTTACCGAAGCTTTTGTTTGCTCGCTTGTTTTCTTGTTGCATCCCTCGTTCCGCCTCGTGCGTAGAACCTCTGTCTGTATTGAAAGAAATCCAAGTTTTTCACCGTCTCTTAACCGCGTGTGAGATTCGGGCTCAGGAGTCGACTTCAGCTCCCAGCGTACAGTATTAACAGAGTCCACGCAAGACTCTAGGTTGGAATTCAACCTCGAATTCAGAGGGGGGAGGGGCGTAGGGAGGGTTTTGTATCTAAGGAAGCGTAGGGAGGGGAGAGCGCCCACAAGGCTCCGTCCGATCAGGCTGGGGCGGCGCTTAGTGATCCCACCACCTACCTACCTCCTTCACGTGTACCCGTGTATCAATTGCCTACTCGGACTTTCCCTAACAATACTAGCGATATGTGGGCCATGCGCGACCCCCGTGCCCGACTATTCGACTGCCCACTCCCTTTCCCTCATTCCCCCGACCCTCCATTATCCGCCATCCTGCATCACGACTACCTTCGAATCTTGGACAGTTGAGAACATGCCCCCCAGTACCGAGTCCCACTCAGAGGCAGCCGCAGCATTGGACGCCGGTATTGAATCCCTCACCGCCGCCAAGGACGCGATAGAGATCATCCCTATAAGAGTCGTATTCGAGTCTGTTATTGGTATTTTAGGTCTCGTCAGGGTAAGGGTTCTCCGTTCTGCCCCCCCCCCCCCCCATACTAATTTCTGGGTAACACGATAGGACGAGATGATAGATGACGTTGCGCTCGTGGAACTAGCCAAGTACTGTGTCAGAGCGTGCCACGTGCTGGAGTCCGCGACTGAAAGGAGAGGTGTGGATAGCTTGAGTGAAACCGTGAAGGCGGCGGTCGAGAGCTTGAAAGAGTATGTCCGTCCAGCGCAGCCCTCCTGCAGATTATAACGAGCGATATCAGGGCCATGCATTGCATCGAGTCCGAGGTTCGCGAATGCGCGCTCAACACCAACCACCTGCAATGGCGTCGTCCCGTACCCACAGAATCACCTCCCATCTTGTGGAAGGTGAAGATACAGAAGATTTTGGGAGTTTTCGATGTATGTGGTCGCGACTTCAGACTGCTACAGGTTCTGAACTATCTCAGAGGGATCTAGAGCTGGGTGGTCCCCTCGTGGCCAGCGAAAACGAGCAACACGTGCAGCGCTCCGCCCATAAGGACCCTTCAACACGTGTTTTCACATTGGTGCGTTGTCTTCCACTCCCGTACGCCACTCTCCGTTGACCATCCGCCACACGTAGACCATGTCAGCATTTTCTACTAGCAGATGCTTGGGAGTATTCTAACGTGTATACATTAACAGGCGGTCCAGTGATGATGACCTCCCGACACTGACGGGATCACCTCCTGTCCTCGACCCTGAGGAAGCCTTGCGGTGTTTGATCAGCGGCGCTATCCCCCAGGGTCAACTCCCCTCGCTGATCGAAACGGTCTTCTCGGACGAGAAGGCGACCGATATGGTCGGTTGTCTCCGAGGGAACGACGTTCAAACCTTGATCGACGCGATCTATAAGGTCTGTTATGGTCTTCCATCCCCGAGGAATGGATTGCTTGATCTGGGTTCTAAACTTACACACCTTGACAGGCCTTGGAGAGCCTCGACCCTGCGTCAGGGATCCGAAGGAAAGCTCTGAAGTTATTATACAAGACGTGTGCTGGCCACACATTGCTTCCCAGATCGCTGCAGATCGAGCTATCCGACAGTCCAACAGGAGTCCCAATGTGTCGTGGTGGGTTTGGGGACGTGTGGAAGCGCGAATATGAGGGAATGGAGGTTGCGGTCAAGGTGCTGAAGACATACGCTAACAGTGACTTGCAAAAGATTACTCGCGTGAGTCACCGGTGTTCCTCGTCTCAATTCTGATGCACTCGTTGACGTACTGACCGCAACCTATATAGAGGTTCTGCAAAGAGTTTGTGACGTGGAGAACTCTCCGTCATCGGAACGTGTTACCGCTGTTGGGAGTGATGATGTCTGAGACCCAGTTCGCAATGGTGTCGGAGTGGATGCCAAATGGCAACATTAAGCAGTATGTGAAGGCGCATCCGGATGAGAATCGGTTTGAGCTTGTAAGTCTTATGTCATGGTCCCTACCATCCTCGTTAACGATTGGGTGGTTCCGTAGCTGGGAGATGTTGCGAGGGGTTTGGTTTACATGCACGAGCAGGGGATGGTCCATGGGGATCTCAAAGGGGTACGCTCTTGAGATTCAGGGTCACTTTCAATCTCTGATGGACTTTGTCTGTCTAGGCCAATGTACTCGTCGACCAAACGGGCCACGCCTGCCTGGCAGACTTCGGTTTGCTTACGATCATATCAGAAGCCACGAACCCCACGACGTCCACACAGGGAGGCACGACCCGATGGATGAGCCCGGAAAGATTCGGTCTCAAAAAAATCCGCCCGACGAAGCCCTCGGACTGTTACGCCCTTGGGATGGTGATATACGAGGTGCTGAGTGGTCAGGTTCCATTTTTCCGCTATGGGGACGCTGGAGTTGTTGTGAGGGTCCTCCAGGGTAAACGCCCCGGACGGCCTCGAGGAGAAGAAAGGAAGTGGTTCACGGATGATGTTCGAAGGGTCCTGGAACGTTGCTGGAAGCCCAAACCAGACGACCGGCCGAGTGTAGAAAGTGTACTCCGGTGTTTGGAGGAAGGTTCAAGGTTCTGGACACCGCTTCCTCGGATGGTGGGGAGCTCACCGACAACGATTTCACCCGCATGGAGTTCTGCTGACCCAAGTGGTGAGGGGAGCACGGAGGAGGGTGAAACATCCTCCCTGTCTCAGTCATTGTCGCTCCCGCCGAAAGGTGACGTAGTTGCCAAAATACCTATACCTATACTTCCTGACACGTCTACAGCTCTACTCCACGATGTTACAAACACGGATGATCGCGGTGGGTCGAGGTCCGCAGCAGTCCTGGATAAGGTGGGTTGGATATGACTTCCAGATAACTTCCTGTATTAACTCGCTGCGAATTAGGTACCGTCTGCTGAGGGGGTCTCTCAGGGAATCCTCAGAGGACGTGTCATCCATGGTCATCGGGAGGGTTTACCACAGCCCAAAATGAAATCCTCGCAGACATTTTCGGGAGACGTTGCAGTGAGCAATGGGCTGCAGCGCCCCGACGGTGCCAATTCCCTCTATTTTTTTTTTTACCATGAGGCTTGAACACGCCTTTCGGGGGTGCTGCTCGAGATCGGCGGCGGGCCTTAGACCCGTGGGCTGTGACTTAATTTAATTGTACTTACTGAATTGAAATCTATCCCCGGATGGTTAGTTCCAATTTCCCGGGGAGTTCCGATCGCCAGTTAACAATTAGGCGCGGTCAAACTGGGTTGATTAAATTTAAAAACTGCACATTAAGTATAAGCGCTCGCTCGCTCGGACGCGGCGTGAAGGAGCCGCTCGGGAGGGTGGGTCTCATGTCTTCGATTTTGGTGCCACGTTAGATAAATATCTTTTGCAGGATAAACATGCAGGCTAAACAACGGATACATATGGGCGTGGTGTGTGGGTGTGGAAAATAGGAACTGGGAACCGAGGTGTGAAGAAGGGTCCGGGGTCAGCGAGGACTACGAAATTAGAAGTGGCTGCGAGGATAGTGTGTGAGGCCGGTATGAGGCCTTGATGATAGAGAGACAACGATCTACTTGACTGCCTAGGCGCCTAGCTTCCACTCTCCCCCGTTGGACGGTAGTGCCGATTGCTAGTTCACGGTACCTTCTCGAGACGACTGACCTGATCCAGTTTGCAAACGAAACCAGGTTTGGGCCGCTTCGTGGGTATTGAAATATTGAGGAGCCAACTCCGTCACTTCATCTTTTCCCCCCTATAAATCCGTGGTTTATTCTCCGTCACTCCCATCGACCAGTGGGTTACGCACGGAGTCCTTGAAACGGTCTGCTAACAGGATCGATACACCAGTGGTGACGACGACGCGCGCCCGCACCCCACCAACGGACTTAGCATCGGTGGAACGACGTCCGAGCATGGGGAAGTTTCTGTCGACAAGAAGGTGAAACCGTCGAGAAGCTGACCCACGAAGGTGCCCCACAGCGATACCGTCGAGGACAGGTCGATGATTTAAGCGCTTACGTTCCCAGTGTTCAATCTCTTCTCAGACGATCGCTGCGAACTCAATGACTCGCCCCCTGGCTGGTTTGCTGGTGCTTATCTGTCCACTGTTCACGAACAGCCGCCATCGCTACAAACGAGCGAACTCAAAGGTAGGTGTTGACGACGACGACGGCAGAAAGGTTCCTCAAGATGCAGGGCCTTCAGTGACGACCGCCCTCACTCATCTAAACGATAATGAGGGCGCGGCCCGGGATGAACACTGCGGTGCGAGTTCTATATGTAAGACACAAGACAACCCAAATCTGTCGGTGTTGATTGCCTAACGAGACAGTACGCGTATGAAACTGGTCTACGTGTATTCAAGTTCCTACATAAGCTTTGGGGCTTCGATCGCTTCGAGCAGGAGAGTCTGCACCTTCGCGAACCCCTTCTGGGAGTCCGCTCCGACCCATTTGATTAACCCCTCTAAAATACCCTTAGGGTCATCAGCTTCCAGTTCTGTAGATCCGGCGGCCTTCAAATCAAGGAAGGCGTTATCAAGCTCAACCCAATGATTTATCAGCTTTCTGACCGTGGTCAAGTACAGGTTATGATATCCCGGTATCCGGAACTCGCGACCATAATTCCTGTCAAGGGACCGTTTCAACATGCAGTTGGATCGAAAATCGTCTCTAAACCAGAGGTTGAAGTACGGTGGCCGAGAGATCTTGACGGAGTGACCCTTGTACTCGACAGTGATGGCGATCAGGTAGGCAAGCACCCATACAAACGATTCCGCGTCGTGACGATACAGCCGAGGAATTCGCTGTTCAAGTCCACCGCGGAGTAACTCGAGGGCCATAAAGGGGACAGTGCCAGTTCGGTCGCCGTTCGTGGTCGGGAATTTGTCCCATGAGGCGAGATCGTAGTCATTCAGGACCCCTTCCGCTTTTCCGGCCGGGGAGACACTGTACATCAGATTGTTGAGGCTTATATCTCCATGATGGATTCCATTGATCCAGAGCCGGTAGTGGCCTGACGAAACCTTGTTAGTGGATGGTCGTAAGACCGCGCAAAAAATACCTACATGCAAAACACTCCCAAAACGCATCCCATAGCTGCTCTCCCCTCAAGTCGTGGATGGGTCGTAGGCGATCCATCACCACCAGGCGGAGCGTTCGTGTTCCTGCCTGCTTGTTGTCTTGTAAGTTCAGAAAATCCCGGATGTGCCGAGTTGAGTACCGATCGAAATCGCGAGCGTACTTGACCTCGGGGACATGACCCCCGATGAACTTGTCCGTCTTCCCCAACGTCCGGGCATATGTCATAATCTCCCACTCTCGGATTCGCCATGTCTCCGCCCAGTAGATCTTGAGGACAAGGTTATGAGCTTTGATGATGTCGTCACGGGCCCTTCGATAGGCGTCGCGAGCTTGGTCTAAAGAACTCTGCTCCTCGCCCTCCCCACGCGCGGTGTCCCTGGGACTGAGGTTGGTTTCATCAGTCTCAAGTCCTTCAGAATCCCCATCTGCCACGGTTTCAACGGCGTCGTCCCCCACCCCACCCCGGGCTCCGATGCGTCCCTCCTCCGCTGGCCCACCATTGCCCTTCATCCCGGTGCCGGCACCGATGACCGTTGTCGCTCTCCCAAAGAGGGACCACCCAGAATGCACCTTATCTTCTGGGTGAAACTCAACATTCGCCTCCTCCGTCCTAAGCGTACCATCCTCAGCGATAGTGTGCAACAAAATGGAGCGCTTCTCTGAGGTGAGCTCGGGGATATCCCCCCATTGACGGCGTCCAAACCGCTGAAGGACGAGGAGCAGCACGAGTACAAGCGGGAGGTCCTCGAAAAGTCCGATCCGGGTCGAGACGATGACGCCTTCCCTGTCGACCCAAGAGATCCAAAGAGAGTCATCTGGCAGGCTGCGTAAATTCCTTGAACTCCACAAAAGCATCCTTGGATTTACCTTGGAAGAGTAGATTTAGCGTATGGCTGATCGAGTATGAACTTGATAGTTTCTCTCCTGCATACGTCTCGGTCTGGTCCGAATGAGGTCGGCTAGGTCCTCGGTTCTGCCGCTTGACATCAGCAAGTCGTGGAAAGTCTGATATGACCTTGCGGCGCTGGTGATCGAACCGATTACCCGGCAAGGCCTTATAACGCATTACATGGGGTTCTTTGCTCCCTCGATGGCCATTATAATGTATTAAATATCCCTACCACTTCTCCATGGAGGCCCTATAATATAGTATTACGAATTACACCGCTTCGGCTCAGGGTGTAATCGTTTCCAAACAATTAGCACCATCCGGGTGCCCGATTCCATTGCGTGGCAGCTCAGTCTGACCAGAGTCGGGACTGGAGCCGTTGCGATTCAAAGATCCCATACTTGAGTACAGAACCGTATGCATTGAATCCAGTACAGCGCCAATTATGATATCCCCAGTTCGCGAATATAGTTACTAGTGACGAATGAAGCGGCGGGAAGACCGATTGAGGTCAACTCTGTACAGGTCAAGTCTGAGGATAATATCGGGTGCGCATTGGTTTGGTGGTCCCTCGTTGTGAACACAGAGACCAAAGGAAGAAATAGCATCTCCGACAAGCGTCAGTTCCACCTACGGAAAGGCTGAGTTCAAATACGCATGGCAACGTGATATCAGATAACGGTACCTCATTCCGTGCGAACAACTCGGCAATCCCTTGAGTGCTGTGGGCGGTGTTGAGCAGGTGCGGTGGTATATTCTAAACTACCACAAGGTACTCTAAACCTTACCTTAGGAGAGTGTTGAGTGCGTTGCTGGTGGGAGAAGAGAGAAGAAGAGCGATTGTCTATTCTGGTCCATA
>Ga0307517_10008783_pt1 | contig 14435 bp, 11 predicted proteins | sample 23_EM_MG_FD_194515 | JGI IMG/M metagenome (GOLD analysis project Ga0307517, IMG submission 194515) | Populus trichocarpa ectomycorrhiza microbial communities from riparian zone in the Pacific Northwest, United States - 23_EM | ecosystem: Host-associated > Plants > Roots > Unclassified | place... | reverse complement strand
AAATATTACCGTATATAGGTTTGTGCCTGATTACGTAGTTAGTTAGTCCACAATCCGGGCGACTAAAAAAAAAAAGTACCCTAGGTGTCCGCTATTGATGCCGGTGCCCCCTTGCTCCGAAAGGCTGCCGACCTTCAGCGTTTCGACTCTCTTATTATGTCAAATTGCTTAGGGGCTGAGGCCTCAACTTGAATTTGACTAGGATGATGATTTCGACCTTTGCTGTTCGTGGACTCAGATTTGAGACTTACATATGATTGATCGTATAATCATGCCAAGACTCAAGGTTTCTCGACGCGCATATACAAGAAGGAAATTTAGTAAGAACGGCTGGGCACCTGTAAGCATCAAATGTTACAATGTAAATCCGTCACGGTCCTCATTGATATCTACGAGAACTTGGACCAATATAACTGTGAAGAACCAGGAGGGTGTAAAAGGGTTGGAAGTGAACTCGATGGTGCTTGAACGTGCATTATCACGGATCCGTCTAGTGATCAAAGAAAGTGAGGGAAGAACTTCATCCAGCTGATGGCGACGGAGGCAGACGGAGGCAGTTGCCTCAAGAGGCCCAATGCCAATCCAAGCAATGCCATCCTGGCAAACACATACGCGAGCGTGCAGAGAATGAAAGTCGACTGACCGCCGTAGACGAAGGTGGCGGGAAGACATCCCTCCATGCAGGTGATGATGACGACGAAGGGGAATGTGGCAATTGGGATTATAGTGACAGCCAGAGATGCGACACGCCAGAGTTTCTGCTCTATATCAGTGGGGAAAGAAAAGTTCCATCCAAAACAGTGAACCCCACCAAATAAGACGCCAAGGCTGAGCAGGAGCAAGACGTGGCACAGTTTGGAATACCGATGCTTTGGAACGTAGAACGTGGGTGTATGCGTCTCGTCGGGGGGAAAGGAAAATGATTTTGCTTGTATTAGGTCAACAAGAGTGGCATAGAAGGCGGAAGTAAATGTGATGACCGGAGAAAGGAAAAGTACAAGGATGGCCACAGGGAGCCGAGGCAACTTTTCTGACTGACATCGGAAACCGTCACGGATCGCAGTCATGCAGCTTTCAAAGATTTTAGTAATGTCGACAATCACATCGGATCGCATTGATCGACTCTGATTACAGCTGGTCAAAATGACAAGAACTCGGAAGATATTCAAACTCACGTTCTGTGGCACTCGTTCCGAGTCCGTCAGTTTGCGCTTCAGGTACACACGCACAATAGCCTGTGCACCGAGCGGTTTATCCCACCAGAGAGCGAAGGTGATTCCATTCAGACTGGCCAGTGCGAGCGTAGTCAGCTCAAGATGCGTCAAATTGAGTCCTTGGGCTCGACGTGCGACACATTGCAAGATAAACCACGTCGATTGCAATATGAAGATGAGCTTGGACAATGCATCCCCCTTTGACTTATCCGTTATATCTTCTTCTGTTGTTTGAATATCGAAGCCTGGGTCCTTGACGAGTTTCAGGAGCAATTCAAGGGTCAAGATCGTCACCCTGCCGTCAATCTTCTTCTCAGAGGATCCTGTCTCCATGTTGACCAAGGGTGGAGACTTTGGAGACTTTGGACTTTGCGTGCTAGCTTCCGTCGACGGTTCGACAACATGAAACCCTCCCATGACGAGAAAATGCCCGTGCGCCACTGTCCAAGCTGCCAGATCTCTGAATATCTCAACTTAGAATTGCCACGCAAATACCCACCTGGACTGGGTGCCTCCTTGATCTCGTACAACGAAACCCATCTCTTCACTGTCTCCCAAATCTTAAATGTCTTCATCCTATAACCTAACCTTCTTTCATACAGTGTTTTCTCGAAAAAAGGTCTGCAACTTACCTTTTCCCTCATTATACACATCTCTTACTGTGATAGCCGCCAACATCTGATTCAACGCCCAGCAAGGGAGGATCTCTGGTGCGACAATCGCCCAAAACATCAACTCCAATCGTCGCAGTGTTCTTTTTAATGGACCCTCTCGAGGCGCAATGTTCGGGTGTATGGCTGCCCACGCGCATATAGTGGTGGTGGACACGCATCCCCAGATAATATTAAACATCGATCGTTTCGAACTTGATGGATCTTCATTTCGTGTGATGATATCAGGGACAATTTTGGCTTGTGCGATGAGGAGGTAGATGGGAACGAGCACCAACAGGACACCTGTGAGTCGAAACATTATGGATTGCAGGAGAGGGGGAACCTGATTCTTCTCCTCACTAATATTATGCGTTCATCTGTAGTTCTCCCACCGAACCCGCCTCGCCGGTGATGTTTGACACATTTGAATGGGTGTAATGGATTCGTCATCGAGTTCCATAACACGTCCCGAGGCCTAGCGCTCAAAATTAATTACTGTGGCTTTGTCACCGCCCCACTTGCAAGTGTCAACAGTATCTGTCAATTCAATCTAATCTCTTTGAGCGCTTAACTACAATCACCGACTCCGAGAGCATCGGTTGAGACATTTGCTGTTTTTTTTTTCGTAAGTCCAGCTTTCCGAGTCATAACAAATACTAGTTTCATCTGACTATTTTCCAGTAGTTACTCAGCATGAGACTGGCGCCAAAGTCCACTCTAAGCCTAAACAAGTCTCCGAAGACAACAAAATTATTGGACCTCAGGTTTTCCAGTCTCGTGCATTTGCACTTGCAGAAACACCGTGACTCAAGGGATTCGCGGGACCTGGTGGGTTCAACGAGGCTGAGAATTGTAAATTAGGATTACCCGACTGAGTATTTGCGGCGAAAGCCCCAATTGTATGCTTGGTAATGTTCCTTATTCTCGTCTACTAAGACCGTGAATTGCTTGGTTACACTATGCCAGTTTCTTTAGGCTTCCCTCCCGATGGGACGTCCTCAAAATCCCGCCAAGGCACGCGCATACAAGTAGGCTTTCATGGAAATTTAACGATGCCTCAACCGTATAGATAATGAGTTCTATGGCGTGAGGCATATGTCGGTAATTCAGTAAATAATGATGTCAAATTCAATCCCTTCTATCGGGCCCTTCGATCCAACAAGTCCGTAGAGGTACACAAGGTCAAATTTCGCCATGTATTGGCAATCCAATATTTAAGGCAATACCAACGGCTGTGGAACTGTGCAATCCCGAATTCGTGTGGTGACATTAATCAAAGGAAGTGCGGAAAGAATTTTGTCCAGTCGATGGTGACGAACGCAGTCGGAGGTAGGTGCCTCAAGAGCGCCAATGCCAGTCCAAGTAGTAGAAGCCTGGCAGACACATACGCGAGCACGCATGAAATGAGACTCAATGCGAAGAGGCCTTCAACGAAGGAATGAATAGCGGTGGGTGAGCATCCCTTCATAATCAAGATGGCGAAAGCAGCGGGGAGAGTGACAAATGGGATAATAGTGACAGCCAGAGATGCGACACGCCAAAGTTTCTGTTCTGCGTATGTGGGGAAAGAAAAGTTCCATCCAAAACAGTGAATGCCGCCGAAGATGACGCCAAGGGTAACCAGGAGTAAGGTGTGGTACCACCTGGGATATCGATGATGTGGAACGTAGAAAGTGGGGACATGCGTGTAGTCAGGAGGAAAGGAAGACAATCCTCGTATTAGGTCAACAGCAGTGGTAAAGAAGACCAAGGTGAGTGTGATAACCGGCAAAAGAAGAAGTAGAATAATGACGAAGGGTAGAAACAGCCCATTTGGCTGACCTCGGAAAGCGTCATGAATGGTAGACACGCAGGATCCAAAGATTTTTTGTAGCCAGGGAATCATTTCGGACCGTGATGAATGATCGTCCTTCCATCACAGGTCAAAAAGGGAAATATGGATCTACTTAACACACTCACTTTCTCCGGTTGTCGTTCCGAGTCCGCCAGTTTCCGCTTCAGGTGGACACGCACAATAGCCTGTGCACCGAGTGGCTTATCCCACCACAGGACGAAGGTGATTCCGTTCAGACTAGCCAGTGCCAACGTAGTCAGCTCAAGCTGCGTCAAATCGAGTCCTTGGACGCGACGTCCGATGCATTGCAAGATAAACCATGTCGATTGCAATGCAAAGATGAGCTTGGAGAGTGCATCCCCCTTGGACCTATCCGTTATCTCGTTCTCTGCCTTTTGAATCTCGAAGTCTGGGTCCTTAACGAGTTTCCGGAGCAGTTCAAGGGTCAGGATCGTCACCCTGCCCTCAGGCTTCTTCTCAGAAGGGCCACGTCCTTTCTCCGTCTCCCTGTTGATTTCCTCGACCACGAGTGAGCTCATTGGTGCTGCTCGGGTGTCCGTTTTTGCTTCATGGGTACTTCTATCTGGATCCTCAGGTGGCTCGACGACATGAAACCCTCCCATGACGAGAAAGTGTCCGTGTGCCACGGTCCAAGCTGCCAGATCTCTGAACATCTCAACTTAAAATGACACGCAAATGCCCACCTGGACTGGCTGCCCCTTTGATCTCGTATAACGAAATCCATCCCTTCACGGTCTCCCAAATCCCACAGCTCCTCATCTCATAACCTGTTCTAATTTCAGTGTTTGCTTGGAAGGAGGTTTACAACTTACCTTTTCCCTCATTATACACATCTCTTACTGTGATAGCCGCCAACATCTGATTCAACGCCCAGCAAGGGAGGATCTCTGGTGCAACAATTGCCCAAAACATCAACTCTACTCGTCTTAGTGTACGCTTGAGCGGGCCCTCTTGAGGAGCAATATTCGGGTGTATAGCCGCCCAAGCACATATAATTGTAGTGGAGACGCATCCCCAGACAATATTAAACAATGTCCGTTTCGAACACGACGGGTCTTCATCCCGTGCGTTGATAACAGGAGCAATTTTTGCTTGTGCGACGAGAAGGTAGATGGGAACGAGCACCAACAGAACACCTGTGAGTCGAAACATCGTGGATTGCAGGAGAGAGAGGTCGTCTGGTCGCCATGCATGCCTATATTCTAATGAACATGTGTTGATCACCCCCATTATGTACCTTGCGGCATATTGACGTTTGACACGTTTGGGCGGAACCGATTATCTGAATGGATTCCTAATTGAAGTCTGCACATCTCGCAGTGTAACAACTTCTGGTCAACGAAAACCAGAAAATTTGATCATAGCCTGTGCCCCTCGACACCCGGGACTGAGAGACGACTTGATCTGCCGAATCCCGAGAGCCTAGGATGTTCAAGTGTAATATTATACGTGGTCGGTCAAGAAGGAAACAAAGGTGGGCTGTAAAGAGGAATAAACTGGCAATGGGATCAATTTCCCTGAGGAATTAAGTGAAGTCGTGAGGCAGTCGTCGAAGAGGTCCAAAGGGACAGTTTCTGATTTCGGAGTTTAGTTTCACGTAGAAGTGGGACTCACATCTGCATAATTCCACCATAAGATTTTTCTGGGATAAGATAAGGAGACGAGGGACACAAGATCCACTCGACAGTGATGGTACTAGTGGAACATTGTCCGACGGGATACGTTATTATCTACTGGTACAGAAAGTGACGGTACGTATCAGATGGAGAAGTGAAACAGTCCACATTTGCAGTCTGCACCTCCTCCTCCAATAGCACAATTCCTTCCGCGATTGCTGATCCGTCTGGGGAATAGTCCTCTGGTATTATTCCCAGAGCTCTCACAATCCGTGTGCGGTGAGAGCTGTCCTGAAATGTTCGACTAAAAACCGCCATGACCTTAACCGCATGTCAAGCTGGTGTATCCATCATAACCGATAAACTCTCACCTCTGGAAGCTACTGTGGTGTATAACATGCAACCCACGCAGGTCCTAACCGGGAATAGTCAAAGTCCACGTTGGCAGATGGCTTCGATGTAATGTTCAGTAGATTGCAAGGTAGGTTTAGGATCTTCAGAACTTCTTCAGGCACACACATGAGACGTCGACGATGCGGTAGTGACATGATCCAACCTCCGTGACTCGAAACTTCCCAAGGATACATGCTTGCGACCACGTCCCATACCCGCACAGAGTTGTCCCTTGAACCTGAGACAACACGGGTGTTATCGCTCGAAAATGCAGCGGAACAAACCAAGTCAGAGTGGCCATTCAATCTCCTCAGCTCTGCACCTGTCGACGAATCCCATATCCGCACAGAGAAGTCCCATGAACCTGACACTATGCGGGTGCCATCGGTAGAAAATGCAACAGAGGAAACCGGCTCCGTGTGACCGTCTATTCTCCTCAGCTCTATGCCTGTCGAGGCATCCCATATCCGCACAGACCTGTCACTTGAACCAGAGACAATGCGGGTGCCATCGCTCGAAAATGCAATGGAAAAAACAGAGTTGGAGTGGCCAGTCATTCTCCTCAGCTCTGCGCCTGTCGAGGAATCCCATACCCGCACAGACTTGTCCCTTGAGCCAGAGACAATGCGGCTGCCGTTGCTCGAAATTGCAACGGAAAAAAACCAGTCATAACGGCCGTTCATTCTCCTCAACTCTGCGCCTGTCGAGGCATCCCATACACGCACAGATCTGTCCCTTGAACCAGAGACAATGCGGGTGCCATTGCTCGAAAATGCAACGGACCAAACACCCCTGGAGTGGCCGTTCAGTCTCCTCAGCTCTGAGCCTGTCGAGACATCCCATACCCGCACAGACTTGTCATCCGAACCAGAGACAATACGCGTGCCATTGCTCGAAAATGCAACGGAATTGATACGGCCGAAGTGGCCGTTCAGTCTCTTCAGCTCCGCGCCTGTCGAGGCATCCCATACCCGTACGGACTTGTCATCCGAACCAGAGACAATGCGGGTGCCATCGCTTGAAAATGCAACGGAACAAACACACTCAGAGTGGCCGTTCAGTCCCTTCAGCTTTGGGCCTGTCAATTCACCCCATACCCTCATACATGAACCAGAGACAATCCGGGTGCCATTGCTCCAAAGTGCATCAGAGGAAGCCCAATCGGAGAGGCCATTCAGTCTCCTCAGCTCCGCGCCCGTCGAGGCATCCCATACCCGCACAGACTTGTCCTTCGAACCAGAGACAATGCGGGTGTCATCACTCGAAAAAGCAACGGAATTAACAACATTGGAGTGTCCGTTCAGTCTCCGCAGCTCTGCTCCCGTCGATGAATCCCATATCCGCACAGAATAGTCCAGTGAACCAGAGACAATGCGGCTGTCATCGCTCGAAAATGCAACGGAAAATACAGAGTTGGAGTGGCCATTCAGTTTCTTCAGCTCTGCGCCTGTCGAGGCATCCCATACTCGCACAGACAAATCCCTTGAACTTGACACTATGTGGGTGCCATCGCTTGAAAATGCAACGGAGGAAACTTGCTCCGTGTGACCGTCCACTCTCCTCAGCTCTGCGCCTGTCGACGAATCCCATACCCGCACAGAGTGGTCCCATGAACCTGACACTATGCAGGTGCCATCGGTTGAAAATGCAACGGAGGAAACCGGTCCCGTGTGGCCGTCCACTTTCTTCAGCTCTTCGCCTGTCGAGGCGTCCCATATCCGCACAGAACTGTCACTTGAACCAGAGACAATGCGGGTGCCATTGCTCGAAAATGCAACGGAACAAACACTGCCTGAGTGACCATTCATTCTCCTCAGCTCTAAGCCTGTCAAGGCATCCCATACCCGCACAGTCTTGTCATCCGAACCAGAGACAATATGGGTGCCATTGCTCGAAAATGCAACGGAATTAACATAGCCGGTGTGGCCGTTCAATCTCCTCAACACTGCGCCTGTCGAGGCATCACATACCCGAACAGACTCGTCTTCCGAACCAGAGACAATGCTGGTGCCATCGCTAGAAAATGCAACAGAAGCCACAAAGTTTTCGCCCCAGATCGTCAGGAGCGGCCAGCTGCCCTCGCCTCCAGTTTGTTCAAAGGCGGGGATATGACGGAATTGCTTCTTCCACGTTCGGGACAAAATAGAATCCCGCGACCACGTTGCCAACGACGAAAGATAGAGGTGTGGTGTTGACTGGGAAGCCGGGCTCCCACCAAAGTATGTCGCAAAGTTTGCAGCCTCCGCAACTTCCCCAGCGAGATCCGAAACATGACCACCGTCATCCTGATTGATTCATCAGCCCGAGTCCACAAAATAACGCAGGATTCTCACCTTCATGATGCGTTCGCGGGCTTGTTGAAGCATCGGGGTACAACGAGCTCGTGAATTCAGGAGGTTCATTGCCTCAATCCAAAATAGAACCTTCAACTGAAGGAAGTCACGTAATCCCCCCCGTCCAGCAGCAGATGAAGATTGGGCCAAGTGCTGGGCCCAATGCAGACAGGAGTACCTGAGACTGTCACCTATGTTCGCCCGGATTCGATAGTCGAGATCCGACACCTCGGAATCAAGGAGAAATGACGAGGGTAGGTTGCAAATGTTGAACCGAAGGTGAGACCTCATGATTCGGAAGCAGGAACGGGCGAGACGTGCATGGTGGGCCGCCACTTCACAGTGCATGTCAACGATGCGGGATTCAGTGCCCAGACAAATACTGCCTGATCGCGCGTGAGAGAATATGAAGTCAGGAAAAGAGGTGTGGTAACAAAGGACCCGATCCTCTTTGACATAGAGAACTGCATGAAGCTCATCGACAACTAGCTCGACCAGTTCTACCATGTCTGGATCGCCAGATTGGAGTTCTCCAGCAACAGAGGCGGATACACGTTCCTGGGTGCAGAGGAGGGTATGAAGGGCATACAAACGATCTTGAAGCAGGTTATCATTGAGGCCTCCGAAGGCAGTGGACATGACTTGTTCGTATAATTCATCGATCGGTGACGCGTTAGTGTTCCTCGACACAGTCGATCCATCTGCATGGATGCCCAGCTCGCCTAGGAGCCGGATTTGTTCATTTTTTGTCATCTTGGGACGGGGTGTACTGTATCTTACAGCTGTGGCTGCGAAGATGAATAGGCCATCTGTCTGGCGCAAGAGATCATTAACCACAGGCATCCCCTGAAGTTTTGGGAGCTTTGCCTGTAGGTAAGTTGCGATGTCGGCCTTGACGGTATCTGTAGGTACGTCGAACAAAGCACAGACGGCGTCGGAGGTGAAAGAGGAGCAGAGTCTGGCGAGATCCGCGTCTGGCCGGCTGGTGATAAAAAACTTGAGGCTCTGTAGGTGATATTTATCGGTCATCGTCAGTAACTCTTTCAAGAAAGCCGAGCCTCCCCTATCCTCAATCTCGTCCAGCGCATCGATAACAACGAGAAAAGGAGGGAGCTCCACACGGTGCTCGCTCAGGGACTGCATCCAGGGGTCAACGAGGAGATCCTTCATCTGTTTGGATATGATGTTGACGGAGTTGAATTTGTTCGCCCTAAGCAAGGCATTGGCATAGGATTGGGATAGGCGAGCGAGCTGTTCGACAATGTTGGGGATAATGTCCTTTTTCTGTCTCGTATCCTCAAATTGCCGCGAGCAAAAGAAGTTTGCCCCCAAGATCTTCGGAGCATCCTGCAGAGTATCACCCCACTCCTCATCCTCTTCATCAGCTTCCTGCCCATCGAAGTGGCGCGCTACGCTGCATGCGATTGTGGACTTGCCAGATCCTGCTTCGCCGGTCAACCAAAAGACCGATGTACTGTCGGACGAGGGATCAATTGCCCATGCGTAGATTCGCTTCAGTATATCGACACGCGTCCCATGGGTGCACGCTTCACGAGTTATGCTCCCTCCAAGGTTGGCGTTATATGCTGCCTTTAGAGAACGCGGCCAGTTGGTTTCGAGGAAGTGTTGCTGTATTGAGAGTCAGTGCATCACTTGCTTGAGGTCACAGAGGCACATACAGAAAGCGATTCTAGCGTGCCTTAAAACAGGTAGTCAGCTATGAGGTTCATTCCGCAATTCTGCTTTTCACTCACTTTTGTTCGACTGGACCAGCGTTCCAATGTGAACGGTGTTGGCAAATACTCCAGAGTTGTGATTGCCCACGTTAGTAACAGGGCCGTGAACATCGCCTGAGATCATGAACTTCAACCAAGAAGTGCGGTGGACATTCGACATATAAATATGAGTAAACACTGAATTACTTGGGTCTTCTACTCGACACCATTGACATTCCTCGAGTCGAAGAACCCACCAGCAGTTCTTTTCTCATTTCGATACACTCATCAATGTTGTATCCTTCTGGGCTATCGAAGTTTGGTCGTCGCCAGGGTGCCTTCAGGTGACTTATCTGCCAGTTTATGGTGGCCATCGAATCGTTGGTTGTCAAAAATAAATCATGATGATATCAACGCAGGACGAGAGTGGTTGACTCGTTTATGATCGTGCACCAACTACATAATTATAGGTATGAAGTTCGCATTGAATAATTGAAACATGCGCCTTTCCCCCGAACTTAAATTTCAGGAATCAGAACCGAGTGTCATGAGAAAACAACACATATTTCTGGAAGCTTGAACTGGCAGTATTTAACGGGGGCAACGGCCGTTGTTCATCCTTCCGCTCGATTGATCTGATGAGGTCGCCCCATATCGCTGTCACTCTCATTCCAATCTATCTCGCTACTTTTGTTCTCGCTGGTGTTAAAGAAATATGGTGGAATATCACCTACGTTAAGGGTGCCAACCCAGATGGCCTGTTCAAACGTCAAGTGGTCGGAGTGAACAACACCTGGCCGTACGTTACTCTGTCCAGCTTCTTATTGCCGAAACTATAATGCATAGGCTGTCGTTATCTAGACCCCCTCCGGTTGAGGTTGAGTCGACAGATAAATTGATACTTCATGTTACGAACTCGTTGGATCAACCGACCACCCTCCATCATCACGGAATGTTTTTCACGCAAACTTCATGGATGGACGGTGCGCGACAAGTATCTCAATGGTGATTCTTTTAACATATCTATTTGAGAAACTGAGAAATTCAACAGACCTTTACTTTCAGTGGTATCCCACCCGGCGGCAACTTCACTTATGTAATAGACACAGGTGGCCAGTGGGGTACATATTGGATTCACGCTCACTCATCAGTAGGCTGTCAATCTTTGTCTTGTATCGAGAGTGAATGCTGATTGATCCAGGGGCAATACGTGGATGGGCTCCGTGCACCTCTGATCATCCACCCTCCGAAAGCACTGTATGAGTACGACGAAGAATTCACCATCGTTATCGCAGAATGGTATCACACCGAACACGATATCCTGATCAAGCAATATCTCTCCCCTGATAATCCAAAAGGACTCGTGCCGATGCCTGGTTTGTTTTCTTCCGGCGTCCTCTCAGTTTGCCCTCATGATTTTTAGATTCAGCTCTTATTTACTTCATCAAGGACGGAATATATCTGCCTCCTAAGCCTAGCACAACCCCCTATTCAGCGACTTCTGCTGTGGGGTTCAATGAAAATGCAACTTTGCCCTTCCAACCTGGGAAAACTTACCGTCTTCGCATCGTCAACACTGGTGCATTTAATTCACTTTTCTTCTGGGTAGATGGTCATGAGTTGAGGATTATCGAAGCTGACGGGGTTTGTCTGATTTTTGTTCGTATTTTTATGAGAGAACTGATATCGTGGCTATGCCGCTGCAATCCAGACTGATGTTGAAGAGACTCCTCTCGTTGGACAAGTTCTTCATCTTGCCGTCGCTCAACGGTATTCATTCCTCGTTACTGCTCGAAATGATACTTTGTCCAACTGGGGTATCCACCTGAACATAGACACTCTTCAGTTTGGCCCTCAGCCCACGCTTCCTAACCTCAAACCAAGTATGGCAGTTCATGTTACATTTCTTCAATTGTAGTTCTCACGGATCTATTCGTAGATATCACCGCCACGCTGACCTACAATACCTCTGCCCCTCGCGCTGATCTATCCATTGATAGTTTCCAAGATGTCAATGACACTGCTCTAGTTCCCATCCCTCCTGAAAAGCCTCCCTGTGCAACCAGAACTATATGCCTTGAGCTCACCTTTGGGCTTATGAACGATGGGACTTACCGTGCAATGTTCAATGGAATTACGCACAATTTCCCTTTGGTTCCTACTATGTTCTCAGAGTTGACACTGGGGGGGAATGCGACGGATCCGAACGCATATGGGCCTCTCAGCTTTGTCCTGAATCATGGAGAAGTCGTGGATTTAGTGGTAAAAAATGGCGACACTAGGGGCGGTCATCCCTTGTAAGCAAGAAATCGTTTCGGGCCATTCATGAAGCTTTGTTTTGACGAACCGCGTACCTTATAGTCATCTTCATGGCCACAAGTTCTGGATTGTCGGCACTTCATTAAATTACACATCTGATGATCCGAAGGTTAATCCGCCTCTCGTCGAAGGCCAGGAGAATCCCATGCGTCGAGACACCATCGTTATACAACCACACCACTCGGCAACGCTGCGTTTCGTTGCGAACAACCCAGGTGCCTGGCTCTTCCACTGTGAGTCCTCATATATTTCATTCTGGGATAATCATACTGACATGTTCTTTCACCAGGCCACATCGAGTGGCACTTTGAAGTTGGTTTCGCAGTACAGTTTATAGAAGCGCCCCTGGAGGCTCAAAAGCACTCGCATAACTTCCCTCCAATTCTCAACGATCATTGCGCTCAACTGGGCTTGCCCTATAGCGGTAACGCAGCAGGTCATAGGTCTACATCCGACTTGAGTGGTTTACCATTGGGCCCTTATCCGCAGCAAGCCGTCATTAGTTCACCTTGTGGTCCTGGTGTTTCTTCATGATTGCAAGTGTCAGGGAGATTCAGATTCAGAAGGGAAACACCAGCTTGGACATTGCATAGCTGTGTCGTGTACACGTCATGTCTTTTAATCATCATTTAACCAATCTCTTCCTATTTTGGCGGTGGGGTTGTGCATGCGGAGTGGCAAACATGTAGATACCAATAGGAACGATATCCCTGAATAGAACGAGTGATCTGCGATCTGACGAGGGCATTAGTTCAGGATGGCTGACGAGAGGGAAAACGGTGAATGGTGTTGGCCGACTGAGACGCCAAAGTCAAAAGGCGAGAATGCAGCGAGTTCGCCATCTGGAACGAAGCGAGGGATTTGTGGTACCGGTCTGGCGATTCAGAGGGTATTGGATTAGAATGGCTGACAGGGGGAAACTACTAGGAGGTTATGGACTCACCTGAGGAGCACAGCAGATTCAGACTTTTGTCCGCCTTCGTTCTCCAGCCTCGCACCGGTAACCTCGCGGTTTGAAGCATCTCCTTACTGAATTCTTATCGTTATTTAAAGAATCGAACTCACAGCCTTGCGACTAGTGCCACGGACTACGGCGAACTCTGTCCAAAGGTTATGGCTACGTACTACTACTAAATAAATTGTTTGAATAACCTCCTCTTGTAACATAAATCCCATGAGGATCCATGGGCCATATTACTGAGATCCAATTGCACGTTGGGCTGCGGGATGATCATGCACATACTCGGAGGATACCATTGTGGGTGATATGTTGGGGGTGCCCAAAACAGAAGACTACATAAGGGTCCGACGCGAACCCATCCTGAACTTGTGGTGTCGACTAAATCCTTCAATTGACTGCCTGGACTCGGAGAGGAGGTTATTTGGTCAACAAGCTCAAAAGGCTCAAAAAGAGCATGCTGGGGCTGTGATGCGAAACATATCAAGGGTTGACCTCTGTGTAACCGTGACTGCTCCCCTGTTTCTGCATCCCACAACCGGATGGTGTTGTCGGATGACCCTGACACAATGCGTTTGCCGTCTGGCGAGAACCCAACAGACCAGACACGACCCTGATGACCCTCGAGAGGCTGTCGCAACTGCTCCCCTGCTTCTGCATCCCACAACCGGATAGTGTTGTCCATTGACCCTGATACAATGTGTTTGCCATCTGGCGAGAACCCAACAGACAAGACCCAATCTTGATGACTTCCGAGAGGCTGTCGCAGCTGCTCCCCTGTTTCTGCATCCCACAACCGGATCGTCTTGTCCCTCGACCCTGAAACGATGCGTTTACCATCTGGCGAAAACCCAACAGACCAGACCCAACCCTGATGACCCTCGAGAGGCTGTCGCAGCTGCTCTCCTGTTTCTGCATCCCACAACCTGATGGTGTTGTCCTGCGACCCTGACACGATGCGTTTGCCGTCTGACGAGAACCCAACAGAGTCGACCGAATCCTGATGACCCTCGAGAGGCTGTCGCAGTTGCTCCCCTGTTTCTGCATCCCACAACCGAATAGTGTTGTCGTCTGACCCTGACACAATGCATTTGCCATCTGGCGAGAACCCAACAGACCAGACCGAATCCTGACGACCCCCGAGAGGCTGTCGCAGCTGCTCCCCTGTTTCTACATCCCACAACCTGATCGTCTTGTCGGATGACCCTGACACGATGCGTTTACCATCTGGCGAGATCCCAACAGACCAGACCGAATCCTGATGACCCTCGAGAGGCCGTCGCAGCTGCTCGCCTGTTTCTGCATCCCACAACCTGATGGTGTTGTCCTGCGACCCTGACACGATGCGTTTGCCGTCTGGCGAGAACCCAACAGAGTCG
>Ga0307517_10008782_pt1 | contig 14436 bp, 19 predicted proteins | sample 23_EM_MG_FD_194515 | JGI IMG/M metagenome (GOLD analysis project Ga0307517, IMG submission 194515) | Populus trichocarpa ectomycorrhiza microbial communities from riparian zone in the Pacific Northwest, United States - 23_EM | ecosystem: Host-associated > Plants > Roots > Unclassified | place... | reverse complement strand
CAGGACATCACAGAGTTTGCGACGGTATGTGTAATTCACGGAAGCCAATTGGAAAGCAAGGGATGGGATGATGGAAGCCACTCGTCGTCGATCTGCTTCGTCTCGAGAGAAGAAGAAACTAGCGCCTAGTTGGCCGTTGGTATGAAATTTCTCACATACAGTGTGAGACACTGCAGTTTTGCCGGTCCCTCCCAACCCAGACAGGAAAAAAATCTGGGGAATACGAGGACTGTCCTCATCGAACCACGTAGAGATGTCGTCGAGCAATGTTTTGCGTGTTCCTGGAAAGCAACCGGAACCAGGGGCACGCGCAAGGTAGCTGGCAGTCGTAACAGGTCGAAGGAGACCTATATACTAAAGATCAACATCAATGAAGCTCTCTATCTGTGTGAGAGACGGACTGTTTATCAGCAAAATGTCAAGCTTGTCTTGTCCTTCTTTGATTGCTTCCAACAGCTGGTTGAGGGCATCTTCAGTGCGCATGTTTTCGGTGATCTGAGTGGGATGAGAGACATGTCAGTCACCATAACATAAAACATACATGGAAGGTGTCAATTGCTGTGTCCAGTTGCTGGCGGAACAGGGTTAATTTGTCGCCAACATCACCACGTTTAAGATTTCGCCGAAATAGTGAAGCAGATGTGAGCTCTTCCAGCAGTGTTTGTATGCCTCGCAAAGTTCTAGATAATTTCAGCATGGAATTTCATGGGCAAGAATTGAACTCACCCACGCAGAGCAATGACACTGTTTTCCCGTCTAGCCAAGGTCGCAGGATCGGCCTTCATAAGCTCAGTGGTGATCGCAGCTGTGATCGCTACAACGCGATCTGCCAAAAGCTGGCATTGCTCCCTCTTCATTTTGACTTCCTAGACGTGGGTCAGAACACTCGGTTGGAATATGGAGGGACGCACATCTTTGACACGAATTATGTAAAGCACGGCCAGCAGGGAGCCTTCGACGGTACTTCCAACTAATGGAATTGCTTTTGCCAATGGTACAGCTAGCTGAAGGGCTTCAACAGCTCCAGATCCTAGCAAGTCAACGATATCCATGACGGTAATAACCAACGTGGATTATGCATGGCTGGCGTGTTATCGATGTTATCAGATTCAATCGAACACGATTTATGTCGTGACATATATTGTGACAATTATAAGGAGTGACTGGGTGACATCGTATTTGTGAAAGTGAAAATCTTATCTATTCTATGAAGGAATAGAGGGTCTTGGTATCTGACCAGCCACAGTAGTGATTCATTCGTACAAGAGAACAATAAAATGATTATATTGTCAATTCGGGCCAATAAATTGGTATAATAACCTTCTGAACAAGCCAGAAAGATGTTGCGGGTCATTCTGATACGTAGCCTTCCCCCACAAAAAATGAGTTCAGCAAATCAACACATCAAAAAGAAACATCAGCTCACCATGACCATGGCCATTCCTGTCCCCGTCAAAAGCGTCTCGCCCCACTTGCCCGTTCTAAACACCCAACCCTTCCCTCTCGCCATAACCCACGCGCTCTCAAGACCCTTTGGCAATACATACATAGCAAGTTCTCCTCTTCTTCTTTTTTCTTCTACGAACAAGGATAACCCTGCAGCAGCACCGAGGATGGCAAAGGAACCCTTGGAAATCAGGAGATCTATTATCCACTGTGGGAGAGATTTGAGAGAGGAAGATAGAATGGAAGAGCGAATTAGGCCTTTGCGCAGTAGGGTAAGGTATCGATGTAAGTTGTGTTTCCCACAAAACAAAGCTGGATAAAAACTGAGAGAAAGTTCATTGAAAACCATGGTGGATTATGCTCTCACCCTGATAAACCGACACAAAGACACCCAAAAATGCCGAACTTCGTAAACTGCCTAAGCTGGCTTTAAGGAGAACCTTCCCAGGATCCTGGGAGAACACTTTTCTCCTGAAGACGACTGCGGGTATGAAATGCAATGCGCCGTAGATTGGCAACATCCATTTGAACACTGAGAAGAAACGATCCAGTGGGACTGAGAGACATGACGAGAGGGGAGGGTGCGCGGTGGCGCAGGGTGCGTAGTATGGGATGTAGGGTGCAGTTTGGGGTGAGCTAAAGAAGTCGGCGCGGAGGGAGAAGAGGTCGGTTTTGTTGGAAGGGGTTATGTCCTGGATGAAATTTATAAGATCAAGAGTTGGCTTTGAGAGAAATGGCTTACAGGCAGCTGGGTCACTGCATCGAGATCGTTAATATCGAAAGTCCCTTGACGGACAAGGCTGTGGTTCATGCGGACACATTCTTCGGGGACCTTGGATGCTTGTTGGATCCTAATGAAAGATAATTTCAATGAGTTACTTCACGTGGATATTCTTCTTTGGACGTACCAACTATTGTAAGATCGAGGTAGGGTATCAGGGCGTAGAAGGAACGCATATAAAATTTGAGCGCAACTGCAAATACGAGTGAGATGAATCACCGGAGGGAGTGACGAATATCAACCTACGCGAGAGAAAAAACTATAACGTCGCCATTTGGCACACGTATGTTTCTCTTAGACGTAGAGGCATTATAAGACCCCTGCAAACCACTATATCTCTCGTCAATTATGTGTTCTCCGATCAGAAATATTCTCACCGAACAAACATCTGCTGTCCAATGAAAACCCTTCGACTTTTCTTCTCCCACATAATTGCTAACCCTCCCGCGATTCCACCAGCAAGAGCAGCATGCCATTTACGCGTTTGCTTCCTGATCATCATCAATTGAGCTCGAGTTGTCAAAGAGAACCGAGGTCTCCGTTTCTCTGTGGTAATATGGTGGCTGATTGGGAGTGCATCTGTATCGTCAACAGCGGATACAGAAGTAATGTTGGCTGGATTTATTGCGGGTATGAGGATCGGTAAGGCGTTGATGAGGAACTTATATAAGGAGGTAAAGGTCCCTGTGAGATGAGATGTAATGACAGATTCACGATGCAGCTTTAGCAATTAAGTTTACCTAGCATAGCTGCAAACCGCCATGAATCCAATCCGAATATTGCACGGCGAATAATCGCAAAACGAAGGTCCCTTAGGGGGGGATTCATAAAAAATACCAAAAAGACATCGGGAAGCATATACACACCTAGGTACGCGATGGATACGACTGAGAGCTAGGACGACATTCAGACAAGCCCGAATGACAAAAGCAAGTGTCGCAGATCCTGTTATAAATGTTTTCTATGATTATTTCTCTATAAAATAAAAAGGCGGCTCACGAAAAGCACCAGACATAGCATGAGTCAGGCATTGCCCAAGAGTGTCAATCTCTACAACCGGCTGCCCTTTATCCCTCCACACCATCTTCCTCGCCTCCTTCAGTCGCTCCTGATGATTCGCCAACGCCACTAGGTTTTCAAAGGACATCATCATCACTCTCCGTGGCGTGAACAAGATTCCATTGCTGTCCTCCCCAGAAGGAGTGGGTGGCATACTTGCTGGTGTCCTCCACCCCGAATCCGACCCATTGTTGCCACTTTGTTCGATGTCGTCGTTCTCGTTGTCCTGGATGGGGGTAAAAGGGTGTATCCGGATATTGTAGCCTGGTGGTGAACCAAGTTTTTCTTTTTCGTCAAACATGGCAAACCGTGAAGCCGTTAATCTCGGGCCGGCTACACTAGAATCTTTCTCCTCAATCACAGTAGATAAAATCGGTATTCAATTCGTACTCCTGAAGTCGTTAACATCAATGGTTAATAACGTTAATGTTTTAACCTTTGCTGTAACCCATTCGGTCATTGCGCTAAGTATGGCTTTACTTCCAAATCCTCGAAATGTTATAACAGCGAAACGACATGTTGAGCCAAAACAAACCAATCTAACATGCTTCACGATTTTGTACCCACTGGCAGCTCTGCCGAAACGATCGCCTCCAGGCATCGGTGATTCGGTGTCCACTGTCGACATTAGAACATCTGCCTTTTCTCCTTGAGGGCACCTTTGAGGGCACTGACATTCCCGGTATTCGCAAATCCAATCGCAATCTCGATCGTGAAATATTGCTGCTGTCTGAAAGCAAGCATAGATATGGCGTATAAGAGACGAGAGTCACGGTCCGAATACGGTGTGACAGGTCACAGTTGTCGACCACCATGGGTCGTTTTGTGCTTGCTCGGTAAATGATGTTTTATCTTTCTTTTATCCTCGTTTCTGACAATGAATTTTCCCAGAACTGCTTCGACGCTCATTACGCTCTTCGGATGCATTACCAACGCTATGCTATCTGTCCATGTCGCCTCTACGTTTCGCTCATTCACGTTCAAAGGAGAACAAGAATCCGAGTGGGAGGGGTTGAGCGATAAATGGGATGCCAACGGCTTGAGATTTCTATGGGCGCTTCTCTTTGTATACTTTACATCCTCCACAGTGATTTCTGCAGTTGGATTATACGGTGTCCTCAAAGTGCGTTTCTGCATATTCAACATTACTTTGTGGTTGACTTCGTTTCCAGGCCAAGGCACCACTTGTTCGATTTTACCATAATTTTTCTATCGCCGATTTTGCTTTTTGCACCGTCTCGACTATGCTTGCAACCTATGCCGCTTTTGTAGGACGCATCCGTGCAAGTTTATGCGAGGAGCTTTCACATAATCCTGCCCTCACACGCGAAATGCTCGAGATGGGGCTAAATCTGGAGAATTGTGAAATCTGGCTCGAAAGAGCCGTCTTTTCGATCGTTGCAGTCATGTTGCTCGTCACCCTCGTAAGAGTATGTTCTACTTTCTCATCTTGTGCTTCTCTCTCCCCCTAATTTTTTGGCTCAGCTGCACTTCCTTTTCGCGGTGTCGCATTACTATTCCCAGTTGATCAGGCATCACTCTTTCCATTACTATCCCCCGCAACGCATCCTTCTAGTCCCAGCTTTATCCCCCAATCCAGTTGATCGGGACGTAGAGATGGTATATGCTCCCATCCCAAAGAACTCCCTACCCAAAGAGCTACAAGACAAGGCGACTGAAGCTTGGGTATCAACCACTTCATCCAGCCATGGTCGTCATCACCGTCACTCAAGACACCACCATCGTTGTTCAAAGGACAGAACAGGGAGGATAAGGTTGAACATTGTGCCAGATGAAGGGATGTTGCCGTCCTACGACACTTTCGACGTGAAGCACAACCCTTGACTTATCATTCATCTGCATTTTTAGACCATTTTGCTTCTTTTTAGTCACTGTAGCGGTTAGCATCCATTTCTTTGCATTGATCATCTTGTCATGTCCCACCCCATCCACTCTTTTCTACCCCGTTGTTGTATCTACATGTCAATTTGTTGTATATTACAGGGTTTCCGGAAACCCTTGGAATTGAATTTTTTGTAATACATCTGAATTTTGGGAACCCTCCAATTTATTTGGCAGTCAAGCTAGTACAAATGATAAAAATCCTAAGCAATGAATAAATCCACAATAATAAAAGATAATGTTACATGAATGCAGGTGTAATAATGCAGGTGTGATAATAGTACAATAATAAAATTAAAGAGCTGACGTTCAATTGCGGGTCTTGGTACTCCTGCTTGATGAACTGTGAGTACCTGAGAGGATTCGCTGGAGATAAGTCAGACCCCAAAGAACTCTGGCGAATTATTTTAAAAAATTGTAACCCACCATCACATAGGTGTCCACTTCCAGCCATGTCCTCGTTACATCCTCTTTCATCCAGCTGATGGACGGATCGCACACAGAATAAACACGGTCTTTGGCAACCTTCAGCTGCTTACAGAGCTCGTGTGATGGACCTGCGTCCTTGAGCAGAGGCAGGATTATGAATCTGAAGAAATTCAAAACCAGCACGAGACCTCTGTTGCTGTAGAAAATTCCGAAATCAGATTCATTGTTTAACTCGGCAAGAAAAAAAATAAAAAAATAAAACTCACGTTATCTCGCGCTTGATGGAAAATCTGACTTTGAGCAGTTTGGTGCAGATTTTGGCACATGTATCCGGTGTCAAGGTGTACCCACTTTCGCGAATGAAATCGCGAATTGTCTTTGCGACTCCGCCTGTAGTTGGACCACACTCATTCAATAACCGAAAGAGGTTGAGTGAACTGTTGTCCACGGTTTGAGCAGTTTCGTCGAGCAAATTTAGAGCGGACCAAAGGATTGATGATTTAGAATCGGCTAGTTGGCCATCGGGAGTGGAGTTGGAATTTCGAAAGAGAGCGAGGTAGTCGTTCACAAGTGCTGGTGATAAAAAGAGCGTGATAAGGCAATTAAGAGGCGAGCCCTTGTACTTTGGTATTTGTTTGAAAACGTAATTCTTAACATGTCGGACGTAGTCTGTTTTCATCGTCGCATCTTTGAACGGCTTAAAAAAGAGAAAGTTCAATAAGATGGGTCATGAACTGAAAACACCGACAACTCACAGATCGTCGAAGGATGTTGGCCAAATCCATGACAGATTCCCAATGACATCGTTTAGGGAATTGTATAAAGCTCTCGATTATCTTTGTTGCAGTGACCGGCTCGAGAAGGCTTCGTAGGGAGTTCTGTAAGCTTTTTGTTGGGGCTGACAGAGGCAAGTGGCGATGTAGATACATGATTGGTTGTGAAGGTGGTTCCTTGCTTCCTAGGGATAGACTAAGTCAAATGAGAAGAAAATGTTTGATTCCACTTACCAGCCTTGATGTAATCGATCGTGTGGGTGGCGATCGTTGCGTGAGCATTGCCCAGATTTATGTGGAACTTGCCTGACCGAATGGGGTCTAGTAAAAAGTCGCTGAGGGAGTCGTGCAGGAATTTGACAAGCCCGTTATTCAGGAATTTGATGAGTATGTCCTCCAAGTTCAGCAAGCTGTACTTCCAATCATCGTTTCTAAGCCTCGGAATTGGATTGAAAGTAGAGTCCGGCATCGACAGACGCTGAACTCTGTTGGAATCAGAAACTGCCAGTGTGAACCCAAAGACTTCCATAGCAGTTGTGCGATGCTCGGCTTCGATCGATTCGAGTATGTGGAGATACAAGGCGTCCAATTGTGCGAATGGTTTCTCGTCATTGCTTTGCTTGGCCAAACCCATGACCACTTTGAGTCGATCGATTGGGTTCTTGTTGGAAACCCGGACGTATTTGATGACGACTGCTGGGTAAATGAAGTGTCCCGAAGACTTTTTGACCAGGAAGTCAATCACATCCTGTCCTGGCCAGTCAGAAGGAAGCTTGACGACGCGGCTATGCATGGAACGGATATTCCGAAACTCGGAAGAGAGGAAATGACGAATATCTTGGTCGGAGTCATACTTGTTGGAAAGGGACACCTTGATTGACATTTTCGCGAGGGGATGGTCCTGAAACTCCCGCTTGATGTGGGTTTCTGGTCTACAGGAGAGCAGTATTGCGAAGGGAAAGAGTTGAGAGTATCGTGCGAGTCGTGCGATAACTTGCAGCACCTGAATCTGTGCGGTGTCCTTGGGTTCGCCAATGCATTCGTCCAGACCATCAATGATGATGAGTTGTGGCCAGTTTTTCGGCTGGTCTTGTGGAGCAGACTGACATGCGTCTCCCAAGGGCTGTATGATGAGGTTTTTCAGCTGAGAAAACAGGTCTTTACGGAAGACGGCAGGGTCTTGCAAGACGGCCTTTGCAATAAAAGGTGCGGTCGAAGGAATATTTATCGCCATTTGAAATGCGATAGTCGTGATTAACTGCTGTGCGTTATTTCGACCTTGGACTGTCCTCGAGAAAAAGAAGCTAGCGAGAAGTTTTTTATGACTATTTGGATAGTCACAATGATCGGCCAGCATTTTGGCGATCGCAGTCTTCCCAGATCCAGCAGGTGCATGGAGGTAATAAATTGGATACTGGCGCTCCACATTCTCAATCCATTTGACGAGGTCCTTCTTGATAGCCTCCCGCGTGCCAGGATAACATTGTGGAAGGTCATAGCTTGTGACTGCATTGTGGAAAGCTTCGACAGTGACATGCTCGAGGAGTTTGTCCAAGCCTATTATTGAATTAGCTTCGAAGCGCCCTAAGAGAGGTAATAGACTCACCATTCCTCACTTTTGGTGGATGAATCTCAAAGTTACCACCAAAGATGGAAACATCTCTGACTTGCTTGAACAAGTTCGCTTCGCTTGGCATCGAGACAGAGGGCATGGGGTCCGCAAAAATAAGATAGGAGTTTCATTGCCATAAATCCTGTCATCAACCTGTGCATGAGGACTGTTCGTGGCAGCGCTCAGCCATAGTGGCGTGGTCGGGTTTGGGCGTCTGTAATATTATCGAGTCACTTTAGTGCGTCGACGACAATTTACACTGCCACCTGGGGTATATAATTACCTAAGCCCCGACTTGACGTCACGTCGGGGGATAACTTCAAGTTGCTGTTCATGGCAGTGGTTTATTCGCAAAGGCTACGTATACACGAGGACAAAAATAGTGCCACTCGCCCTCTATCTTGTCAAACGAAAGAGAAAAATATGAATTACTCGCTAGATGTTTGTTGAGGGCAAGTACGAAAAAAAGGGAGGGGACAGCACTGATTCAATTTCCTAGGCGCATTCAGGAGCAGTTTCCTCCGAATGAATAACCAGTACACCGTCCTTAATCGGCTTTGCGATATCTTCATATTTATCCAGCGAAGACGATATTTGACCATGGGTCACTTCAGTCGGTTGAATGTCGGTATGCACATACAGGTCGATGTGCGGGATCGACAGAGAAGCAGCTCCCAAAATTATCAAGGGAGAAAAGTCGACGTCGGAGAGAACGGGGGTAGCACTGAGAGAGACTTTGATGTCGAGGACTAAATGCTTCACCGACGATATGAATAAGCTTATGATCTCAGCAGCCGCTGGCAAAAGAGATACTGTTGCACGGATCGTGAGGTGCTGGAGGTGGCGAGGAAGGGTGAAGAATGGAATTTTTGGTCCTGCTTCATCCGGAAGGTACGCGCTTTCATCTAGTATATGCCAGTTAGAATATGACCATCAAAATAAAAAGAAACCTTACAATCTGTCTGTTCAAGGTCAATGTCCAACTCTTTCAAACTCTCCGAACATACTCCAAGAAACTCGGAAAGGGGTTTCTGCCCCTCTGACAACGCTAACCCACATGTCAACGACTGGAGTCCCTCAATGTTGAGTTTGATCCAAGTGAGAAAAGGAAGGGAAATGGAGTCAATGCACAACGTCAGGGACTGCAGCTTAGGCTGGATCTCAAACAAGTCTTGGCCCTCACCGCCGCCAAATGACCTTAAAAAGCAAAGTTTCTTGATGTCTTTACAACAGTCAAATAAGGACAATGGGTAGTCATCGCCGATTAAATGGACAGCCTCGATGGTAGGGAGATTAAGGCGGTCTTCCAGTGCGGATCGAAAAACGTAAGGCCAAGATACGGGGTCTTGAGACGATCCAGTGAGCACGATGTACTCCAGTAAGGGAAACTTGACCAGAGTTTTGGCAAATTCCTCGAAAGGCCCGTCGACCTCACTCCCAATTTTAATTGTCAGAAGTCGTACATGGTATAGGATTCGAGGGTTGTCTAAAACGATCTTGGAAAGTATATCTGGTGTAAAACTGTGGGATCGATGGTTAATATGCACGACGAGGGAATAAAACAAGTGTCTCTCGACAATTGGGGACAGCACTGGATCCTCTGAGCAATCGCGGAGAGTCTTATAATTGTTCAACACCAGAAAGCTGTATATGTGGTCCAGGATTTCCACTGATAGTTTCATGTTGACCGTCATGGTTCAGGACAGGTTATTTATATCCACCCGCTTTCGCTTTATCAGAAGTAAAAAAAATCTAAAGTCGTAAATTAAACAAGCAGCTGGCAAAATACATCTCTATGCCTCAAAGTTAGAAAGTATTCCATTCCATACAAACTCCCTGGGATTTCCTCCCGACTCTGTATATTTCCCAAGAAATGTCTCATCGTAGAACGTTCGATCTATATTGGCAAAATAAATCGGTTACAAATATTAAAAAAAGGAGGATTAGGCTTACCTGAGCCAAATACTTTCATCCCCTTCCAGATTTCAAACACGCCAACGGCCTCTTCGAGGGTTAATTTCTCAGGCACCTCAAATCCCTGTAAACCTCGAGTGTATCCCACAATGGTCTGGTTCCGTTTGTTGTATTCGGTAATGATGCGTGTGTCCAGCCCGTCAAGTTCAAGAGCATCTCGTAGCTCAATGGGTATCGGGTTTGTTGATTGAGTACAGCAGATTGCGCTGAAAACAGCGCCACGAGCCTTTGCCCAACCAAACTCAGTCAATGACAAGGGTGTGGATGATTGAAACTTACGAAAGATCTCACCCCGCTCGCATATTCCAGAATTAATCGAGGCATGGACAGATGGTAAGAGTGTATTGGGACAAAGTGCTGATCTCGGTATGACGTTTTGCCATAGAGGGCCTGCAATTGATCGACAGCGAGTAATACGGGGTATCTGACAACAACGTGAGATGAGAAAAGCACTATTATCATTTACTCACTCGTCCTGCGTTTCTAAAGCCCGCATCACGCCCTCAAGTAAAGCAGGAGATGAAGCAACGCTCCCAGTTTTGTTTCTCTCTGCAAGCGCAACACCGATTGCCTTGGCCAGGCTCGTACCGGCTGGAACAACTTGCTTTTCCAAAACAACGTCCTTTGGCAGATGAAGGTTCTCAAAAGCATATTTGTTTACTGTTAACATGCGCTGAAGGGTTTGAAATGAAAATTTTGGTTGTAGGTAAGTCTGTGTTCGGATATCATATGAATAGGAAGTCGTCGAGTTGACAAGGTCGACAGCTGACAATATCACATTAGCAAGAATTCGGATCTGGTACGGTTCTGCAGCCTTACCTCGAGGAACATAAATTACGATCCAATCTCTCTGAATGGCGTGTTCAACAACCTGAAGAAGCAGGAAACTCTTTCCACAACCAGGTCGTCCGGCTGCTTGCCAAAAAACAAAAATAATCAAAAGGTGACTACTTTGAGAATGAACACGCACTGAACACCCAACGATTGTCTAAACTTGACAAATTCCATGCATCTTCCAATTTGTCCAGAGCTTGCTTAGTGACTTGTCGGATGACGTTGTAAGGTTTTGACAGAAGCCGGAACTAGAATCAGAAGGTGGGCAAGTCGTTGCAGAAATAAATCGTATTCTGTTCACCTCAAGAAGCAGGTGCTTAGGGAGTCCATAGACACATAGAGGGTCGATTTCAGATGGTACAAATTTGACGGGTTTACCGACCATTTCAGGTTGTCTTCCAATTGACTGAACAAAAGGGTGAGGGTAAGGCCAATTGACGGAATGTTTTCCTCACATCTCGAAAGTCGGGTACATCAATTGCTGAGGAACGGGCGTAAACTTCATCTGCTAGTTGGTTAGAGGGCAAAGGTTTAAATTGCTATGAATGGAAGATTTAATTGAGAGCTAAACGTGGAGGCACAACTCTCACCGGAAGTCGCTGCCTCCACTTTGTGACAGTCTCCTGTCCTTTTCTTTTGGTGATATATCCAGGTACTGAGGTAAAACGATTTATGAGAAAGCAGCATAGGACCGAGTGCAATGAGAACAAACGTGATGCTTGCCCAATGACAGGCTCTCTGCCGGATTTGAACCTCACAGACTGGCGCGTCGTGGTGTGTGGGAGTACACAATGAGAAACAGCATTCCTTTGACCAGATGCTCCGGCTCTGGAGACAGAGGAAAGCAGCGACATGTACTACTTGTCAGTGTTTGTGTTCGAATTTGAGAATGAGAATATATTTTGATCGGACTCGGACTTGTCCGCTTTCGGGTGGTGTGCTTCTGTTGAAAAGTGGATGCTGCGAATCGCTTAACCGTCTTAGAATCTTTCACCATGCTCATCCGAGAGCAGCGAAATAGTACGCGTCTCAGTGTGGCCCCGAACGACAATACCGCTTTACTCTTATGTTGCGGTTTTAATTGTCATACAGAGGTGTATAAATATGGGATAGTTTTGTAGTAGACATAGGCTACTGTACATGTCAACAAAACAACAATGTTTTGTCGAATCCTCAGGTGGTCCATACTGTACAGAATTTCTAATGATAAAAAAACCATGTTCTTTCATGAGTCAAAAACAGCCGATTACGCATCTAGACCCGGAGATTCTTTCCCCGCATACCCATCTTGGCCAGAAGTATCCTCCGGGAGCAGACAGCCCGGGTGGAAGAAATTGTATGTAAACATCGCGATCGTAACCATCCCGCCGTCTAGGATATCTAAGTAGGAATATGTCAGGAAAAATTGAACATGGTTTTTTTTTAGGAGAGTTCTACGCACTGAAGTACCTCTCTGTAGTGATAATCCGTCCGGCCCACCCATCTGCAAGTTCGATGGTTCGATATATGGATCTGAAATTATATATTTTCAGTATTCTGAACGAATTTCTTCTCCCTGAATTGATAACGCACCGAATGAAGAGCAAAAGCGTGACGAACGCTACCGCCATGATCATAACTTTCATTTTTCGGGTTGTTTTTCCTCTGATCGACCCATCGCGGATCGGGGCGTGTTTAGCATAGCGGACGAAGTACTCGATGAAGCAGAAGGAGAAAACTGTGATGACGCCTGGCAATTTGAGAAGGGTCAGACAGGAATTTGGGGAAGGGAAGAGTTTTTTTAATTCCTTACCAAGCTGGAATACGATACCGCCCAGCATGATGTTTCCGCCCTAAAGCATGTTAATATAAAGACCTAACTCTGATATTCGGGAAACGCACTCTGTTGGCGCTTTCCAAAGTGTCTGCCATCGCTGCCATCGCTCCACCTACACCTTGGACGACGAGAGAGGTAACATCCTGAAAATTGTTATGAGCATGATCGCACACAAGGACGACCCTCAGGCTGGACGTACGCAGATACAGAAAATGACGGTGTCTAACAGAAGAGAGGTGAATCAAGTTGAATTTCGAAGTAGGGGCCAGGTAACCTACAAGTCTTGGGAGATAGTCGGCTATATTGTGTTCCAAGACGGTGTATGATACGTCCGAATATCACAAAATTAGCTGCCAGCAGCGGAGTGGGCCCCATGATTGTGCAAGATATCCTGTTGTTTTTTTTAATGAAAGGTGTTGTATAGAGAGTGTGGCTTGTACTCACTGGATCTGAAAGGGAGTCTTATTGAATGGCGTAATGCTAGACCAGAGCCTGCCAGACCATCCAAGGATCTCGATTGTACCACAGAAAACGGCCGTTGCAAAGAGCCAGTAGGCGCGATAGTAAGTAGCCTGCGCAGCATGCCACAACGATGAAGCACCGAAGAGAGAGAGGAAGGTTATTGAGATGCTTTTAGAGGGGAAGTAGCCATAGAGTGTGTCTTCGGCGGACATTGTTGGCAAGCGAAAAGGTGTACTTTCGATTGACTCGAACAGTTAGCTGTCTTATAACAGATCGGATATTCGCAATCCGCGGCAGGGAAGGATTGCATCCGAAACGAGTTGTTGCCATGCAGTGCCTCCCCAATTACAGGTGGTAGTGATATCCAATCTTGAGAGATTGGATTTAGTGCCAAATGCCGTTCCGTTTGCCGAAGCCTGACAGATCTGCAGAAAAGAGTCATCAAATTTCAATCAGGATCTGTTGACCAAAAAAGGAGATTGTAGTCCGATGATGATGGAAGTAACCCTAGCATTGCCCTAGCACTACTTATCATCGATTCCAAGAGAGCGATAACAAATCATTGATGATGGAAGACGATACGGTATACCAGACTGCGCAAGCCTGAAGTATACAGATCCGCAGTGTAAGTTGAGACAGGACTGGCATGGCTGCGGATTGCAATCAACCCTGGTGGCTGAAGGCGGCGATGCCAAGCGATTTATAAAGCCAAGAGTCAACATTTACTGCCATCCACACCATGACCAAAAATGGCACTGGCTTTGGTAAATGAGCACAGCTGAGCCTTCGTATAAAAACTGTATGCTCATTATTTGGGTCTCAACAATTGCCTCGAGGTATTCCCTACGAGTAGGGGGCATCGGGTATGACACATGGACCGTTTCTGTCGTGGTGGCAGTAGCCAAGAAAATTGGGACTTGGATTGATATATTCCTGAGAAGGCGCAGGCGCTTAATTCAAAGCCTAAAGGTCGTGCACGGCACTGCGGTTCCAGAGAGGTGGATCATTGGACAGGCTGCAGGTGGCTCCGCAAAGGACTGGAAGGGAATGCATAGAGTGAGGTAAATAGCATTCATGGAATGAAAATTCGGTACACAGAGCTTCTGGGTACGCACGTGAACCAAACCGTGACCATGAAATGTGACGCCTTCTGTTACATTGAAAATCCTACGAATAATGCCTAAGTGTACCTTCTGTTCCCTGTAGCACTCGGGTTCCTCGGGGTGAAGACGATGACTTTGCATACAGGGACCCGGTGGCCTTGTGATGAGGAACCGAAGAGGGACTACGACTCCGTCCAGTCTTTAGGCGAGAACAGCGCTCATATGAGGTTGAAACGTTGTCCTCG
>Ga0307517_10008781_pt1 | contig 14437 bp, 20 predicted proteins | sample 23_EM_MG_FD_194515 | JGI IMG/M metagenome (GOLD analysis project Ga0307517, IMG submission 194515) | Populus trichocarpa ectomycorrhiza microbial communities from riparian zone in the Pacific Northwest, United States - 23_EM | ecosystem: Host-associated > Plants > Roots > Unclassified | place... | reverse complement strand
TGCGGAGCGAGAAGTCAGACGTCGTGATGTCGGTGTTTCCAGACGTAGCATATACCAGGCGGATCTCGGGTGAAGGGAGGGTCAGGTGATGGGCCAGACCGAGAGTCGTCTGACCAGGAAGGGGTATAAATTGGACGGGCTCAATTAAAACCCATCCCACCGTCTCTTCACCACCACCACCGACCGAACCTCTACTCTTATTTTACATTACATCCATGTCCGCCGCCACCGTCGAAGTTGCAGATGCTCTCTTTTGCCAGAGCCATTTCAAGGAAGTCGTGCGTGTTATCTCCTCTCGCACCATCTTGTCTTATCAGCTGATAACTGATGATCGCCTACGAATCTAGTGCGAAGAATGCAACTACGATGGCAGGGAGGACAATGACGCTTTCTATGGGGTGAGTGCTCGGGGCCACCTCGACCCTCTAGCGATCCCTGTTACCCCGCATTTTCGCGATCAACGCCATCAGGTCGCTCACCAAACCATCCCGCATCCGCCGATTATCTAGTTCGACCCCATCGATAGGGACCCGCTAGACTCTCCTCAGGTCTCTACCAACAAGGATGGCGAATTCTGTTGTAAGAAGCACGCAGCTTCTAGTGCGTATCTGACCCCTTTCGATGCTCGGCGTCGATCATAACGCCTCTCCGTTTTCGTGCAGCTTGCAACCAGTGTTTCGGCTGGAAGAAACAGATCAACAGGGCCCGTACTGCGGCCAAAAAGGCTGGTCGGAAGTAGGCACGATGTATCATAGTCCAATTGTACCATGAAACGAATGTCGATGGGTGTATATCAACAATCACCAACACTTGTTCAGCCGCTTGTCGGTAATCAGATGGCTCCCGAGGCGGGAGCTAAACCCTGGCCAATCCCGGAAAGGTCAAGCGGGTAAAGGAAATGGAGAGAAGCATGAATATTATTTGCCTTTAAGACGGTTTACAAGTACAATTTGTTTGTACAGGAATCAAAATAATTCGAGTCAGCGATGCCAAGAAACTACCGAGTCCAAGTATGGACAAGAATGGCGTGCTCCTCAGGAGCAAACCCACAATCGTGATGCCGAGAGCCACACACACACATTATCCAATGGGGTGATTGTATTGCCGTACGGCACGGCACCCCTTCAGGAGTGGGGATGGATGACCTTCTGGAATAGGTTCCCGGTGCCAGACTTGTGATCATGGGCCTAGGATTAAAAAGAGTCAATAAGAGATCACTGGTCACCGAGGGTTAGAGTATTGATGAATAAACGGGGGGAGGGAAATGAAGGACATTCGAGTACAGCCCCGTGTGACTGGGACCCGAGTAACGTGGGAATGAAATGGCAACGGAGGAGAGGGATACGAAACGGAAGAGACCCGAACGGCTGATGGCACCGACGAGAGGGAAAAAGAAAAGAAAAGGAAAAGAGAAGAAAACTCGAGGCATACCTTTTCTTCACCAGGGGGCTTGGACTGGGACCTGGATCGGATGTTTCCCGCACCTCCTCTTCCAGAGGAGAAAACGAGTTCTCCCTCTTGGTGGGGAAGTCGGACGTGAGGTTCGGGCTGGTCCCTCACCTTGCTCTGGGACCTGTCGCGGATGTTTCCAACACCGCCTCGTCCGGTGGAGACCCTCTCGTGTTCGGGATGAACGACGTGGACAGGCGGTTCGATGTCAGGAGTCTTGAGGTCCGTGATATTGGCTAAGCCGCCCCTTCCTGTCGAGCGTCTGGTGGGATAACAACAACGGATCAGTGACTCCATGTGGAATAGCGAGGTACAGGAATGGATTGCTCACGGGCGAGGGTCCTCAGGAACGCCATCGATGCCGTCAGTGGGCTGGAGACGGTTAGCTCCCCGTCCTCGCTCCAGGCTGATGTCCCGGTTGTCCGGCTCACGGGAGGTAGACGACGGGCGCATGTTGCCGAGTCCGCCCCTACCGAACTGCAATAGGAAGGACAATGCAAGAAAAGGAAGCGATCAGCACCAATCCCGTCCACTATGCATTCATCGACATCATCGAGATCGCCCACACCCGCAGTTTCGCTGCACGGTGCAGCGTCTGTAGACGTGATGCGATAAACTCACCGATACGACGGGCTCACGGCCACGAGAGAGAGAGCGGTCAACTGACTTGATATCTTCTGCAATAGACATGGGGGTTGATTAAGGCGAGGGTTTGAGAGATATGAGAGGGGCAAAAAGCGATAAGCGACTGGGGATGTCCTTTGGAGTCGGGGCTGGTCGATTATATACCGACGAATCGTCCAAAGTTCTCACACCGGACCTTTCCCTCTCGATGGAGCTAAGGGTTGTGGGCTTCCTCCAAGGCACCTCGCTGACAGACGTCCTCCGACATCCGACAACGGCCCACCAACGTATTGCCTCGCCAGAAAAGAGACTCACCACCAAATCGACTGTATTGGCTGCCGTCATTGCCCGGACTTTGTCGTTCCGAGCTAAGAGCCCGGACCAATTTTGTTTTCATGTCCGAGATCTGTTCCGAGAAGGATTGTCGCATTCCCCTCGAGGGAGAACGGGATGTGTTAGAGGCGTTCGCGGACATGTCTGGGGAGGGTAGAGGAGGAAAGAAAAAGAGATTTTTTCCCCCCACACGCCAAACAAGGGTAATTATATGCCAGCAACCAGGGCAGGGGTAACGCCATCCGCATGTCAAATGACCAAGTTCCGGCCTTGCTCATCGGCTCTTACTCGCACGTTTGAACGGATCCAAGTGCATGCTCGTGACTTGTCATTAGTTTAAATACCCTAATACGTAGTCGAAACGCGAAATGAAGGTCATATGAACAATAAAAGGGGTAATGGGAGACAAACGAATGTCGGTGGAGACTAGGATGAAAAGTATACCATATGCGACGATGAGCGGACCAACGTTCATTCTGGTTTCACTCGCCACATGACCGCTGCCGCTGCGACACTCAATAAAACCACACCTAGCGCAGTTGAATACCGTGCTACATACTGTGGAACCAATTCAGTACCTGGGCATGAACGTGCAGCAACGTTCGACTTACAATGTCTTTCACGAGCCCATCGGGGCCGGCTGTGCTCGAGTCTAGGCATGGGGGCTCTTCCTTGGCACAAACCAGTGAGGACTCTGGTGTGATGGGATACTGGATCGCTGCCTTCTCTTTGATCGATGTCAGCCGCGACGATTCCGTACTGTCCGCGTGGGTCTCCGAGTCACTTGACTCGTCCGTCGTCCAAGGGGAATGCGGTCGTGATCTCGGGGAAGTCGCGGAGCCGTTGTTCGAAACCGAGACGGGTGTCTCGTCTTCATCGGAATCGGTGTTAGTTGGAGGTGTGGCGACCTGGCCGGGAGACTTGGCTCTTCCACGTGAAGATCCGTTGCGCTTCTTCCTCGATCTTGGCCGCATCGAGTCAGAGGACAGGCTGCGGGGGCTAGGTGGGGTAACCAGTCCTTGCCCGTTCGGCTTGGCGGATCCGTTCATAAACGGGTGGCCGTCCCGTTGTTGAATGACGGCGAGGCGGGATTCGACGCGGGCGAGGATTCCGTCCTCAAGTGTTTTCGTCTTCAACTCCCACTCATCCCTAGCACGACGCAGACGGTCCTTCTCTACGCTCCACTCCTCTTGAACGGATGTCCACTTCCCTTCAACCCCCTTCTTCCACTCATTGATCATCTCCGTGAGAGTTTCCCTCTCCTTCTCTCGCTCCTGCTCGGGGACACGCACCGACTCGATCGCCTCCTTAATAGCGGCTTGATGAGCCTCGTGTTGATCGTCAACCTTCGTCTGCGTTGCTTGGACCAGTTGTTGAAGCTCGGTGACCCTTAGTTCAAGAAGCTGGATTGTGTTCTGAGCGGATGCCTGTTGAGCCTGGAGGGATCGGGAGAGCTCGAGGGCAGACTCAAGTTGGCTGGAGAGTGTATCGAGACGGTGCATAATGTCCTCTGGGATGTGGGATCTTGGCTTCGACCGGTGGTGGTCCTCATCGTCGAACTCCGCCAGAGAAGGTTCGGGTGTTCGCGGTCGACCGACTTCACGGCTGGAGCGGCGACGGTCCTCGTGCTCTGCGGCGGCTTCTTCATCGTCTTCGTCTACCCTCTCCAGCTCATGGGGGACGACGGTGGCAACACTGCGGGCGTCATCGTCATCGCTTGAGAACTCCTCGCTGTGATGCTGTTCTCTAGCTTGGACTTCTCGTTTACGCTCTTCCATGAACGTCTTGATCAGTTCAATGTCGTGCTTGAAGCCGTCGTGCTCGGTGATGAGGGAATTAAGAATATGGAACTTGTCAGCATGGCTAGCAAGGGAGTTCTGAGTCTCCTGTAACTGTGACTGGAGCTCTCCGATTGCGGCGGGTGGGACTGAGGATGTGGATGGTTCGGGGGCGGGTTGCGGCGGCATAACTGGAGGGAGACTTTGGGGGTATGGAGGGAGGTTGGTTGGCTAGAGAGGCGTATCAGAGGCGACGAGACGGCTGTGGCGAAACAGCAAGACAACTGACCATGGTACCACCAAGGGTGTCGTGAATCTCATTCATGGAGCCATTCAGAGAATGGAGCTCAGCACCGGTCTCGCGACTTTTCTGAAGTTCACCTTGGAGACGGCTGAGGATGTGGTCGAAAGTGAGACCACTCTTACCGGGTGGGCGCATGCTGCCGCCCATGCCACCCATGCCGACGAGCCCCTGAGGCTGCATCGCAGGACGACGTTGGCCGCCAACGGCTGGTCCCTGGCCGTTGAAGTTGAACGCGTTACTTGGACCAGCGGGGGAGGACATGTTTTGGTGGTGACTCGAGAGGGCATAACCGGGTGGATTCTGGGCGAGTTGTTGTTGTTCCGCATGGGCAGCGGCTTGGGCGTCTTGCTCGTTGAGGACGCAGAGGACACGGGCAGCGACCTTGTGGTGGATGATAGTCTTGTTGTCTTCACCGACGATGTCGATACCGAATTCCTGATTAAATGTGGATGCTCTATGTAGCTGCGTATGACGTCGGGAAGCGAGTTGCAACGACTTACAACGATGTCGTCGGACTTGAGTTCAAACGGTTCGGATTCTAGGCCTTCACCGCTAAGTCTCTCGCCGTTGATGAATGTACCGTTGGAACTTTTGACGTCCTTGATGTAAATCTGAGAAGCAAGGTTATCCTCGTGCACCCGAGGGAGAGAATAGAAGGGAACTACCTTTCCATCCTGTTCCCATACTTCGGCATGCTGCCTGCTGAGGACTTTTGAATCAAAGTAACCATTGCGCTCGGCTGGGACCGTCTTTGCGTTCGTTTGGCGGCCAATCTTTACGCGTTGTTGGGGAAGGAGGGCGATGTGTTTGGGGACGAACGAGTCATTGAGGGGGTAGAGGTAGAGAGCGGGGGCGACCTGCTGTTGGCCGTGGGTAAAAGGGGCGGGCATCGTTGAGAACGTCGACGACGACGAGACGACGGTGGACAGAAGACTTGGCTTGGGTTGGTGGACACAACTGCAAAGACCGTTTACGACGACGACGACGACGACGACGAGGGATGATGGACCGGAAAAGGAAACAAAGCACAAACAAGCACAAAGCTGTTTGCTAGTGTTTATCCGGCAACTCCCGCGAAAGGTCAACCGACCGAAAGAGGAAAGGGAGTGGAATTCCCACGCGAATATTACTTAAGCCGAGCCGTGTGAAGAGCAGATAAGGACTCGTGTTATGATTGGTTCCGGGGACCCTTGACACCTCCATCAACCCAGATAAACCGACCTATGCTCAGTCGAAATGTGTGCCTGCCGTCATCGAAATAAATAGTGCCACAGATCCCCCAAGTCTTCCCCTTCCCCCAACAGAGACCCCAACGTAGCCTCGCCATGGCCGACCTTACCTACGATGCTGGTTCGCTCTTGTTTCCCTCTATCCTCCCTGCACTTGTGCTCACATGACCTCTCCCAGCCGGCCAACTCACATACACCGACCCAGAAACTGGCGAGGCGTTCGTGTATAACGGTGGAGACATCGCCTGGACCCTCGCAAGCACCGCCCTCGTGTGGTTGATGGTCCCAGGAGTGGGATTCTTCTACTCCGGTCTCTTGAGGAGAAAGAACGCGCTTTCACTCATTTTCCTTTCCGTTGCGGTGATCGGAGTCGTGTCCTTCCAGGTATGTCAAATTCTCTAGCCCTCTCGCTAGCCGCCCGCTGACTGAACTCGATTGCCAGTGGTTCTTTTGGGGTTACTCGCTCGCCTTTAGCGACGGCGCCAATGCATACATCGGTGACCTCAAGCACTTTGCTCTCAGGGGCGTACATGGCCAACCATCTATGGGTTCCCCGCGCATTCCTTCGCTGGTATTTGCCATTTACCAGTGCATGTTCGCTGCTATCACGTACGTGCTTTCATGGGTCCGGTTCGATCGGCTGTCTAACTCGCCCCCTCATAGCCCGGTCATTGCCATCGGCGCCATCGCAGAACGTGGTCGCCTGGGACCCACGCTTCTGTTCACCTTCATCTGGTCCACGATTGTCTACTGTCCACTTGCTTGCATGACGTGGAACGCCAACGGATGGTCATTCGTCGCCGGTGGTCTCGATTTCGCTGGTGGAACACCCGTCCATATCTCATCTGGTACCGCAGCCCTTGCCATCTCCATCTACCTCGGAAAGCGGACCGGTTATGGAACCGAGAGACTCGCTTACAAACCCCACAACACCACCTACGTTGTTCTCGGAACCGTCTTCCTCTGGTTTGGTTGGTTCGGATTCAACGGTGGCAGCGCTTTGTCTGCGAATCTCCGCGCCGCCCAGGCCTGCATCGTCACTAACCTTGCTGCTTCTGTCGGTGGAATCACTTGGATGCTCTGGGATTACCGCTTGGAGCGCAAGTGGTCTGCTGTCGGCTTCTGTTCTGGCGCTATCTCTGGTTTGGTTGCCATCACCCCAGCCTCGGGTTATGTTGGATCACGTAAGTCACTGTCAGGGATAGAACGATGTCATACTCATTTGCAAAATTGTTTTCCCGTGTAGCCGCCGCGGTTCTCTTCGGTTTCATGGGCGGAACCGTTTGTAACTTTGCGACCCAGCTCAAGTTTGCGCTGGGATACGACGATACCCTCGATATTTTCGCCACCCACGCTATTGGTGGTGTCGTCGGTAACGTAAGTATAGCAGTGACGGAAATCAGAATCACGGTCTGACTGATGCTTCTCCAAGCTCTTGACCGGCCTCTTCGCCCAAGCGTCGATTGCTGCCTATGATGGCTTCACTGAGATCCCCGGAGGTTGGCTCGACCAACACTATATCCAGCTCGCCTGGCAGCTGGCTGATTCGGTCACTGGCGTGTCGTACTCTTTCGTTATGACGGTAAGAACCCGAACAAGTTGGATTGTCGTATGACGAGAAGCTGATGGAACTTGACTTGATGCATCAGACGGTGATTCTGTGGATCATGCACTTCATCCCCTTCATGCGCCTCCGCACCGACGAAGACTCGGAGTTGATTGGGATCGATGAGACACAAATGGGCGAATACGCCTACGACTATGTTGGTCTCGACTCGGAAGTGCCCCTGCTCAGTGACACTGCCTCTGCGACTGGTGGTGGCCGTGAGCCGCAACACTCTCATGTGCACGAGGTTGAAAACAGCAGCAATGAGAAGAGGAGCATCCCTTCCGAAACTGTATAGATTTTTCCCTGTTTGGCCCTCGTTGGCTCCCCATTAGGCCGGTTATGGCTCTTTATCGATTATCCTTCGTCTTATACTTTTGTTACTGTCATAGTCAACTACCATGTTAGTGGTACTAGTAATCCGATCATTTGCCATTTACTTTGCGCGACTCGGCGCGAGTTTTTTCTGGAGAGGACACCGGAGGATCGGCATCGAACGGGAAAGCAACCATCCGATATTTCCATATCCGGGAAGGTCTTATCTTCTCCTTGCATGGGTTGCACCCGCCACCCACATCTAGCCGCATAGCCACCACATTGCGGTCATATATCGATATTGACGACGTGATCCCCCGGTAGCGCTACAGCCATCACCGAGCATGCCCTTTCATTTCGCCGAACGCGGAAACCCCACTGGGATCAGCCACCCATCCGAGGAGTATGTAACGCAACGCCACGGTCTTGTTTCTTTCGACAAGGTGGCTTTCCAAATAAGGAACCTCACGTATTGATCGGATCGGTGACCAGGAGGATAACGATAGCATCGTGGGGGGACCCCGGGGACCAATGACGCTGCATACATTGGTTGTCTCCTTTTCGGGAAATAACAGGGGGACTCAATTTCCGCAGTGCACTTTTTGTCTCGCTCTTGGCTCTTCGGTGTCGGATTGAATTCAGTTCGCCCTGGTCCTTAAGAGGTTCTCTCGTTTGATAACAACTTGTCGTCACATCTGCATCAGTCACGGGCGGTAATTCGAACACACTTGCAAAGCGAGGACGCCGGTGCAGTGGTACGGAGTGGGTGCAAGCTCGAGATGTGACCGAGACCCTATCGAGGCCGGTCCGTGGAGAAAAGGACAAGGCCACCGGCCTCCACCCTAGATAATCCGTCTAACACGTCTCTGGTTCCTTCCGCGGTCGGTATTCAATATTCAATTTCCGGTTCCTAAAACTCAATAGTGAGCGAGCGACCTGGAACTGTCCATTAGACTTTGTAGCCTTCGAAGACCTTCGTCAAGAATGGAAACTTCCGGGACCCCGACCATTATCCGGGCTCGAAACGTTATGGGCTGATGAAATATTCCACCCAGGCCCTTGAGCACCGCGACCAGCTGGGTTCGCCTTCCGGTCTATGAACAATGTGTTGGGTGGTCGCAGAGATCTGAGGTTTATATCCACCGTCGTTCGAGGCTACCACCTCATGCGCATGAACAGTGGACCTGAATCGCGAGGTGGAAGTTGGGTCACGGCTCGCCCCCCCCAGAGTCCTCGTCCATCGTCTCGGAGGCCCCGCCCGGGCCCCGATACCCGACCAGGATGAAGGTCGGCGTGCCGTGGGCCATCCCGCGCGCAGCTCCATTTCTCCTGTCTCGGTGTCCGAATATACGTTCTCCCGGAATGGAGTCGGTAGCCCGCGGGAGTTTCGCTCGCCGAGTTTCAAGTCTTCAATTTCCCTTCCTTCACCACCATGACCGCGTCTACCATTTGCCTGCATGTTCACAAACCAGAGGACTCGAGCGTTGGCACCACCCATACCAGCTTGGCAAGGAGTAGCTGCATGTGCACCGTCTTGCCGGACGTTGGGTTCCTGAGCCTGAGACGTTGTAAGTTGAACATCATTGTAAGTGTGTGGAGCCGGAGGAACAAACACGTGCAACGATCTCTTCTTGCCATGCGATGACGCGACAGAATTCCACACCGACCCACCGCACCCGCCTAAATCTTGGATCCAACAACCGGGAGGAGTTGTCTGGGGCTGGCAACAAGAATGATCGGACGGACCGCCAAACTTTCGGTCCCGCCTCCGACGCAACGGTTTTTGCCGCGCCACGCGGGATTCATTGTCCCCCAGTTCCTCGATGCATGGGTGCTTTTGAGTACTCTTGGATAGTGCACAACGTGGAGAGAAGATCGAGAGGCCGTGATCGGGCCGACTTGGCCTCGAGGCACTCGATACATTTTCTGTGATCCAGTTTCCATCAGCATTCAATATCAATATTCAATACTAGCCCGCGGTCCCATCCGCACCCTGCCATTTTTTGACTCAACCAATGTGGCGGGTCGACCTCGCTGGGGACTTTGCTCGCGTGACACCCCTCTGCGGAATATCAGTTGGCCAATCCCCAGATCGCTTTCGCGGAAGTGGGCATCTAGAGTTTATCTCGTGTGCACACGAACCTTATCATTCAAATTCGGCTTCCGAATTCCCAATTCACCTTCGGCAGGAAACGGGTGTTACAGGAAAACTTCCTCCCCGCTCTCTCACACAAGCGTGGAAAACCTGTACGTTGTGGTCCAGCTGAGTGGCCGTTCGAGCGAACCTGCCAAGGAAAATGCTTCCGTTTGGTAAGATCAGCGATATACCCAAATGGAATAGAGGGAATGAAGTAAAGGGGACAGGCACTGAACCACCGACAGATCCGATCGACCCCCCACTCGAACTGTAGACGGCTTCGATGGAGCCTGGGAATTCAGTGAACAGACGGTCGTCGCCAGACACACTAGAACTAACATTACGGATTGCTTTTTTTTCACGCGTCTCCATTGTTCGACAGCCACCGCGTCATCCACCGCGTCCCCGAGAACATCCTCCGTATATACTCTTTGGGAATCGCGTTCAGCCACTAGTTTGTGTGCACTTGGTTCCGGCCGTCGCCCCTGGTTTGCGGCGCAAGGATTAGCCCCTGCTGGGCTGGCTTGGATCAGGGGATGCGTACGTACCACTGTGCTTGATCTCGGACGCCTCACTCAGCAGGCTAGTGGCTGGGGCCTTGAGACCGACCTTCTGGGCAGAGCGTCCCGTGTATACCCAGTCGCACCCTTGACAGCTGTCAGTTCAGCTTCCCCGAGCCCGACACCTTGGCCACAGCTATCGATTCCACGTCCCCATCTGGCCTTGATCTGTTGTGGTCCCTTGAAACCGACATCTGTGACGGCTTCGCAAACGTCGCGATCTAGAGTCATACACCGCTTATCCCAGGCTATATGACCCACTAGAACATCCAGGTTTCCTTCATTGAGTAAAATGAGAACTGAGTACACGCATCCCCGGTGCGGGCCGACTTTGTCACCTGGAAATGCATTGGGTAAGCGTTAATGACATCTTCTGGTCGCGAAGCCCCGATCGAGGTTTCCAAGGTGCCGTCACTCTTCACAATGTGGGTCGCGTGTTCGGAACGTCAGATATAGTTATTGATCATCGCTGACGGCATACTGTTCACAAACACAGACCACAACGGTGGCCAGCCAACACCAGTATTGATGATTGTATGTTTGTGACGAGTAGGGGTTGCCTTGGACTCGATTACGGGAGTTCCGTCCTAAGGTTTCATGAAACCCCTTGAGCAATACGCCGCTAATTTGAGTATGAACAGTGACCGCCACGGAGCGCGTCCTAGAACCCCAATCCCAAGGTATAGGAACGGATGAAATATGGGGAATTTCAATCGCCGTAAGAAATTTCCAGCGGAAGAAAGGGTACGAAAGTCTCCGGAATGCACTACACGACTCACCATTAGGATCGTTTGCTAGGATCCGCAGGGTCCCCGGTGAGGTGTTTATGCACCCTCCAACGATTGGGTTGGAGACCGAGTGGTATAGATTGGTGAGCAGCTTGCACTGTCCAGACTCTGGATAATTAGTGGAGGATTGACGGAAGAACGAAGGGATGTTCTCACACTGTCATCGTAACCCAGAATGACGTCCAGCGGCCTCTCGTTGCCAGTCATATCGGTGACACAGGTCTGTCAAGGTCGCACTGAAAGACAGGCTTCGCGGTGATAGACTGTCAGGAACAGGGGTGGTGGTGAGATCGGGGGGTGACAACATCTAATATTAGCGAGCGAGTCGTTCGAGACACGAGTGATACTTTTGCAGGCTTGGCCTACGGGGAGACTCGTGAAGGAAAACGCAATGGCGAGAGCGAGGAACATTCTCAGTGGAACCATGGTGTGGGTGGGGTTGAGTCCGAGGGTACCGTAACTCAGCCCTTGGTATGCTGCCCCATATGGATTTTGTAATGAGGATAAGTCGGACATGAATAAACCTTGCAAAAGATCATCGGTATGCCGGGTGGAGAGAAGGGAGAGAACTGTCAAGTGCAGGGTCGATCGCCAGATCGCCTAATTGTCCATTCATACAGCAGGTGGAAGGGGAGAGTTGAGGTACGAGGGCCTCGGTGCGGCGGCTTGCGGCGGTCAACCATCGAACAGGAAACATGGAAAAATAGTCTCGTTTCTAAAGTAAAAAAGCAAAGAGAAAATAAGCGATGGAATTGAATTAAGGGTGTGGCAACGTTTTCCATCACGAAGCGGGTGCCAAATGCCCACTGCGTTCTCGCCATTCGTGCAACCACTGATAATCCCGACCCTGCTTTTGAAGTGCCTCCTCAATCTTGGCGAGCGTCCTGGCCAGCCAGAATTGTTCCCTATCTTCACTGTAACGGATGGGTTTCGACGATGGAGTGGGGGGTGCGCTTTTGAGCAGACGCTTGATTGAAGGGAGCAAAACATCTATCAGGACCTTGGATTGTTTGCTCTCTTGGCTGAAACAAGCTGTCGCGAGCATGGTGCTGGACACGAGATCGGTAGAAATTGGTGGGAGATTGTAGGTTGGGTATAGAGCCATGAGAGTCACACAAGATGCAAGCGGGTGCTTGAGATGTAAGGCGTGCATCAACTGACGTGCAACGGTAATGGAGGCGAGTGGGAAACCATATTTCGAATGATTGCTGAAGATGTCCAAGGCAAGGTTGGGACATTCGAGTTCATCACATCGCCCTTACGCACCTCATTAGACACCGGTCACTGGGACAAAGCCAAATCACTCACTGATGAAACCCTTCACGGTTTGTTCATTAAACTCCCTCCGAGAATCCCTCCACTGGGGAAACAGTTCAGCCACTCGCTCGAGCTGCGCTCGTGTCGTAGCCAAATCGAAGAGATGTCCCCAAGCCGAGTTACGGACCTGTTCCGGAGTCTTCGCGACAGGTTTGCGGCCAATCCTACTAGACACGAATTCGAAAAGCTCATTGAAGCGCGTGGTCCTTTCGGCGGGATCGAGCCTTCGGCGTGACGAAACCGTGTTTTGTAGAGTGGGAGTGACAGCCTTGGGAGCCCTCTGATTTGGAGTCGAACCAAAGAGCTCTCCGGAGTCAGAAGAACCCTCGCCGAACAGGTCGTCGGTCAGCTCAGAAGTTGCCGCTTTCTTTTTGTGATACACTGTGGCTTCTGTTTGGCATTGGACAAAACCGGAGTTTGGCAGTTACTTACCTACCGCGGACTGGTGAACGAGTCTATTCGCGCATCCTGTGGTGGGTGCAGTGAACTGTCGGAGGAGCCCTGTTCTCTGGAGTCGGAGTGCCTGCATGAGGGAGCGTGTGTATATAGACGCCCAACACCTGCACTCACTCCTCCGTCGATCGCGAAAAACTTTGGGATCCTAATGGGTCCGAACGCCGGTCCCTCCTCCAGAAAACCGACGAAACATAAGCAGAAACAGAGCACGAAGAAACCCAAAAAGTCCGTTCTCGGTCGCCAAACTGTTGAGCACCTAGACAAGGCTGCCCTCGAATATGTAAGTGCTCGTCGGTTCTGCACTTGCACTCCTCCGCGCGCTGTCCTGATCGAGGCTGCATTAGGTCCCCCCAGATGACCTCAAGAACTTCTCAGATTTGCCAATATCAGATCTGACGAAGAAAGGGTTAAAGAAGTCTTTCTTCGTCGAGATGACGGATATTCAAGCCCAGAGCCTCCCTATCTCTCTCAAGGGCAAGGACGTCTTGGGTGCCGCGCGGACAGGAAGCGGCAAGACCTTAGCGTTCCTGATACCTGTTCTCGAGATTCTATATCGCCGAAAATGGGGGCCTCAAGACGGCCTGGGAGCCCTTGTGATCTCGCCTACCCGTGAACTTGTAATCCCCTTGTCTCTTTGCATGTTTTTCGCTAACGTCGTACCCATTTCAGGCTGTACAAATATTCGAAGTATTGCGTTCCATTGGAGGCTTTCACTCGTTCTCTGCTGGACTGGTCATCGGCGGAAAGAACCTCAAGGACGAACGTGAAAGGTTATCCCGGATGAACATCCTTGTTGCGACTCCCGGAAGGCTATTGCAACACATGGACCAGACCGTTGGCTTCGAAGGCAGTAACCTTCAGTTGCTAGGTGAGAAGCACCGACTCTGTCGACAGCTTGCAAAGTGCTAAGGATCTCATAGTATTGGACGAGGCTGACAGGATCCTGGATATGGGTTTCAATCGTACCCTGACCGCACTCCTCTCACATCTGCCAAAGTCTCGCCAGACTCTCCTCTTCTCCGCCACCCAAACGAAATCCGTCTCTGACCTCGCTCGTCTGAGCTTGAAGGACCCGATCTACGTATCTGCCGGAGAAGAGGAGGTCACCCCAACCTCTCTCGAGCAACACTACGCCGTAATCGAGCTTGACAAGAAGCTCGACACCCTCTGGAGCTTCATCAAGTCCCACCTCCAGACCAAAATCCTCGTGTTCTTTTCCTGTTGTAAGCAAGTCCGATTCGCGTACGAAACGTTCTGTAAGATGCACCCGGGTATGTCTCTAATGCATCTGCACGGGAAGCAGAAGCAGATGGCGAGGCTTGCCACGTTTGACAAATTCACAAAGACAAAGCACGCCGTTTTGTTTGCGACTGATATCGCTGCCCGGGGATTGGACTTCCCTGCTGTGGACTGGGTTGTTCAGGTTGATTGTCCGGAGGATGCGGAGACTTACATCCATCGAGTGGGTCGGACGGCGAGGTACGAGAGCTCTGGAAAAGCTTTCTTGTTCCTCATGCCCAGTGAGGAAGAGGGAATGTTGG
>Ga0307517_10008780_pt1 | contig 14438 bp, 13 predicted proteins | sample 23_EM_MG_FD_194515 | JGI IMG/M metagenome (GOLD analysis project Ga0307517, IMG submission 194515) | Populus trichocarpa ectomycorrhiza microbial communities from riparian zone in the Pacific Northwest, United States - 23_EM | ecosystem: Host-associated > Plants > Roots > Unclassified | place... | reverse complement strand
TTGATTTTCTGTAAATATAAAACAGAGTGCTGTGTATTTGTACCTCTACCTTTCCCCCTTTTAGATATATATCCGGATACATTTGATTTGATTAGATGTTGTGAATTCTCTGTGCTTTGCATCTGTGTATTCATGCTTTCATCAATTAAAACATCATTGTGTCATGTCCTTAAGATGTTGTATGGTAGAAAAAAATTTCTGTTGCCTATTGCATTTATCCAAAATGTATTCCAACCACAGCGTTAGCTTCAGTTTAACTTATTTAACTAAATTTTGCATAGATTATTTTCAATTGTTTAATTAGTGTCCCTATCTTGACTAATTATTTCTAGGTATACCACAGATGGAGGTTCTAGGGAAAATCTTGAGAAAGGAACCATTCGAGGAGATGCTGTCTTTTCAAGTAAAATTATGAAGTGTCTTTTCAAATCTTATATGTGTACTTGATTATTATGCAAGCTGCTAAGATATCTTAAGTTAATACTATGTTTATATTTGTCTATTAGATTCTAACCGTAACATATTCCACATACAAATGCTATTATTGGTATTATGTGTAAACACATATTTTCCATGAATTTCAAGTGTACAAGTGCCAATATTCATGCTTGAGTATCTGGTGTTTGTTATCTAGGGTAAAGTGAAGAGTCCAAGTAACATAGACATATTACGGAGCATGTGTCAAAGGTTCTCTTATTGGCAGCACATTCATTTGAATAGCTATGGAGAAAGTGTGATCGAGTTCAACCCTGTTTCTGTGAATTATGGGAAATTGACCATGTTATTTTCTGGATGCCTATGGCTTACAATTTCATTTGTTCTCATTTTTTTCTATTTTTCTATTTTTTTTCACTTAGATTACATGAAAAACAGTCAAGAATAGCAAATAATCAGAGAGAGAGGGGGTGGGAGGGAGAGGGAGAGGGAGAGAGCTTAGCATATGACCACAAGGCCATGAAGTCTGTCTCAAGGAAAGAACACATGGCCATTTACTTTTTGTATATGACTTGTGCTTTGAGTGAAGCTTCTTAAACCTTGAAAATCTAGAAGTTCCATATATACAAAATTCAGATTTTCTATTGGAATGGTATAAATATCTTAAGCTTGCATCACATGTTTTATATGCAATATGCAGCTGTAGACTTCACTACTGGTGATGATCCTTGGCCTATATTCAAGTTACAAAAGGAGTTCAATGCCCCTGGAAAATCACCACCACTTTCTTCGTAAGTATTTCATTAAATAGTTTGATGTTGAATGGTCAGTGGTTCTACATTTTTAGTGCTTGGTGTTTCCAGGGAGTTTTATACAGGTTGGCTGACACATTGGGGTGAGAAGAATGCAAAGACTGGTGCTGATTTTACTGCATCAGCCCTGGAAAAGATATTGTCACAGAATGGCTCTGCTGTGCTTTATGTATGTCCTCTAGTTCAAACCTTTTTCCTGCTGCTGAAGTATTTGTGTGCAAGTAATTGCATTACCTTTTTTCTTTTTATGATTTTTTAAAATTCCCAGATGGTGCATGGTGGAACAAACTTTGGATTCTACAATGGAGCAAATACTGGTGTAGATGAGTCTGATTACAAGCCAGACATCACTTCGTATGATTATGTGAGGACTGACTTGCGGGATTACAGATTTTATGAAATAGAATGTATACTGGACTAAAATGATAATTTTCCAGGATGCACCAATCAGCGAATCTGGAGATGTGGAGAACGCAAAATTCAATGGTATGATTTCTTTTTTGGCGTGGGTGGAGGGATAATTTTTTTTCTGTAATGATTGTGATTACTTTGGACTAGTTTTAATCTGGTTTGTTTGGCAACTTGCTTCCTGAATGACAATAACCAAGTGTATTAAGGATTGATAAAACAGAACACAACTTGCATTTTTCAAAAGCATTGGAATTTTCTTGCTGCGGCATGCTTTTGTTCCTGGCTACTTTTGTGGGTATAATTTTAATGTTTCCACTTATTGATTTTGAGATAGATAACTGGGAGGACAAAAACTTTCTAATAAATATGGCCAGCTCTGTTGTGACCAAGACTTTTTCTTTTTCTTTTTTTCTCTTTCCACTATGTTGGAAGGCCAATGGAGGAGAAGTGATTTTAGTGGGTAGATTGCACAGATAAAAGTGTAGCATGCCTGACTCTTGATTGTGCTTAATGATGTCACTTGAGTTTAAAGGAATAAATATCATACATAAGCATATCTCAAGACTCTTGCAGCAAACGCATCTGTTAATAATGCCAATAGAAAGTTTCATTCAACTGGTAGTGGTTAAAAAGTGATCCATCTCTGAGCATCTCTCTTTCTTGTATGGAGAGGCATGGCCTAACCACTGGTAGCTGTGACATGTTTAGCTAGTACATTTCCAGAGCATTTCCATATAAAGCCTTGTACTTGGAATTGAACACAGAAAAATGCAAGAATAATTGCTGATAGGATGCGTGCCTACATTTACATTATACCTTTTATCATTGATTTATTTTTTCTTTAGCTCCTGAGAAAGTGACTCTATGAGTGGTTACTTTAGATGTTGGGATGATTTAAAATAGTAATTTTGGTGTTAGATTGGTCATATAAGACGGGAGTTGACATCTTTAGCTGTTTCAGTATTTTCTGTCCTGCACTATTAACGATATGGTGTTTGACTCACTCTTATCCTCCTAGATTAATGTCTCACTGTTACGGATTTCTTTACATAAAAGGAAATTTCACTCATGATAAGTATGTCCAAATGTGCTTGCAGTTTTTCAGAGCTGCCTAGCATGTCTCTGAAACTGTTTTCAGATTTATTTGTTAATGACCATTGACTCAAATTTCTATTCTAAGCAGTGCTTATCTAGCAAGATAATATATAGATAGATCACTCCTTACTTCAGCACTGCGCAGGGTTATTGAGCTTCATACTGCAGCATCTCTTCCGTCTGTTCCTTCTGATAATGGAAAGATGGGATATGGACCTATTCAGTTACAGAAAACAGCATTCTTGTTTGATTTACTTGACAATATTAATCCAGCTGATGTAGTTGAATCTGAAAATCCACTCTCAATGGAGTCTGTGGGACAGGTGTTCAACTTTATTATCTTATCTATATATGTGTATTTTTTTTTAAGTTTATGTTTTGTAGCTATCCTTATTGAACAAAAATTGGTTGCTACCTGAAACTTCTTCGATTCAGATGTTTGGATTTCTGTTATATGTTTCTGAGTACACTCCAAAGGATGATAAAAGCGTTCTTCTCATACCAAAGGTATAAAACCATGCATAGATTTCGTAATTTGATCCTTTGTAAAATAGTTGTTTCTTATTGTGTTTTTAATTTATGATAAGGCATGCAATGCTAGTGCATGTCATTTTAATTGTGTCCGAGTTGCATTTTTCACTTGTTCTGTTATTGGTTTGATAACACGAAACAATTTCTTTTTTTCCCAACATTCTATGCTGCAGGTGCATGATAGAGCTCAAGTGTTTACTTTATGCCATTCCGAGGACAATAACAGAAGACCAACACATGTTGGTTCAATTGATAGGTTGTCAAGTAAAAAACTTGGCCTTCCTAATGCCAAATGTGCTTCGAACATCAGCTTATTTGTTTTGGTACCTGACTATCCTGTTTCTCGTGAAAAAAATTACTGATGGTTTTACTTTAGCTAGTTATGCAAGCTCTACATTGAAGTTAAAGTAGTTTAATGGAAATATTGTTGCTGTACAGAGCCATTGGTATTTTATTACTGCGCTTCTGAGTTCATTTTCTTGCTAAAGTTTTTGCGTGAGTTGAGTTTTACTTTGGCTAACAAGGGAAGTTTTATCTATTTTTACATTTTTGTTCCGTTTACTCATTGAAATACAGTAACATGACTTAAATTCTTGCAATAAACTGGCTTGAAAGCAATTATAAGAAAGATGCTTGAGCAACAGCTTTAATCTCAATGGATTTTGTTTCCAGTGTATTGCCAATAACGAACGGATTCTCGAGAACTATCCTTTTCCCTTTATTGTGATAGGTCCTCATAATTTGCATGTGTGGGATTTTTATGTTGAAAATTATTACATTCTTTATTGAATCAGTTTATTTTTCATTCTGATAGGTTGAAAATCAGGGTCATGTGAATTATGGACCATACATATTTGACAAGAAGGTAAACTTGCTCCTTTTTTATCCGTTAAAGCTGCTTCATGATTTCTTAGTATGATTGTATTACAGTTTCTTTATCTGCGTGGTTGAAATTCAAGAATTCAAATTCTTTTCTTCAGCTCTATAAAATGTCTCCTGCACTTTCTATATCTCTTGTTGGTGAATTTCTAGCTTTCATGGTCTGCCTGCTAAAATCTGAACATATAAAGGAAACTTTTCCAGCTAAAGACTATTTACAGTTTAGGAAGAATGCTGGAAAGGAATGGAAAGTTGAGAAAATAGTTGAAGACTATCCAATTTCTCAAGCAGCTGGACAGTCAACACTTCTTGGTTGTCTTGTTCGTTTCAAGACACGATAATTACACGCCAAGTTTACAACTATTATTCTGGAAAAAATCACATTGTATTGTTTGTTGTGTAAATTAAAAGAGGATCCTTCAAAATCTCAGTCATACCCCCGTTGTCTTTTTATAAAGCTGTGTAGTAATATAGTCATTGTTTCCTCGCTTAAAGTATAACACAAAAGAAATGTGTTATGAATTTTAGCATTGTAATTAATGGGACTTTAGATATTTAAATAGAGGGAATACTACATATCAGATGATAATAAATTCAGAAATCAAAATTTTCTTACATTTTGCATCGTAGATGATATTGCACTTTCCTCATAGTCTAACAGATGCTATTCAACTGGATTTTTCTTTCTTTTACAGGGAATTTTGTCTTCTGTTTTTCTGGATGGGAGTATTTTGCATGGATGGAAAATGATTCCCATCCCTTTCCACAACCTGAACGAAGTTCCAAAAATCAATCTCATCATTGAAGTTGCACATTCAAGATTCATTACAGTATCTACTCAGAGAGAGTTAAAAGATAAACCTGGTGAGTCTCAAATTCATAAAAAAATGCATTAGCGATCCTCTATGATAGCTGTTGCCACATTTTTTTGTGGTGCCAATTCCTGGTCACTTTTGGTTTTATGGTCAGGCATGACTCCTTTTTCCATCTCATGTTGCAAGTTCATGTTATTTATTAAAGCACAATATGAATAAACAGGACATCGCAATGAATCAACAGTAGTTTGCTTCTATTTTCAGGGAATGTTTCTGAAGTACCAGCATTCTTCACTGGCCATTTCTTTATCGAGAATGCGAACCAGATTCATGATACTTTCATATCATTCAGTGGTTGGGGTAAAGGGATTGCAGTTGTTAATGATTTTAACATAGGAAGATATTGGCCGGTAAAAGAACTTAATTTTGATTTTCCCGCCTTGCTCTCAGTCCTCTACTTTTTTATGCCATTAAATTTGTTTTTATTTTCCTACTTTTTTGTACAATTTTCCTCCGAGGTTGCAGTCATTTGGTCCGCAATGCAATCTTTATGTCCCTGCTCCGATCCTTCGTCATGGAGAAAATGTTCTGGTATGGAATGTGCATACATGCACTCGCACATTTGTGGGTTTATACGCTATAATACCCGTATTAGTTTCTTTGATCACCATTTTTCAGTTTACTCACTAGTTATGGAATCATCTTGTCATCTAAGCCACAAACTTTGTCTATTGATATCATAGTTGTGATCCATGTTGGAACCCATGGTTAAGATGACAATTTAAAATATCAAGCTTTCAGATTCTTTCCCAGGGGTTGCTTAGTTGATATCAAGAATCAACACAATCTTCCTCGTGTCTATGCACTCCATGCCACCCATGCACACGACTGATACTACATTATTTGGGATGTATCAAACTTGTTTTTTCCTTCAAAAGGTGTTGTTGCCTTGACTTCTTGTCTTGTTTCCGACTTTATAGGTCATACTGGAGTTAGAATCTCCCAACCCTGAGCTTGTCATACATTCAGTTGATCACCCAGACTTCACATGTGGTTCAAGTAAATCAAGCGTGCATCAGCTTTAGTTACACCTTATACATTTGCTACATCAGGGAGATTAGTTGACTCGCCAATGCTGAAACTCTGAAGATCAAGAGCACACATGATGCATTTTGCACTTGGCACAAGGATGGCAGACTCATCAGCAAAATGTTGCCACGCTTGAGCAGAAGTGAATTTTAGAGAATTGATGCGCATATCAATGAGAATCCCAGAGATGGTTCTGTTTCAACAGCATCATTTACACTGGATTAAGTTGAAAAAACTAATATTATTGCCTTGTCATTTGACACCTGAACAAGGATTGGGTTTTCTTGAAAACTCTCCCAGCTATTTAAGAAATGCTCTTCGTTTTCTGTGATATTCTTTCCCTTCTGATTCTATTATTCACAGACAAGGACGAGAATCGCTAAGTACCAAACACTGCCTCTATCAAGCAGTGCGGTCATAATTTTATCAAGAAAACAACAAGCCATCATTTGAGTGGGACAGTGCCTTGCTTTTATACAACAATTTATCCCTAAAACTTGAAGGAAAATCAGCAAAATAATCAATGTTATCCGCAGTACCGGAAGCTTTCGATGTAAATCCACAATGTCTTTTCTTTTATTTCCTTGGCTTGAACATTCTCTCTAGATCAAGTTCAAACACGAGCCAAACTCCTCTCAACTTGCTACATACTAAAATTACCTGAGAACAAATGAACCCAAAACTGAAGATATCACTGTGAAGGTGAAGGTGAAGGTGAAGTATCATTTGAATCTTTTTTTGGTCCAGAAATAGCAGCAGTTGCAGCTGCTGTGACAGCTGCTGCAGCAGCCCCTAGCTTCACACCACCAGCAGCCTTCATTACACTTGCTACTTTCGCAAATATTGCCACACCCCCTACAAGTACAGCCCTCAAGGCAACTGTTGGTTTTACTGCCATTTCTTATGGGAACTGCAAAACACATTTATGTGAAAAAATCAAAAGGTTGTCCCATCCATAAAAATAACAAGCAAATGCAGCAGCTTGTGGAAATTGAAGGTTGTGAGTATTCGAGCGAGGATCTAACACAATCATATAGGGATCCGACCCAAACAGACTTTGTGAATGACATAGTAGATGCTTTTATGGACCAGGATGACAAGTCTAGATCCAAGAGGAGATCTGCTTGCGTCAAACTAGTTTAGCATCTTAAAACAAAGATAACAAGCATTGAATCGGACTCAAATTTTTCCAAATAATTCTACAAATAGTTTTCCTTTAGCAAGTCAATCCATCATTTATTGGACCGTTGGATATAGTTGTGTCAGATCCTCATGAATGCTCAGAACCTTCAATTTCCCACAAGCCTGCTTGTATCAAAATGCCAAATGAAATACCTAGCATATCAACCAAAATAACCAATAACAACTTATCAAAATAAATGAACCTTAAGCTATAAATAACAAGAACATCTTGACCCCACCAAAGCTGTTCTAATGCATGATTTTGCTGCCCCAATTCATAACATGTGGAGGCCCCAGTTCTTTCTTTCTTCATATCCTTTTTTGAATGTGAACAGAGTTTCTTCCTCAAACTTTAAGTACAGGTTTCAAAAGTTACAAAGAAAAACCTCAAAATGAGAACACTCATATTATCAGCATGCGTGACTGCCTTTGCAGAATTAGTTAAATAGAGGGCAAAAATAAAAAGGAAAAATCAATGCATCCCTTTATATGTTCTTGTGGAGAAGATGAGAAATTTGTCTGAGAAATATTTTTCAGCAGCTTCTTTCTATTTCCTTCACAGAAATGGAAGTGATGTGTCCAGTAACTGACACAACACAAATCCCAGTCTAAACACCATTCTTAGTTCCCCTGCCCCTTGACTTTGAAAAGACAAGGCACACTAGGCTAATCACATAAATTGTCACCAAAAAGTTCTGAAGAAAGGCAAGAAGAAAAGGAAGGATAAGAGAACAAAAATTTTCATTGTAATAAACTTAGAATCTTTTACATAACTAATGCTGGAGATTTCGTGGGATAGCAAACAAAAATGAAGATTTCTTTCTATCCCATCATGATGTTGAAATATAACAACTACCTGATCAAAGGAAAAACTATCAAAGATTGATAAATTTCTCTGCAATTCCATTTTATTCTCACAAAGCAGGCAGTCTCCTTCAAATTACCTCATCAGTAAGCAAGCATAAACATGTCCTTCCTGAATACTAAAATAAACAACCCAACTCTTTGTGCCCGTTCTCATTTCTTCTATAAGAAGTAAAGCAATTTTGGAAATACAATCGCTGCTATCACTCATTTCAGTAAGCAAGCATAAACATATCCTTCCTGAATACTAAAATAAACAACCCAACTCTTTGTGCCCGTTCTCATTTCTTCTATAAGAATTACAGCAATTTTGGAAATACAATCGCTGCTATCACACATTTCATTCAGGCATCTACCCATTGACAAAGAACCCTAATAATTCAGACCTACCTCAACGAAAATAGCAGACTGTCCATTTACATGACAGAAGTAGCCAGCACAAACGACTAAGACTAGTGTTAAACAATACAGACACAGACCATAAGACACAAAACATTAAAGAGGTTGTGACTGAAACAATTATTTGCAAAAGCTTCAATGAAACAAACAACAATTTAAAAATATTCACAACACTCTTATCTCTTACATATGCCAACCACATCAATCATATGAATCTTAATACACTTTTCCTATCACAAAATCCTTTACACTTTGTGCTACCAAGCATTATCCAAAAGGGTGCTGATCAAAATAAAAAAGTTTGAACAAATTACAATAAGATCACAAAAACCCATAACATATTCACCCTCAATATCCAATACATGATTTCCCCATACATAGAAAAGAAAAGAAAAACACAAGCACAAAACAAAGGCAAGCAGGAAAGTAATTATTAAATCAGAAGTAAGAGATGGTTTATTAGGGTGAGAAAAAGAAAATGAGAGAGAAAGACAGACAGACACACATGATAATGAAAGTAGGCAGAGCAAGCAACCTTTCTTGTTCTTTCTTAGTTTCCTTTATCCTCGTATCTTGTTGTAGCTACAAATGTTGTCTTTCTTGTCTTGTTCTCTCCTGTGTTGTCTTAGAAGGGAGATGGGAGATGGGAGATGAGAGAAGCTACGTGCCCACTTCAAAACAACATGCCGTTTCTTGGCAGTTGTCTGGTTCTACTACCACCCAACGACGAGTCTTCTCTTGACAAAAACACGGTTTGCTTAGAATTGCAGTAAAAATTGTTTTTAAAAATAAAATATTTTTTATTTTTAAAATTTTATTTTTAACATCTTCGTATCAAAATAATTTAAAAATATAAAAACAAAATAAAAATTCAAAAATACAATTAAATATATACCACCAAATAGTAGAGACTAGATTGTTGGTGCATGTTGATGTGGGTTTTTAATATAAAAACATTATTCAAGTATTGATAATATATTTTTTAATAAAAAAATATTTTTAATCATAAACTTAAAATATGATGTATATTGGATGATATTATTTTTAAATATATATAGGACAACGTATTAAATGATATTTTTTTTAGATATTGAGATTAATATATTAAATCAAATTGCATTGACCTATCAAATCTATTACATGGGTGATTAGATCCTGGTAATAAATAAATCAAAATAAATTATAAAAGTCAATTATTAATCTCAAACCAATATTAAAAGATAAAATTAAAAAAAATATTAAATTAAAAAAGAACAAAAAAAGCTATTGAGTCAACTCGGGTTAACCTATTGAATCTGCACCTGGATCATGAGATCAGGTTAACTCCATAAAAAAAAAAAATATGAAACTCAGTTTCTAATCAACCTGGATCATAAGATTAGGATAACTCCATAGAAAGAAAATAAAAAAAAATATGAAGCTCAGTTTCCAACCAATCTATTATTGAGGGATGAAATAAAAAAAATCAATTAAAAAAAACTTAAGTCGACCTAGGCTAACAAGTTAAACCCGCGACCTGGATCATGAGACTAAAATAACTTTATAAAAATTAAATTACAAAAATTATAAAACTTCATTTCCAACAGATCTAATGTTAAAGGTTGAAATTGAAAAAAAAAAAAACTAAATTCATAAGACTAAGATAACTATATAGAAAACAAATTTAAAAAAAATACAAAGTTCAATCCCCAAATAACCTAATACCTAAAGATAAAATTTAAAAAAAACTAAATAAAAGAAAAAAATTTAGTTGTTGAAGGGTTATATATATATATATATATTCAACTAAAAATAAACTCTAAAAAAATAAATATTGACAACCCTAGTTAACCTTCCAAACCCGTAACCCGGATTATAAAATTAGAATAACTCCATGTAAAGCAAATAAAAAAAATACAAAGGCAATTAAAAAAAATACTCAATTTAAAAATGACCAAAAAAATAAATATAGTCAACCCAAATCAACCTGTCAAATATGTGATCTAGTTTATGAGATCAGGATAATCTCATAGAAAATAAATTGAAAAAAATCATGAATTTTAATTTTCAACTAATTCAATGTTGAAAGATAAAGTTATAAAAGGATCAATTAGAAAAAATATAAAAAAAAAGATGCGAGTCAATTTAGATTAATCTATTAAACTTGTTGTCTGAGTCATAAGATCAAAATAAATTTATAAAAAGCAATTTAAAAAAATATAAAGTCTTATTTCCAACAAATTTAGTATTGAAAGTTGGAATTGAAAAATAAAATTCATGAAACTAATATATAACCCAAATTTTTTTTTTAAAAAAAGTTAAAAAGCATAATTTTCATACAATCTAACACACTGAATAATAAAATAAAAAAAATAAGTTATTAAAGGGTTAAATTAAAAAAAATTACCCTTAATATTGTTAAACTTACTCAATTTTACATTTTACCTCTATTATTTTACATTATAGCATATTTACAAAGATCAACTCAAGTTTTAAATTTAAATAAAAAAACAAATCTATTCTCATATATATCATATAAACGTATAAAATTGGCTATTCACGGGAAAAAAACTGAATCAATGAAAATCTAATTGATTTTTTCTCTCATCTCTAAGAACACCATGCCTATTCTTCTTCTTCTTCTTCTTGTTCAATCTGTCTAGCAAGCCACCACCAAATTCCACCCAAAAAATCACTAGCCTCTGTGGTGAACTTTTGACTTCATATACCTGAGCGAGAGTGGCAAGAATAACCACCACAGTGGCGTTATCCTCTCAATCTTGCCAAGAAATTCCACCCTCTTGGACTGCAAATTGTCGGCCTCTAAATGATATTTCCGACCAGTTCTTCATAGCACATCCTTTTGCTTTATCTTAATTAAACCACTTCCCGACTTGAATTCTCACCTTTTGTCGTCCTCTCTGCAAAAATCCCAATTTATCCAACAAAAACACTATCGATTATTATAGAAAGTTGCACTAATTTATTTTGAATATCTAAATGTGACAACAAAGGATGTAAATTTTATTTATGATATTTTTTAAACTAGAAATTTTATTTATTGTAGATTATTTTGTTAATTAGGTGTAATAATTTTAATTTATATATTAGATTTATTATTTTTATTATTTTTTTCATGTTTGGACGTAATTAAATATTTGATTTTCAACTTAGATCCAAAGCTTATTAGGATATAAATTTAAACTATATTTTATTAAATTAACCTTTAATCAAATTCTGTAATTTAATCACAACCTTTAATTCTAAAGAAAATTTTGATTATTATTATTTTTTTAATTAAAATTCACAATGAATCATGAGCATGTACACAATAAATGTGTTATAGTAAAACCATTATCTCTTTTAATTTTTTTTTATAATTATAATTATTATATTAATTAAAAATTAAGTTTTGAATATAAAGATGTTATTTATTATTTAATAACAAAACTATGCATTTTTAAGGTATTTTGAATGTATTAATGATGATATTAATTGTCATCTCTAGATGGAGTTACCCCCGCCTATGACGAAACTACGTGTCGTTTATGGGGAGTTGACGTTCCACCAATACGAATCGACGAGTAGTTTCGTGAGCTTGGCTGCCTCCTCTTCTTTAAAGGAAAGTAGAATTAGAAGGGTTCAGCGTTTTAGAGAGCCAGAGAGAGAGCAATGGATCAATCATTCAGTGGAGGAGGGAGCTGGACAGTGATCCCAAGCGTTCCGACACACAGTGGCTCGCCTGCACACTCAAATCAAGACCAGTTTTACCTGTCTCCACAGCAGCAACAACCACAATTTACTCAGTTTCAGCAGCAGCAGCAGTTTAACCAACAGCAACAACAATTTCAACAGCAGCAGCAATATCAGCAACAACAGTCCCAGCAACAACGTTTTATTCAACAACAGCAACAGCAACAACCGCAAGTGCAGCAACAGAACCATCACCACCAATCATTGGCTTCACACTTTCATCTCTTACAGGTTACCAACTCAACCCTCTTAATCTATACATACACACATATATTGTGCTATACAAAATTAAGGGTTTTGTTTTGATTGTTTGTTTGTTTGCAGTTGGCGGAGAACTTAGCTGATGCTATTGAGAATGGAACTCGGGATCAGCATTCTGATGCTTTGGTTGGTTTGTTTCTTTTCTTTTTCAAAAAAGAAATAAAAAGAAGAAGAATCATTAACATGGGAATTTTCTTTTTGTTTATTGTGTTTTAGAATTGAGAAAAGAGATTACAAGTTCGATCTAAAATGGGTTCTTTTTGTTTCATTGGAAAGGTCAATGAATTGAACACTCACTTTGACAAGTGTCAGCAGCTGTTGAATTCCATTTCAAGCTCAATTAATGCTAAAGCCATGGTAATTATCTATTCTAAACCATTAATCTTTCTTCTTTTTTTGGGTTTATTTTCTCTAGAGTTTTGATGGTTTTATACTGTTGTATCTGATTGTTTATGTCGCGTTTGATCGTCTTTAGAATGTGGAACAAATGCAATGATTTAGAGTTGAGATGATAGAAGAAATATAGAAACCTTAGTGCATGGCTCGCATTATCATTGGCCTGATTCATGATGTATATATATTACCAAATTACCATGAAATTGCAATGCAAAACCAGTCATTTTAGGATGTTCATATTAAGCCTAATGGTTCGTCAAAGTTCCAATGTTTTGATTTTGTAATCTTTTTTATATTTTGTGCAGACAGTTGAGGGACAAAAGCGAAAGCTGGAGGAAAGTGAACAATTGCTAAATCAAAGGAGGTAAATATTCTCTAAAGAGTATTTCTTTGCTTTTGTTCTTGACTTGCTTGATACATGAAATTAATTTATATCTCAATATCAGGGAGCTAATTGGCAAGTATAGAAATTCTGTTGAAGAGCTTCTCAAGTCTGAGCCATGACTGCTTTTCCCCCTCGAGCACAGGGTAAGAAAATTACTTTAGAACTCAAACCCGACGAGTGTTTGTTAACAATCAAGTGAAAGCAAATTATTAAGCAAAAATAGGAAGCCACCTGTTGTTTTGGGTGGAAGTGGAACTCTTAATTGTTTTTTGGATTTTGCTTGAGCTGTGTGACTGATATGGGTAACAATGTTGCTGTTGATGTCTTTCGAAATTTACTTAATAGTTTTTTTTTTTTATCAACTATCTGTTTTCCTTATTTTTTTACTCACTCCATATTTGTTACTTGAAAATACGATAAATAGTATTGACTTGAATTTACCTTTGGTTTTTCATCCGTGAATACAAAGTGAATCAAAACAAACTGGCTAGCTTTAGACGATTTCTCACAATTTAAGCCTACATAATAGTGCAAAGATATATCCGAGTTTGGAGCTCGTTAGAGATGTGAATTTGCACACCACCTGAAATTGGCACGCTGATTTGCAACAAGAAAGTTTTTGACGGTTCCTTGTTGCAAAAGAAAAGTTGATGATGAATCATCGTTTCAATTACTCTTAATTGCTTTTTATGTCATTTCTGGTTTCAAACTGCAAACAACTCAGTAACTCTTGCTCTAGGATTTTGTTGTTATTCCATCACTAGGCTCTACCATATATTTGAACTGTCCATGCATTATGTAGATCTATACAAAATGATCATCATTTGAATAGTTTGTGTTGTGAAAATCAAACCATCCACAAATCTTTTCTACTGAATGATACCAGGCAGATTTTTTTTTGACTGGACATAGCTGCTGGTGAATGTACTAACTTTGCATGCCTAGTTTTGTATCCTGCATACCATGTATGTCTCCCTTGATGCTCGTTTATATACGAAAAACAAAGCAGGACCAAGCATTGAAGAGTACAAAATGATAACAAAGAGGATGAAATATCTTTGTGCTTGATGTTTCAGAGACTTGAAATTGAATAGTTTTGGAATTCGCAATTTTGTTTTTTTGTAGGATGTTTCTACGGTTTTTCATCCATGA
>Ga0307517_10008779_pt1 | contig 14440 bp, 9 predicted proteins | sample 23_EM_MG_FD_194515 | JGI IMG/M metagenome (GOLD analysis project Ga0307517, IMG submission 194515) | Populus trichocarpa ectomycorrhiza microbial communities from riparian zone in the Pacific Northwest, United States - 23_EM | ecosystem: Host-associated > Plants > Roots > Unclassified | place... | reverse complement strand
GCACTCGCCACATAATAGTGACAAAAGTAGAAGAAAATCTTAAGTCTGATAGAAAATAAAAAAATCATAAACTTTCAACAATGCAATCAACTAAAGCTTTATACTCAGCTTCTAAACCTTAAAATAATTGAATCTTATTAATTACTATTATTATTATTATTTTAACCAATTCCTTTCAATTTATCTTGATAGAGCAGGAATGTACAAATCCTGACGTGGAGAACAACAATACACAGCTAGCCACACAATTCAAAGGTTCCAATCTCTTCTTATGCAAATTATTCACAAACAGGAATGAAAGAAAACAAGTTCTCGCCAATGAAAAGGAATGAAAGAGAGCGGTCGCATGCCCACAAAATGAACGGAAGTGAAAGCAACACATAATTTAATAAGCATGTGCAGAGGTGCCTAGTTACATGGTGCGGTGGGAACATAAAGCAAATATCCAAAGCCCATCACACGATTTGTTGCTTGATTGGCAGCAATTGTCCATGGATATCACTTTCTTAATTTTGGAATCATCACCGTCATCATGATTGTTTAGGCAATACAGTGATCAACACTCAAGAGTATTGAAAGTTTTGTGTGTGTGTGTGTGTGTGTGTGTGTGCAGCGTGTAGACTTGGAAACAGAATTTGTACAGTATAAACGAATTCGTAAGACCTCTACTAATCAATCTATAGCTTGAGTGTCAAAAGTAATTTAACTTAATCTACTTGATCCTTCACTCAAATCTATTATAATTCGTCTATGGATGCTCATATTCTAACTTCATGAAGTGAGGATTTAATGTTTCTCGTATCTTTCTCCTTTGAACGTGACCACTTGAAATTCAACTTTGAATATTTCAATTTGATCATTTTTTATTATTATTTTAATGTACGAAGCATCTTGAGATCATCAAACATCACTTTATTTTAATGATATTATCAATATAATTACATAGAGGCTCTACTAATCATTTAGAACAATGATTTCCTATGCAAATATTTTACTTCCCTAATGTGACACTTATATTAAAATTTTATATTGATGAATTGACATGTTTTTTTTTTATTTAAAAGAATCATATGCACGGTAATAACTCAATATTCTTTGATTCAATTAATCACTGAATTCAAGTATATACGGATCTGGTAACTTGCTAAATTCAGCATCCGAGAGCTCAGTTAAACGTTAAGCCCAAACATATATGAGATCTGGTGAACTGTCAGATCTAATATTTTTGGACTCAACTAAACACTAAGCCCAAGCACCATCTTTGAGCTCCGTCAAACTAAGCCCAAGCATACATGAGTTTGGTAAGCTGGCAAACCTAGCATCTTTAGGCTTAGCCAAGCGTTGAGCCCATACATAAATGGATCTGGCGAGTTGCCACACCCATTACTCTTGGACTCAACTAAGCGTCGAGCTCAAATACATGTGGACTCCTTTTTGAGTCAAAGATATTTTCCTCTAATGAGTCAAGAATATTTTCTCTCTTTTACATATAAGAAATTTTTAATGCTATAAGAGATAAATGACTTTTTATTCCTCCCCTTCATAAATAAAGGTAAGAACGATGGGCTATAAATTCTTATTAGATCCTTAAAAAAATATCAAAAATACACAAAATCAACTCTCCTTTTAACTTTTAATAGGAAAATGCAATTTCATTGATACTAATTGTATATTATCATTACAATTTTTATAAAATCAAATAAGAATGATAAAGATGATATATAAATTTAACCAAATGAAAATATTCTTGCTAACTATATCAATAACTATTGAAACTTATAGTATCTTATCTATCATCTTCAATATTTAGAGACCTTTCAGATTGTTCATTTAGATTTTTCAATATGCATCTCAATCCTGGAAATCTCTTACCACCACTAATCAATGAAAAACATGTAGTACTATCAAGCTCAGTTGATAGGAGAATCAAGATAGTAATCAGATTCCAAAGCTAGTGTGAAGTTTAGTACCTTTTTGAAGGAAGAACAGGGAATTATTTAAAAAAAAAATTGAGGATAAAAAACCAAACAAAGCTATAGAATTTAGATCATACTAATCTAAATTTTAAAATTTTAACATACATCAAAGAGTTTGTTCTGAAAGTGTCAGCACACTGTGCTAATATAGCCCAGTTCATCCGCTCTGAAAAAGCCAGGAATCCTTTGAAGTTTTTCTAGGACTTCTTCGCAACCTTTTGTACATGTGCACTTGCAAATTGCAATGCTTTTGAGCAGCCATGTCTGCGTTTCTATATTTGTCTTCTCCTTTGGGTCCTGCTTTCTGTCAATCAATTCCTCAATATATAAAAAATAATCGAAACACTGTTCTTCAACAGTTGCCCTACCACACCACATTTGATGAAGACAGAATATTAATACATCAAGACAACATACACATACGTTATTTATACTTTCAGACAACATGATTTTCTTTTTCTGAGTCCGTCATAGTTTGCATTTATCACGAGGTCAAAATCTTAAATAATTAGGCTGAATCATACCCATGATAAAGCAGCCTAGCTATATAGACATGGTCTCTTGATAATGGCCCGAAAAGTTTATTTTAGCCTACATTTGATAATTCTCAAAAGTATATATCAATGATTTATAGATTAGTTTAATTAATTGGAAAATTATTTGTTATTAAAAGCAAAGAAATTAAGTTTTTTTCTTATATTTGAAGCAAAATGCATATATGTTCGTATGAAGATCATATTTGATAGGGATTCTTTAATTATATAACCTTCGTATTGAATTTTTTAATTTTTTTTTTTTTGTTATAAGGTCTAAGTTTGCATTGAAAAAAGTTATAAAAAAACCCAACAATTTCAGTTTTTTAACGTGAGAATTAATTTATATTAAAATATAAATTAATGTTGTCGTATTATTTGATGTAGGTCCAAAACGTGCATGAGCTCTATATATAGATGGCTAGAGCCCAATTGTGATGGCAATCTTTTTAATGCAATTTTTCCAAGTCCCAAGATTAAGTGTGTCCTTTGACCTAGATCTTTTGGGTCCACAAGCATATATCAGTGCATCATCATCACTATTCTATGCATTGGTATGAAAATGCTGTTTATTTAAAATTTTATTTTTTTAAAATTAATTTTTTATTTTAATATGCTGATATAAAAAATAAAAATATATTTTAATATATTTTCAAATAAAAAATACTTTAAAACATAATTTAATTTTATCACACTCCAAACCATACCATTAATCCAACTATTTCAATTAATAACCAGTCATTTCAATTTGCAGTAGCCATTTTTCTCATTACAAGCCTTAAACAAGACATTGATTGCTACTAGAAAAATTGACATTACTAGGACAAATAAATGTCTTAAGTTTTCAAATTGATGGAACTTGCCGACACCATATTCAATTTCCACACTATCTTTTAAGAATTCATCCATAAAAATAAATTAAATTTGATCACTATACATAAATCTACCACTCAAGATGTTGAGCTTCCTCATTGTTAAGGCTCATCGTATACGAAGGTGGATCCCTGGTTACATGGAAAGGAAGGAAAAATAAGGGAAAAAACAAAGAGATACGAGTCATTATCATGAGCTTGTGTGGTAGTTCGTGCATCCATATAATATGGACCCCGTTACTCATAAACAACAAGCAACCCGAGCTCTTTTTGATTCCCCTACAGCCCTACCTTTCTGACTGTAGACACTAGACAAGCTAACGCTTCTAGTACATGATCATTTACATCTTTAAGCATGAAAAGTTCACAGAAAGAGAGGCAGCGAGGGGGCCCGTGAGAATTGGTTAGGCTGTCACGTAATTCAGTGTGTGAATACTGTGTGTTATCCATTGAAGATAATTATGGCAGCCACTGTTTCTCTTGGAAATTAAGGTGCACAGCACTCGTATAGAGCCTGTAATTAAGAAACAGGTTAAATCAGCCAGGGATCGAGAGAGGAGGGTGTTGAGAATTCACATCTTACTTTGTTGGTTTAACAGACAAGATTTTTGTGTGAGAATTATTGGTTATACTATCTTCTCTGACTCAGAGATTAATTAATCTCTGTAGATTTTTCTTTTTCAGGGGTTTTACTGCCTAGAAAGGCCAAGAAATTAAAACGTGGTTTAATTGTATCAATTGTATTATTATGATTAAAAAACAAATCATGATAGCTAATAGCTACTATTTATAGTTGAACTTGTACTAATTAGTGTCTATTCTTCCCTTGAACAAGTCTCCGAACCACAAATTTATTTGTTTTATATATATATATATATTACCAAGTGATTTTGGTAGGGCATCCTTCTTTTCCTGTTGTTTATGACCTAACAAATCATTGAAATGCTACTGTTCGAGTACTTTTTACCGTCTGTATTATTATTCTTTGGCAAAATTATTTATGAAAGCAGATGAAGATCTGTGCCTTTGTCCCCTTTGTCTTCATAGCAGGGCTGCTCATGATCTTGAGTCATTTGGGCTGGGGGTGGCAATCGTCCATGCATGAAATGAAAAGGGGAAATTGCCAAGATATAACTTATTTATGTACTAAAAGAAGGGCAAAAAAGGGTGCCAAGAAACAAAAATAGAATATATGATTGAAGAATTACATGATTGATATGATAAAAATAAGGTTTCTCAAGGTCCAAGGTTATATTTCTAAATTGTAGAGAAAAACTTGATATTTTGAAAAAATTAATAATTTATTAAGCTAACTTGAGAAATAGAATATTAATTGTTTATATAGTAGCAAAAACCTACGTAGCCTGTATAAAAAAGAAAGGAAAAAGGAAACTAACTAGGAAAAATAAATAAAATCTGAAAATAACAATAAAAAAAAAGACAGAAAAATTCAGAACACGCATCTTGTTCTACCTCAGTTGATTAACCTCGTAGGAAACAGGACCTGTAAAACCTTCTCATCAAATTTCAACCTAACATAATTACAGAATCTAATATTATAGTTACTGGTTGTTCGACATGTCCGTGAGCTTTCTTTGTCTCCTTGATTCGTACAAGTATATACAGTGTCTTGAAATTTCAACGATGCAATTATACAAATTACACAAATATTTAGTGTTTATGATAAAAATTGTTTTTTATTTAGAAATATATTAAAATAATATATTTTTATTTTTTAAATTTATTTTTAATATCAGTAGATTAATAATCTAAAAAAATAAAATAAAAATTAATTTTTTTTAAAACACAATTCATACGCACCGTAAATTAGATAATAAGACAGTGGTAGAGGTTAGGCACAAGGACGCGAGGAGGGTCAATAAGAGCCGTATGGCATGCTAGATCTGGGCCAGAGAGAAATTAAATATCTCTATAAAAAAAAATTAAGCAGAAAAAACAAGTATGCATCAAGCAAAATATTTCATTTTTTTAATGATAAATGGCATTTTCCCGCAGAGTAAAATAATATATTTCTTAACGTAGATAAATATTATATTTGTTAAATCCAAATCACTAAATTAAATAAATAGCTGGAAATTAATTTATACCAGTTAGTGAACATTTATTTTTAATAAATAGTCATTTCACTCTTTAAAATAAAGCTAATGTGGAAGCTTTCATTTCAATTCAACAGCTCAGACTCAATAAATATAACTCGATAATGTTACATTATTGAAAACATTAGATATCTAGAACAACTGATTTTTTTTAAAAAAAACACCATTAAAAATATTATTATTAAATTTGGCTCGACATGGTGGATAAACCGAATAACCTCCTTCCTGACCCTACTGAATCTAAAAACAACCAACTTGAAATTAACCTGATTTAATATGATTAATTTGACATGTTAATTTATAATTATGTCTAGACTTGTTGGTTTTTTTAAAAAAAAAATTAAATAACTGAAATAAACCAGGATTAACTCGTGCAAACATAAACTTAGACTTTGCGCTAAGTAGCCCTTAGGTTAGGATTAACAACTATGGTGTAAAATGAAGAGTGTCATTATCAAAATCTTAATTTTATCAATGTTGTGAGCTGGCAAGAGCAACTTTATTTCAAATTGAAAAAGAAAGATGGATATTAACAGGCAATCCTTGTCATCAGTGCTTAGCCTTGCTTCCCCTTTTTAAACAAGGATTGATACATGTTCAACACATACTTTAAAGCCTTCGATACCATTGGTACTTTTTGCCCAGAGAGACCTGCACTCTTCAGTTGAAAAGTGTTTGAAAACAGTGTTCATCAAAATTTCAAGGAATTAGGATTCGAGCAAACATTCCACTAACTCCATTAAATTTACTTTATCTGTCATTGATGTTGCTGGCTTGCTGCCTGCTGCTGCTGCTGTGGTGTTCATGGTATTGAGGACTATTTTGGAATAAAAAGAATACATGTAAGTGTACTCTTAAGATATCAGAAATTAAGGATCAATTGAAAAATAATACTTCAAATCTAAGAGCAAAATTGTATGATAAAAACTAACAGGGATTATATGTTTAATTTCTCCTTAATTTTGAGGTCAGCTAATGACATGTGTGTGTGCAATTCAGTTTTTTTTTTTTTTTGGATTCGAGAAAACCTTATTTTCCGGAAAGCGCACTTTGTGGACCCAGGTGAGCGAATAAAATCTCGGCTGTTCCAGGCTCTTACAAGAGGTGCACGCCTTGACTCGAACACGAGACCTGCTGTGCAGATCTTAAGCTCTTTACCATCACGCTACGCTACTTGGAGCTGTGCAATTCAGTTTTGTGAATGCTTGAGATTGCATTTGCATTTGCATTTGCATTTGCATTTGGTTGTGTGAATGTTTATGCCACAGCACGATATTAGTCACTATTCATTATGATAATGTTACTGTATTATCTCGTAAATTATGATAAAATTTGTTAGGGATAGAAAAAATGTTGGGATAAAATAAACATATTTTTATATTTTTCGTGTTTTGAAATGATAAAAATTTATTTTAGAGATGGATTTATTTTATTTTTTTGTCTTTCAAACTTGTTTATATTTTTTTTTATATTAGAATATTAATCAATCACAAACATTGATGTTACATCTTTCATAATATATATTTAATTATGAATCTATTTTTAGACACTAACCACGAGATAATGGACTTATTGATCAAAACCACAGTAAGGATTTATATAACTGGTTGAGTTATGTAATGGACTGAATACAAGATTTATATAATGGATTTATTGATCAAGTTTGTGTTGCTGCTCAAATAATTTGAATCACAAGTGTAATAGATTCAGATGATGTTTGTCATTGTGTTTTAAAAGCATTTTCATAAAAATTTTAAAAAATTATTTATTTTTTTACTTTAAATTAATATATTTTTCATGTTTTCATATTATTTTAATATGCTAATGTTAAAAATAATTTTTAAAAAATAAAAAAATATATTATTTTAATGTGTTTTGGAATAAAAAACACTTTGTAAAACAACTGTAACCACAATCCTAAATACACTTGTTTGTTTTAATTTTTTTTATTATTATTAAACATCAATTTCTTCCCTTTAACATTGATGTTTTTTTTTTTAAAAAAAAAAAACGTGATTGCATCCCCGAACATCAATTGTTTTCAAAATTTTGTTTTATCTAAACAACAGCAAAGTTTAGATGAGATAACCAGTAAAAAATTGATTCAACTTGCTGGTGTGAACACGAATTTTACTGTACTGAGAATGTTGATGTGGAGCCTTCGTTTAATTTATCATCTTGTAAGCTCGGAAGGGACTGCATATCCTGACAAAATTTGATGTTGTATCTACAGTCCGCCCTACTGCCATCACTGTTTTTCATTGATGACTTCTTTCGGCAGCAAAGCTTCACCGAGGACAGGGAGCCAGGTTTCAAAACTATTACGCAACGCTACTTTGTATCTATATCTTAATATCAAATGTAATTTATCTGAAGATAAGAAAATAAACAGCAACATAAAAGTTATTAGCAGAACAAAACTAATAAAGCAGAAAGTTCTAGTAATTGAGGAATTATTATAAAGTAGGCACTGAAATACAGTTGAACTTAAGAGTATTTAAGCTTAATAGACGTCCAAGTTAATTTGGAAATACATTTTATAATTAAAAAATAAATAGATAAAAACTATAAAATATTATTTAACTTCATCACCTCTCCATGTATCAAGTGTAGTTCTGGATCTCACTGTGGGATTGAAGACAGGGACTTTAGACCAAAAGCAGTCCTCACCACTACCATTCTGCACCGCACCCAAGTGTAGAGGTATCCATTGAAATTCGAAATTCGAAATCAGAAAGGAATGGCATCCATTGAAATTCCTCCTCATGGATGCTGAGAGAAAGCACGGTTCCATATCTTGTCGTCCAATATAACACTCCTTTTGCTGTAACAGCATTCGTCAGTCGCTCCTATGGAGTTAAGAACATGAACAAGTGTTTGGGTTTGGGACTAACCATGAAGAACAAGACTTCATCTCCATGCAAAGACAGAAACCAAGCTCTCTACATAATTCAATGCTCTATAGGGAACAAAACCTCATGAAGTATTTCTTTTTCCATACAAAGAGGAGCTCCTTCCATGGACCAGAAGAGGATTCGTTAAAAAAAACACTTCATTATGCATGCTGAACGAATCATAGCTTGTCATACACTATAGCTTTCCTCTCGCTGCAACTCCGATATGATTAGACTCAAAGAGAAATATCACTAGGAACGCCCTGCCTGCCTCATCCATAAAGATAACCAAAATCCCACAGGCTGACTTCAAATCTCCACGATGCAATCACTAGCTAGAGCATAGTGAAAAGGCAGCACCATTTAATGATTGCTCCATGATAGCTAAGGGCATAGAGTAAACGAAACAAGATACTTACAAATCCCAAAAATCATTTAAGCGGGGAAGGAACACACACAAAGCAGCAGCCAGCAAAAGAACAAGGCACCATACCTGAAAGTGATGGCAGAGCAAAGCAGCAAGAAGAGGATTCGTTAAAACAAATATACTGCTCTCTGATAATCATTGCCTCCAAGTTGAATGAAGAACAATTAAAATGCTGGTGAAAAAATCAGAACCAAGTAACATGATGGCGATGGGGACTAACATCTCAATTAATGCGTCTTGCTCCTGACAGCACTGCCCCTCTGGCTCTCTCGCTTGACAGAAACAAAGCTCTCTGTATAAATAAGGGACTGACAGAGAGAGAACTCTCGCTGGAGTTGAAGACTTCTAACCCTTAACTGATTCAAATCATACAAGAACAGCTCGTCATAAACATTAGCTTCTTGAAGTATAACTTCACTATTGCTCCATATACCAAGTGACCCTCCGGAGGAGGTAGGAAATACCCGAGAAATTGTAGATGATTTAGCCAAAAACGATCTTCACCACAACCACTGAAAACTTTAGTGTCTAAACTTGCTACTTTACCACAGACTAAGCTATGACAAACAGCAAAAAATTCTGTAATTCGGTAAAGGGTAAGGATATATTATCAAGAAGGCCTGTTTAAAGTTGTGGAGGGTTGATGCGGTAAAGCCTGAACCCCAGCCAGAATAGACGAAGAGCAAAGGATTGTTGATTGAATCTTGAAGATGGTTGGCTATGAAAGCGGGTATTCAATGAGATCATATGTTAACAAGTAATTTGCAATATATGCAGTAATTTAAGTAAGATATCTTTTAGTATTCTCTGGACTTCGGAAGAAATGATGTCTCTTGAATTCTGCTGGCAGTTTGCGTTTCTCCGCTTATCATTTGCCTTCTCCCAAACACGATAACAGATGTCATCGTCGTCATGGGTCTGTTTGCTTCCATACAAAGTTCATGACCTCGGTGGAATGTTAATTCAACGTATATGAGCTCAGGTGAGCAGTGCACATCTCTTCTATCATATTAATTGATGTAACCTTTTGATTTCGTTTCACATGGCTAGAAACCTTGTATAATTGCTTGCATTGGTCCAATCCAAACATATACATCAAACGTTTTAAAATTGCTTGTGTTTATTCAATCCAAACATTTATATCAACTGGGTAAGCCAGAGCATCAAGGAGATTGGTTCCTAGGGTCACGGAACTAAACTTCAGTCCCAGAAATGACCCAACACAGCAGAATGGACCAAGCTGGGTTTGATGCAATACCGTCTTGTCTTTAGACCCAGAGTTGTGGCAAAAGGCCATGATGACAGGAATGGTGGGGATGTGGAGTCTTGCAGTAGATACCAATTTAGAACACACAGAGCAAACAAAAGAAATGGCAATGCAAGTTTCTTCGTGGTACAAGTTGGAAGGTTCCTATTACTCCGCTTGTGGTTCAATTTCAAACAAGACTCGCAGTTCAGCAATGCATTCAGCAATGCAATATCACAACACTACGGTAGCAAACAGGACAAAACAATGGCCAAATATAAAAGCAAACAATACGTATTATATATATGCGTCGAGCAACCAAAAAGAGCGAAAGGGCAGACCCATAGCTCATGATGGTCTATTTCTCAGCTAACACTGTAAGCAAGTCAAAATTAAAACACTAGTCCCTAAAAAACACAAAAAGAACTAAGCTATGATCCTACAAGATCACTAGATAGCAGTAGATAACATAATCCTCCCCAAATATATATATATATATATAACCCTAAGAGAGAGCAAGAGCCAGCAACTAGCGTGGAGGAATAAAACAGACTCCAATTATCACTCACTAGGCTCCTCTTCTATAACCTGATCGTGCCCTCCTCCACTCACTGGAACTAAACTTTCCACATAACTATGAACATCACAGGAGTAGCTAGCGTCACAAATATGCATCCCTCTGTAATATTGATTACTAGGATCAAACAAAATGAATTGAGCACCCTGCCCCTCCATCAACTTCTTAATTATCAATCCTGTCTCATTTGCAACACCGACAGGGTATCCAACAGTAGTTAATTGGATAGAATTCAATTTAGTCCAACACTTTCCATCAGCACCATCACATTCATCCCATACACAGAACTCAATCCAATCAGCCACACCAGGTCTTCCATGTCTAGAATGGACATCCACTTCCTTTGCAGGATAAAATGCCAGTGCAAGTGACCCTTTAAACCCCATAATTTTAACACAAATTCCGGCCGGAAAGTCTGGTATTGGGATCTTTCTAAACTCTTCAGTATCCAAATCAAATGACACAATAAACTTCTGAATACCTGATTTTCCAGCACTATTACCTAACCAATGCAACCCTCCATTGACAACCACACCATTCTGTCCTTCATGTATCGCACAGGCCCCAATACTCGCTTCAATCACTCTCCAACAAAAAGTCCTCCATGAGAAAACCTCAGCCATCACAACAGGCGATTCATCCTTTTCGCAGCCGAAACTCACTATTCTTACAACTTTGTAATCATTCTTTTTGAGATCAAATCCAAACCCAGTTGAGACCATCCAAAAGGGTCTACGAGAATCACTGATTCTTGGACTAGGGAGACAAGAATACTGCTTCCTAGCAATATTCCACAAAACAAACCCCCTCGCATAGCAAGATGAGATGTCAAGACAGACCAGACCATTACAGGAACCAACAATTTTTGGGAACCTAATCAAACAACCCAACAAAGGAACTTCAACATCACTGATTTGGTTATTGTTTAAGAAAAAAGAAAAGTTAGACCCAGATGGGTTATTAAAATGGCGGAAGAAAAACGAGGAATGGCGAGAAGAACGGCGAAGATGGGCGGAAATGAAAGAAGGGGAATTGATCAAAGCAGAGAAGGGTTTAGAAACGGATTGGAAACGGGTTAAAGATTTGATGGGAAGTCTTGAGAGGATGTCAGTGAGGGTTTCTTGAGGCAAAGTGCCTTTGTTAGCCATTAATTCTCTTAATCTTCGCTTGCTTCTCATGGGAGGAGGGAGACCTAATGGTGGTGAGTAAATTGAGTATTTTATATATATTTATATACGAATAGGTTTTTATTAGGGTTTGGAAATTGGAGGAAATGGAGAGACATTTTGAGTTTTTTTTTTTTTCACAAATGATTAATAGGAATAAACCCTTTTTTATTTTATTTTTATGGAATTTGAAAAGATTATTTATTTTCATTTAATTAGTCATGTTTTCTTGAGTGATGATGACGAGAGTTCAAAGGACTCTTATTAAAATTAAGCATTCATTACATTTGATATTAAATAAAAAATTATATTTATTGTTTTTGAAGTTGAAGAAAAAGAAAGAATTAAATGTTTATAATATTTTTTTGAAATTTTTATGATAATAATAAATGATATGTAGAGTGAATGAGTTGGATTGGATAAATTTTATCTTAAATCAATAATATAATTGGATTGAGATAAAATAATCGTTATTATTTTTTATTTTTTTTATAGTTTTTATAAATTCAACTACTATATAATAAATTCATTGTGAATCAATTCTATCTTATCAATACTTCATTAGAAGATAACTTGTAAATCGTGTGTTTATCTCTGAATTGAAATATAAATTTTTATATTATTAAATAACATATCAATTAATTTACAAGATGATAATGATAATATTAGATCAAGTATGGATGGATTAACTATAGTTATCAACTTGATTTTAGAATTTATCTACAAAATATTTTGAATTATTAGATAAATTCATAAGTGATTGAGATCAGTTTTTTTTTTAATATTGATTTGATTAACTATAAATCAAGTTTAGTTGAGTTAATTAAACAACTAATAACATAATTGAATCAACTAGATTTTATTTAGTTATTATTATGTTTTTTATTATTGAATGTAATAAAGTGTAAAACATTGCTTAAAAAGGTATTTATAAATGTGGTAATAGTTATTTTTCATTTAAAAATATATTAAAATATTTTTTTATTATTTTTAATATCAGCATATAAAAATACTAAAAAAAAAATTCAAAAACACATATGAAACTGTAGCGCACTAAATCAAGCTTTATGCTAGGAAATTTGGACTTGTCTTTTAAACAAAGTTGTTCAAAATAAAAATTAAAGGGCAAACCATCTGGGTAATAAAGTTCAAAAAATGAAAAACTTGGAGGTGCGGGGAATCGAACCCCGTGCCTCTCGCATGCGAAGCGAGCGCTCTACCATATGAGCTACACCCCCGTACGGCCATCTGTCAAGACAATATCAATATTTATATAGATAGTAAGAAAAATGTAATGGTAATGAGAAATATGAAGAAAATATTTAACCTTTTCCTTAAACTTCAAATATTATTGTTTTTAATGATTGATATGCAATGCATGCATACAATCTCTAGCATTTAAAATTTCTTTATCATGTTTTGGACGATGAAAATGATGATTACATCGATGTAAATATAAATATAATTTGTAATGTTGCATTTTGAAGCTAACTAGAAGGCGTATTTTTGTGCTCCTGGTTTTCTTAAATCACGTTCTAGGGCTGAGTTTTTATTTTTTTATTTTTTTTTTACATTCTTTAAGAAATAACATTAGCTAATTCTTTTTTATTGAATAATGTTATGGTGAATTCTTTAAAAATAGATGAAAAAGATAAATAATCAAAGCTTTTTTTCCATAACTATATCTAAGAGCCTTGCCCAAATTTACTTTCCAGTGATTTAATTTATCCTAAATTTCGCATGCTTTGTCAATAGCTTTCCAACATGCATACTTGAATATGCTGTAGAAAACCTGCAAAATAAATCAAGAAAATGAATGGGGAGAACTAAACACCACCACTAGCCCCCTCTCTCTACAAGTTCGTCTTCTCCTTTCCTATCTTTTATCTGTTTTGTGCTCATCCTCTCACTTCTATCAGCTTTGTTCTCAAAAAGAGGTCGGTGAATTGAAAGATATGATGTTAATTGTAAGAAAGTAAAAAAAAAGAATGAGAAGTGGTAGAAAAAAAAAGCCATCCACATAGAGAAAAGAGAGCAATTTTCATGAAAAGAAAGATAAGAAATCGAAGAGAAATATTGTCCGACTCAATCACACTTCATATTAAAAACATGTGCTCTTAGTTTTTTTTAATGATTTAATTTAATTGTAGGTTGTCATTTTATATCCAAAGACATAATAAAATACACAACTACTGAGAGAAACACGTACATAAAGAAAAGAGAGCAATTTTCATGAAAAGAAAGATAAGAACCAAAAGAGAAATATCGTGTGAGTCAATCACACTCCACATGAAAAACATGAGCTCTTAAAAAAAATTTTAATGATTAAATTTTAATATAAGTTGTTATTTTATATCTAAATACCTAATAAAATACATAACTACTAAGAGAAACACATACATAAAGAAAAGAAAGAGCAATTTTCATGAAAAGAAAGATAAGAACCCGAAGAGAAATATCGTGCGAGTCATTCACACTCCACATTAAAAACATGAGCTCTTAGTTTTTTTTTTTAATGATTTAATTTAATTGTGGGATGTCATCACATAGCTAAAAACCCATTAAAATACATAAGCAATGAGAGAAACACATTTCTCAGATACATACAAAAGCTTTTTTTTTTTTTTTGTTA
>Ga0307517_10008778_pt1 | contig 14445 bp, 21 predicted proteins | sample 23_EM_MG_FD_194515 | JGI IMG/M metagenome (GOLD analysis project Ga0307517, IMG submission 194515) | Populus trichocarpa ectomycorrhiza microbial communities from riparian zone in the Pacific Northwest, United States - 23_EM | ecosystem: Host-associated > Plants > Roots > Unclassified | place... | reverse complement strand
CGCCGGCGTTGCAACTTGCCGTGTCTGATCAATCTCACCTTCACAACGTTCTCACGCTCTCACGCTTTCAACCGAACCACCACCACCACCACAAAGGCCGCCCCCTCGTAAGTGTCGCGGTTTCCTGACGTAGTATATATTAGAATTAGAATACTGAATAACGATATTGCTGCGTGAATATTCAAATAAATAAGCAATCAAACATCAAATGAAATCAAATGTATTGGGATGGAGAGACATGAGCTCGCATTTGTGTTGGGGGAATGCGTACGCGTTGGTGGCTAATTAGGATTTTCGTTGCATACTGGCAGTGTTACAGAACAAATGCTGACTTTGCGTTTCAACATTGGCAGGATTACCATGGATGTAGGTGGATTTGGCTGCATCCACCAGCTGCGATCGACTCGACATATGGTTTAGATTCCCGATCACTTGCAACACTTCTTCGATATCGAGGCTGAGGTGGACAGGGAGCAGGACGAGGAGGAACTGGAGGGGTTCGATGGTGAGTTGTGAAGTTCATTTTCGCTATATTTATTGATTTATGTTCAATAGATAGCTTCATTGATGACGAGGAGCCCTCAGGTCCTGCTCCTCAGCCGTACAGAGCGTTCGAGGATGAAAATGACTCTCATGCCATGGACGACTTCCTCGTGAAAATCTCTGAACGATCGCGGTCCTCTCGCGCTCTCCCCAGCATATCAACTGACGACACTCTTGACAAATTGACACGAATGCCGACTATCCATGATTTTCCACTCTGGCGCGTTGGCTGCAGGGTGAGGCCGTCATATATATTTATTGGAAATTTATTCAAGATTTTTTTTCAGCCAGACACTGAGGAAGACGCAGTCTTCTCATTGTTAGCAAGGGTAGATGAAAAGTATCGCATACGATCTGCGTTCATGCGTGGCTCGAAACAAGGCTGGATATATCTTGAAGGCCACATGGATACCAACGTCATTCAACTCCTCAGACATACCCCAGGAATCATCCATGAAGGAGGGGATATCAAACGACAAGCAGTCGACTTTCCGGATTGGACGAAAATGTTAGATTGGGTGACAACACCCAAGAAGATTTTCAAACCGAATCAATGGGTCCGAGTTCGCAGCGGAACCTACAAAGGGGATATTGGCTTCGTTATTGGCATAAAGGCCTCAGGGGTGGAACTGCTCTTAATCCCCCGTCTGCAGGCGGACAGTACTACATCGGCACTACCATTGAAACGAAAACGAACCCCGCTCCCACCAGTGCCTGCGTTATTGGATCACATTGTTCTCGAGACTGTCTACAACATCGGCCCCACCACGGAAAGGGGGGACATTTTCACTTTAAACGGACTCGACTTCGAATACGGACTCCTTCGGAAATATTTCAGTTTTGCTTCAATTGAAGCGGACGTGCTGACTATGCCATCCGAACAAGTCCAGCTCTTTCGATTCTGCCGTCATCCGGCCCTCGATGGGTGTAGATACCCTCGACCTCAAGAATGGATATTTGAAGAAGGCGAACGAGTTGTGCAGCTCTCTTCAGGAAGAAAGGGTCTGGTGACAGCCATCGTCCCTAACTACTTAGAGTTGGATTTCGGGGGCGAGAATGATACTGGGTGTTGCCCTTGGAATGATGTGCAGAAGGTTGTCGAGGCTGGGGATTTCATTATCATCACAAGTGGCGTCCACCAAGGAAAATCGGGTTTTGTTGTCCTCGTCATGGATGACAAAGTCAACTGGATTGATAAACAAGCAAAGAGCAGTGGTCTGGATGGTCACATCCCCGCACTCGAAGTATGATTTCCCAAAGTTATAGTTGCCTCTACTAATTGATTCCATAGGATCGCCAAGTTAACATCAATTGGGTGAAGGTGACTACCCCGGATTTCCAGTATGCATCGCAGCCCTCCAGCTCTAAGGCCCAAATTCCCAAAGACCGTCAATTTGTTGGCACTCCTGTTCTCATCACGAGGGGATCGGATAAAGGGGAACATTGCACCGTTCAGACGGTTCTTCATGGCCAACCCACGAACAGTACTTTGAAGGTTGTGGTCATACCAACTCGTTACGATCCTATTCTACCAAATAGAACAATCACCGTCGATTATGATGATATTGTGGCAGAATCGTGAGTACATAGACTTTGAGGTGATGTTGTACACTAATAACCAACTCCAGCACTAAAAGGAAATTGTTGGATTCTGTCCCGTTTTCTGCACACCTCACGAAGGGGGGCGCAGAAGAACAGTCAATTCCTTCTGGTGGGGCAACCCCTATGCCCGAGCATTTCTCATCAACACCTGCCTGGAATCCCTCGTCCCGTACGCCGATCGCATCTTCCCCTTCTTTCGACTGGGATGCAACAACCTCAATTGCCGCCCTTCCTTCATCACCTGTCGCCTCTACCAGCCATGACATCGCCTCGCAATCACCTTCGCATCCATTTTTAGATAGGCGCCTCCTCGGTGCAAATCTGAAAGCAATTGTAAATGGCGATGGTTACAAGAACAAGGAAATGGTTGTCACTGTAGCCGAGATCGAGGGGCGCCTTTCAATCCGTTACAAGCACTTCAACACTTCAAGATTTCTTGAGCCTGATTCTGTCATGCCCAAGCATCCCAGTGTGACGCGAGACAACGGCCTCCTTGTTGTAATCAAAGGTGACCACTGTGGCAAGCTCGTGAGGCGAATCCACCATTGGTATATTCACGGAGAGGACTTCGTTTATTTGGCAGTCATGCAAAAAGTGGATGGCGCAGCGGACATTATCTTACCTGAACGATTGGAATTGCCACCTGATTGTCTTTGTGTAGGCTCCGAAACCAAGGAAGAGAAAAATTTGAATAACACACTAATGAACGCTCTTCGGGAAGAGGCTCGCCAGGCTGAACGATGATGTGTACATATTCTTTTTCTTTTTCGATTTCATTAGTATATTTGTTCAATATATAAGTACGATGCTAATGAAATATCCGCTTTGTCTTGTAGCACTGGTGGCCGGATTTCTCCCACCATGCCGCACGCTGTATGTTTCTTTTTATTCACTTAATCGATATTGACAGGCTCAGCAAACAGACTTACCCCGGTGGACAGGTTTTCGATGGTGACTCGCGATCGGTACATTTCGGGATCAAACTGCGGTTCCAGGTTGTATCGATACAGACACCGTCCTCTCGTCTAAACTATCACATGAGGGCATTATTCATTTTTTTAATTCTCGTTGTCGTCATGAATACCGTCAAGTGTCCTGGTTGCTCACAAACTTTTGATCAGGGTATCGCCATAAAAGCACATCAGAGAACTTGCGCTGGGCTACGTCTCGTTGGACAGAAAAGAATCAATAAACGACTTCAGAATGCTCAGAAGCGTGAAGCGGTCAAACTCGCCAGGATAGAGGGACAAAGTATGGATGATATCGTCGAGGAGCGCCGGGAATTACGGGCGGGCCTTGACGACAATGTCGTTCATTATCCCGCAGAGATTCCAGATCCTGATCTTCCGGCGGGACCATCTACGGTAAGCTGAAATACCTTATATCACTAGGTCGTAGAGCTGATAATGTGGCATAGTTGCCCCCTCTTCCTCAAGCTACACGAAGCTCAGGACGGCCTGCACGAACGATTCGCTTACCCAAACGATACCGGGACGAGTTACCACCTGCGCCACCCATCCCTATTCCTGATCCAGAGCCTATCGCAGAACAGACACAAGAATCACCAACGGAAAAGCCAGAGCTTGTGAGGGAGAGTCCAAATACCTTCCGTACTGCCCCGGATTCCTATGGCGTCTTGCGCGAATACCTACCCGGGAAGCCAAGCATTACTCCAGACGAGCTCTATAGCTTAACTGGGGTATCGGATTCTCCATACCTCGTTACAGACTCCTCAGATTCGCCTCCTAATGACTCGGCATTTCCGTCGCCACTACGAACACTTTACAAAGCTGCTACCTCTGCTGCGCAATCTTTTTTTGCCCCTTTTCGCAATGCCTCAATATATCGTCTCATGACCTGGTTCTACAGTTCCTCAAACACGAAATCCATGTCCGAACTCAATTCTCTCGTTAACGATGTGCTTCTGGCGCCCGATTTTAATTCGGACGAATTTGTTGGGTTTAATGCTTCAAAGGAACATCAGGTGATGGATTCCTATCAAGAATCCTCAGCAGAAGGACCTTCTACATCTTTTGCCTTCGACGATACTTGGATTAAAGGGACCGTCGAACTCTCTTTACCATGCGACGGCATCAAACACCAATCTGAAGCGGATGCGCCAAAATTTTCAGTGGAGGTTTATTACCGAAAACTGCTGGATGTTATCAAAGCAGCGCTATCGGAGCCCGCCGCAGAGAAATTTCACATTTTCCCTTTTAAAGAATTCTGGCAACCAGGTCCTGGCGAACCAGAGGAACGAATATACTCAGAAACCTATACAGGCGACCGCTGGAATGCAGAATACGCAAAAATTCGTGCTGCAAACCAGAATGGTCCACACCACAATCTCGAGGCCTTCCTTGTTGCTCTTATGATTTGGTCTGACTCAACATCGCTCGCTCAGTTCGGGAATGCTCAGCTATGGCCCATATACATTTATTTCGGAAATCAATCAAAATATTCCCGTGGCCAGCCGTCTTCATTTGCCGCACATCACGTCGCTTATATGCCAAAGGTACTTTTTCTCCAATTCCCTTATCGAGATTTTCTAATCTTCTTCTCAGCTTGATGACCGAATTCAGGAATTTTATCTGGAAAAATTCGATAAAGCTGCTACAGCGGCAATGCTGACTCATCTTCGACGTGAGCTGGCACATGCTATTTGGATGCTGCTCATGGACGATGAGTTTATGCATGCGTACATTCATGGGCTCGTCTTTTGCTTGGTAGATGGAATTTTACGGGTATTCTTCCCCCGGTTTTTGACTTATTCAGCCGATTATCCAGAGAAGTAAGTAATCTATCATCCTGCTATACTCCAAGTCTATTCTCACCGTGTTCTAGGATGTTGATGGCATGCCTGAGATATTTATCCCTTTGTCCATGTCCACGGTGCCTTCTCCTCAAGTCACGAATCCCAATGATTGGTACCAAAACAGACGCAAAACAACGAATCAACCTGGCACGCGTTGATAGTCAGGATCGCCGAAACACAATTGAGCTAGTTCGTAGAATGATGTTCGAAGGGGGAGTAAATATCACTAGTGAACGGATCGAGACATTTTTGAGACCAACATCGCTTGTTCCAACCCGAGTATGCCGTCAATGATCAGTAAGACTAGTACTAACACTTTTCGTATAGAACGCATTCTCGGAAAGGCTATTCGAACACGGCTTCAACTTTTACGAGATGTTTGTACCAGACCTTCTTCATGAATTTGAGTTGGGTGTCTGGAAAGCAGTATTCACTCACCTACTTCGAATTGTATATGCATGTGGGGAAAACAAAATTCAGACTCTGAATTCACGGTACGTAATCATCTGAGGCTGATCAACTACTAATCGAATACTAATCTTTCTTCCAGTTATCGCCAAATAACAACATATGGTAGGGACACGATTCGAAAGTTTGATGCCAATGTATCGGCAATGAAAAAGCTTGCCGCTCGTGATTGGGAGGATTTACTACAGGTTTATTGTTCTATTATTTTGCTTGGCTTCCGAGTTGATATCATTTTTCCAGTGCGCAATCCCAGCTTTCGAAGGACTTTTACCCAGTTCAACTCATGATGTCATTATCCGGAAGCTCTTATTCGAGTTAGCAACATGGCATGGCTTGGCAAAACTTAGGCAACATACAGAAACCACCGTTCGCGATCTCGAAAATTCAACAACTCGGTTGGGTAACATGTTGCGCTCATTTCAACGAGACGTATGTAGCCAGTATCAAACATTTGATTTACCCAGCGAGGAAGCCGCTCGAGCTCGAAGGAAAGCAGCAGCAGCAGCAAAAAAGGATGGCGTCGCGGCGAAGAAGGGTAAGGGGTCAGCAGCTGGGTCGCGAAAGCTCCGGAAATTCAATCTCAATACATTCAAAACTCATGCGCTGGGGGGATATGCCAAAGCCATCCGGCTCTTTGGATCTCCAGATAGTTATAATTCACAGTTGGTAAGTAACTTTACCGTTATATCTTGTTAATTATTCACTGCTATAGGGGGAACTTGAGCATCGACGCGTAAAGCGCCACTTCAAGGCTGTGCGAAAGGGAAAGCACGTTCTAGGCATTGGTCTACGAATTCGGCGGGAACGCTTAATACATCGGTTGCGGGAACGCAATAGACGAAATCAAGCCGTTGCGATCAATTCCGATGACTTACCAACAATACCGTTTGAAGAACAGTCAGATGCGCTTCCTCCAACCCTGCCAACTCAGCACTATCATATCTCAATTAATTCTCGTCAGAAAGTCCAGTTAGCGGAGTGGTTACACAAAAATCGTGACGACCCTGCTGTTCTTGTGAGTATACCATGTGGTTTGGTATTCTCAAAAGTTTGATGTTCCTTTAGGACTTCTTACCGCGCCTCAAGAACCATCTTTTGTCACGTCTTCTTGGCTACAAGTATGATGGCGATGAATTAGACTTCACTCCTGCTGACCGTCGTAACATTTTGATCACAAACAACACAATTTATCGACACAAAGTCCTCCGTGTCAATTACACGACTTATGATCTACGACGAGCCCAAGATTCACTTAACCCACGAATTCCGGGGCATGGGGATGTTATGGTTCTCTCACCCGAAAATGAGGAAGAGAACAAAGACCCTCATCCATATTGGTACGCTCGTATCCTGGGTATTTACCATGCCAATGTCCGTTACATTGGTTCAAATCGTACCGTATCCCGCGAACCTCAGCGCATGGAATTCCTTTTTGTGCGTTGGTTTGGACGTGAACCTACTCCCAGGCCTGGTTGGAAGGCCAAGCGTCTCATTTGCTTGGGATTTGTCCCCGGAAATGACGAGACCGCCTTTGGTTTTATTGATCCTGCTCAGGTGATTCGGTCGGTTCATCTCATTCCTGCATTTGCTTGGGGACACACCACCAAATACATTCCACAAAAGTCCGTTATTGCACGCGGCACCAAGGAACCAGATGACGATTGGCAGTCATACTATATAGCTATGTGGGTCACTTATTTTAACTCTGGTATTCCTAACACTGACAATCGATTGCAGGTTTGCCGACCGTGACCTTATGATGCGATTTCGGGGTGGTGGTGTTGGACACAAGTCAACGCGGGAGGCAACAGACTCTTTCAAGAAAGACCGGGATCAGTTAGACATAAAATCAGACATTGAGGGTGATGAAGCAATGCCGGAGATCTCAGAGCCAGGACCAGGTGAGGAAGAAATTGAGGAAGATGAGGAGGAAGATTACGGATATGCGGCAGCAACGGACAGTGAGGTGGATGAGTCTACGATGGGTGATGGAGATAATTCAGCAGATGAATATTTTGGGCCTGAAGACGATGGTGGGGCAGTTGATCCCGATATGGAAGCATTAGGTTACGCTGATCTGTAACTCTGGTAGTATAGATAATATATTGAGTGAAAAGTCTGCTAAAATGCAGAATTGGTTCCAATTACGGTGACCAGTGAACATTTCCTTTTATTACACAGCATGCTCACAATCTTTTTTTCAACAGGCGTAGACGGATAGCGTCGACTCACACACTTCAATGGACTGGCCCGTGAGGCATTGAACCTATTTCTAGTACTTTCATATCTTATCCTGTCATTGGCGACATTTCTGATCATGGGCACGCACATCAGGTTCAACTCTGCGGACTGCGCTGGGGCTATTCCAAATCACTCGAAATTCTAGTCCTGAAATGTTCGCGCACGTCAGGTTCAACTTACCCAGACTGCACTTTGCTACCCGGAGACCGTTCGTGCCATAGTTGAAATTCTTCGTGACGAGAAATAAGTTAGGTCCAATGATGGTCGGCTATTATTTCTGCCTCGGGAGCTGAATTACTGCTTGACGGAAACAAATCCAGAAGGATCCGATCCTTGTATGATCGATGAATTGCTCAAGACAGTCCGAACTGACGAACACGAATGTACGTACGATCGAGAGACACATAGCTTCTGGTTCCTGCCGCATCATGATGCTACCCACGCACTACCTTCAAATTTTGCTCAAACGCTGCAATCATGCTTACTATTGTAAGTCCTTTTTGTTGTTCTTTCAAGGCAAAAATCCAGATTTTTTTATATAGCCGAAATCTCTTCCAGATATTTATTGCATTGAACATGTACTGTTTGTATCGTTCCTCTGAACGCGACACAGCATCGTACAATCGTCAGTCTTTTTCATTAAACGACATCCATGCCTCCATACAGACGACTGCCAATTGAAGAACACGAAAGACTCTTTGAGGTAAGCCTTGCTTGCTTAATTTGCGTGTACTAATATCGCCACTAGCACGGAGATCGAGTCGAATTCAAGCGTTCAAGGTCGAGCCCGTGGGAGAGGGGCACTTTTACACGCTACTCTTACAATAACGCAACGGTGGGAAGGGGAAATAATCGCAGGGTATAGTCATATTCCTTTTCTTCTGCCTGAAAATCTAATGCTATTGTAGCGTATCTCGCGTTGTAACGGTGGCCTCATCAAGCAAGCCGATGGCAAGTCTATCGTAGTGGCTTTGGTTAATATCCGGAGGGCGTAGAGTATTTCGACATGTAATAAATTCCCCAAAGCCCTCTGAACATCTCCGAGTCGGCCCCTACTACTTACAAAACTTCATTATCGTTGGCCTCTTTGATGTGCGGTTATCTGTTCAAGACCGCCGATACATCCCATGGTGTTATTTGGGTCACCACGAAGTGTACGCTTGACGTAGCCGAACTTGCGTGCTTGCAGCCGCTCATATGACTTTAGCAAAGGACGCGTGTAAAGCGAAGATGGATGAAATCCGTGAACTCTTCAAGAACTCTATCGAGGTTCTGGCTAGCCACGTCCGTTTGGGTGAAGCCGAACACTTCGGATGGAGAGATGGTATTTCCCAACCAGCTCTTGCGTACGTCGGTCGTTTCCCTGCCATTTTACTTCAGTCTCAACCATCGTAGCTGTATTGCAGCTCCCGTCATCAAAGGCCAATGAGATGTCAATCCAACATCCGTCATCTTAGGATACAAAGGTGATCCTGTTTATGATGACCGTACTGCGCTGGCCCGTCCTACGTTCACAAAGGATGGGTCTTTTATGGTGTTCCGCAAGCTCGAGCAGAACATACTTTACCTCGAAGACTACATCAATCAGAACTGGAGGACTATAGATCAGGGAATCAATAACATTCAGCTCACCGAAGCACAGAGGAAGGCTCACGGATGTTTGGCTGTTTCAAGTCGGTGAGGAACGCTACTCCCAAGTTGATACTCCAAATGCTGATTATCACCATAGGGTGTGCCGCTGGCTCTCTCTCCTATCTGGAATACACGAAGCCTGAACGACTTCGACTATACCGAACGGGCCAATGGCTTTCCCTTCTCGTCTCACATCCGCAAGACGGAACCTAGGAACTTGCAGCCGATCGTAAGGAAAGAGTATCTCGATGCTTCCGTAATAGTTCGCTCTGGCATTCCTTAAGGTCCTGAGGTTAGTGACGAAGTCGATCTAGGTTTGACTGTTTGAATTGTTATTCTACCTTCGTAGATCTCTGCTGAAAGAGCTCGAAATCTGGAGCAAGCTTTCCGACAACGAGAGATATTTTACAAAATGCAACCGTGGGCTTTTATTTGTTTGCTACCAATTCCCCCTCGACAATGGGTTTTACCGTCAAACTACCGGCTTTGCTAACGACTTTTTCCCTATTACCGGTCTTGTACCTCAAATGATCAGTTTGTATAGCTTTACTGCCTTGTACGAGGATCGCTGATACTTTGAAAAGACGAGATCCCATAATCGGTGGCCCACAGTCAACCTTTAAAGCGACCATCACTGGATCTATGGGTGAACCCTCACCCCAGGGTACGCAAACCAGGCTCAAGGTCTTGAACCAAGGCCAGAATGTTGTCGTGAACGGTGTTACAAAGAAACAGGAACCTGACAAGTATGAACAGAAATTCCTTGCCACATCTCGCGGAGGAGAGTATTATTTCGTTCCGAGCATCAGTACCGTGAAGAGCTGGGGTTCCGCTTTGTAGGTTGTAATAAATAAGAATGACTTCCACTATGACAACCTATCAGGCTTCCACAACTCTCGAACCTTTCTGGTCAAAGGCAGACGTGCAACAGGACAAAGGACAGTGAGGGCATACTAATACAAAGATGTGTCTGCTTTCTGTTTTTCCCTTCTCCTTGTAATAAATTGTAACTAGGTGGCAGGGTCTTCGACCTGGCAGGCTGGGTTTCCCCCCCCCTGTCGCGTTGATTTTCGCATTTTCGACACGGTCGGGTGGGGGAATCTACTACCTTTACGTGTCAAGTTCACATTTTGTCGCCATGCTTTTATTCGATTGCCGCAATATACTAATATCACGGGTTGGACACCAGATCTCATTCTGCACATATCCCAATATTTCAGAGGTCAGTTCCATACTAGGCGGTACCGATTACTGTGCATTCCTTGCAAGGTGGGCTCCTCCCCTCTATCGTCTATTTTCATACTTTCGACGCGGTTAGGTGGGGATATCCACGTCGATTTTGCGATGTGAGTGGATCACCCCACCCAACCGCGTCGATGGTCCCAGTTTAGACTCCTCCGGTTACTATCACCACACTCATCAACCCGCCTTAGACTATCCTGTCGAAAATGTCAAGATCGAGGCCTGAACACTCGTTTTCGAACCGTGATTGATGCGGTTTCGCGTTCGGCGCCCTTCTGCACACACCACACAGGAGAAGAACCCACAACAAGTGTGTCTTTGTTTCTGGCACCAAATGGACACGAACAACTCATGACATTCCAGCCAACGTCGACGGTGGTATCTGGTAGATGTTGGCCATTAGTCTTGCAGGTGCATCTGTGCATGCTGTAACATCTGTGCATTGTAAACCTGTGAATAACAATGAAGGTCGTCAAGAAAAAATCTAACCGGCATAGAACCCGATTTCCGTGTTAGTCATTATCGAATACTGCAAGATAAAAGCATTGGTACGTTCCTGGCATACTCCATACTCAACTTGCTGACATCACGGTATGGACCCCTAGTTGTCGATTGCACCATCAGACCGCCAGGCGGTACAAGCAACAGCACTGACAGGTGGGGTTGAGTCCTGACGCCAATGGCATCGATCCGTAGACCAAGACTCGGACCTACCAGGCCTAGTACGATCTCGGTTTGTCAACATTCATTTTCCTTCCAGCTCAACCTAAATTCTCACTGGCACGGATATTTCTATAGCTCAGGCTCGTTTTCACGGGGATGATATCCTCACAAATTAGTACGCCTGTCTATTTCATTTGCCTCGGGCTTGTCTTATAGTACTAAGTAGTACAAGTCTTATCCGAGTCGCAAACGGATGTGACGACATGACCATCACAATTTGAACCATCAACGCCAACAATTCACGAAGGGCTTGTATACGTTCAAGGGCCAGTACTGGATTATTCCCGTCAGCCTGGAATGGCCAACGATCCAATGGCTTATCTATAAGGTAGGATTTTCTCTTGCAGAATCATGATATTACGGAAGCACCTTTAACATGAGTCACTGCTCGCGCAGCATAACATGAGTCACTCAGTGCTTGCGCAGCGCTATAATTGTGCTTCGCTTCGCTTCGCTATGGCCTCATCTTACCACCATGTCGTACAATACTGATGGAGAAAGTGAACTCTCCGAACAGGAGAAGCAGGAAGTCTTTCAGGACCTCCTTTCTGGCGCTGAGTACGTTCTTCAACTCATCTTTTATAGCAATATATATATGCATCTTTTTGCTTAGGAGTGGCCCACTACAACCTTATATAGCAAAAGCTCGATGGATTTGCGCATCGATCCACCCTTTCCTGGACTTTTCCCGGGTTTTTTATGCAGGTCTTCCTGAGGCACCACGAAATGAGGACGATGAACTTGACGACATTGTGTAAGCCAATCGTTTTCCGTTTGTATGGATGCTAGACTATCTCAGCTATACGGACATGGAAATTGAAGCATTTAAATCAATCATGAGACTCGAGCGTGGATTTAGAACTATCGTCTCTGCCTGCACTGGTGACGTACGGCATCTCTTGGCCCTAATAAATAAAGTATGCACATATACGCGTGCTATTCTTCATTTGGCTGATTTATTTTTTCAAGCTTTCGCAGTCGGCATATGGACTTCGATCTGACGATACGACAAAACTGAAGTCTGGCATTCTCGCCTTTGTCCACGAGGATCCGAAGCGCGGATCGGCATTCGCAAGTGACTACGACATGGAGATCCTTATTGCTAGTGATTCGAAGGATCTCCGTGGGTTTCAACACATGGATACTGCTGCTCATCTTTGCCCATTGCGGCTTAAGGCTCATTTTGAAGAGGACCCGCTGTAAGTCTTCTGGAATTATACGGGATTTAATCATATGTGGTAACTTTTGATAAACTAGCAACTTTATGGATCGTGTCAAGGATGGGTCCATTCAGATTACAGACGAGGACCTCCCCTCATTCCTTTACGAAAGTGAAACTGCCTACGACGAAGAGAACGAAGACATGGGACTTTTCCGTGGATTTCTCTTAGTCCGTGTATATCGTCACATTTTTACTGGTCCCTCCTCGGCTATGAACCCTACTGTTAAGGTCAACAAGAGCAAGGCAAGGAAGTTCAAGCTCACTGAGGTCACTGGAAGAACAATCGCATATGCGAGTGTCCAGGTTTGTGATTATTTCTCCGCTTTTCATGTCTGATCTATTTTTATTAGGCATACATTGCCCTTTCATCCATGAGCCAATGGGGCTCGTCTGACAATCTTTTCAACCTCCATTTGTTTTATGATAATATCGTGACCATGTTTGAAAAGAATCCGGAGGATCCCTGGGTGATCGAAACTCTCGAGTGGTGGAATGAGTAGGTCACGGTCTTGTTTTTTCTTCAGATCATAAATCTAATTCTCTGTAGACAGGTCCCTGGTCTTCGGTCTAGAGTGTCCAAGCACAAAAAGCAGACAGGACCTGGTATCCACACTCGGATTCGGCAGACCCCTGCTGAGCGTATCCTTGCGCAACGGGCACGGCGTTCTGAAGTCAATGCCGGCAACCAGGAAGAAGATTATCGCCGTGACCAACAGCTGGGCCCTGGTCCTGCCCAGCAACCACGAACAGCCCGGGTCGACAGCAATCAGCACGGTCAACAACCACACCTGGCACCAACACAACAAACTGACAATCATCAAGCTCAACGCCGTGCCCAAGAGGCATCTCGCTCCATTGAAACTGATGGAAGCAAAGATCTGGGTGGTCGTCACCATGCCGAGCCTATGCCTGTTGAGCGACTGGAGACTTTTGTGGACGGGGAGGGGACAGGTCATGTTGAAGGTGACAACGAAGATGGATTGGACATTGAAGAAGAGCAGGACCACGCTTGTCGTCGCAAGGCTCAGCCTCCACTTCGTCTCAGTTTGACCGTTCAGACGAATGCGCCCCAGGCTCCTGTGTTGCAGAATTCCCAACCAGCGCCGGCAGCCAAAAGACGAGTAGGGCTTGCATTCTCATATTGTAATTATGTACTCAAGTTACTTTAAAAGCACCAGGAAACCGAAAGTGGCCGTGAAGAAAACACTGGTGAGCAGCCGCCGACAAAGAGGCCATCAAGGGCAGGCAAGGGGAAGTGTGCAGGGACCAAAGGTAACAAGAAGTGACCAGTTCAGATCGAAAACTAATGTATTACTATTGCTTGTAAAAATTGTTCCTGTATAACTGTGCATCGGAATGAAACTTACATTGACCTAGCCCTATGTATTCAACCTTGCCTGGAGATGCATAGCAATGTAGGGATCCAATTAGAATATATTGGCCTACAGAATTGTATTATAATACATATTAATTACAGTCTTCCACAGAATACATTTTTGTCAAATCTCTGCAATTTCGATCTATGTATTCATCCTTGAGATGCATGACAATGTAGGGACCCAATTAGAATACATTGAGATAGACAATACATTGGCATATGGAATTGCATTATAATACATACTAATTACAGTCTTCCATAGAATACATACTTGCCAAGTCTCTGCAATTTTGAGCTGTGTATTCATTCTTGCCTGGAGATGCATGACAATGTAGGGACCCAATTAGAATACATTGAGATGGACAATACATTGGTGTATGGAATTGCATTATAATACATACTAATTCCAATCTTCTGTAGAATACATATCTGTCAAGACTCTGCAATTTTGAGGCCAATGTAGTGCAAACACCATATTGTGCTTGATACAAGTCTTTTACCTCCATGTCCAGCTATACATGTCCAGGCATTGAATGGTCAATTTTCGTGATGGGGGATGTCGATTTTGGAGCGCAAGAG
>Ga0307517_10008777_pt1 | contig 14446 bp, 9 predicted proteins | sample 23_EM_MG_FD_194515 | JGI IMG/M metagenome (GOLD analysis project Ga0307517, IMG submission 194515) | Populus trichocarpa ectomycorrhiza microbial communities from riparian zone in the Pacific Northwest, United States - 23_EM | ecosystem: Host-associated > Plants > Roots > Unclassified | place... | reverse complement strand
TCTTCTCAATTTCACTTTGACCCCATTTTTATTCTTTTTCACAATTTGAGCCACCTCTTTAAGTCTTTCATAATTAATTTTTTTTTTGTATTTGTACTTGTATTATTTCTATATTTATTAAGATTTTAAATTTAATAAATTGTTTTTATATAAGTTTGTTCTCAGGTTTTACATATTACGCCCCAGAAGGAGGTCACAACAAATGGTAAGATATTAAGTTAAGTTAAGATATTAAGTTAAATGAGAGCTTCGTTAGTTTTCTAGATGAATTATAAATATGTTTGAAACTTAAACAACATTTGGAAATAATCTTGAATTTGGTTTTTCCCAAAAAAGACGGAGTCATTTGAGCTTTTGGTTAGAATTGAAAGATACCACACCCACATATAGATGGGGCTGAATCACAAACTTATAAATCAAACAATTTTTTTCTCATGTATTTATTTTATGGTTGGTGTTTTTTTATATATTTGTAAAAATACAAGTTTGGTATTAAAATACCCGGTTTTTTTCTACGAAATTTTTGCAAATATATATTTTTATATATTAAAAAAACAAAAAAAAATTTATTTTCATGCATACGACCAATAACCTAAAAAATATTTTGAACATATATACATATATAACACAAATATTTGAAGTTTCAAAAATGTGTTTTCACATGAATTTCTTAACACAAAAAATATTTTCTTGCATTCTAAATTTTACAACATGTTTGTAAATTCCAAAAGGTATTTGGCCAATATTCCAAAAATATAAAAATCTTACTTTTTGGGAATTCATCTTTATTCACCATTAATATTTGGATAAAGAAATGCCAAAAAGGGGTAAATATCCAAAATATTATTGGGAATAATTTGTTATTATTCACTATTAATATTTGGATAAAAAAAAAACCAAGTGCTTAATATCCAAAATATTTTTATAGGAATAATAAGTCATCACACATCCTTCAAAGAAATCTCAATTATAATTGGGGAAATTTTAATTTTTGGCTCCACGGTTTATGAGCTGTAAAAATATAAATCAAACACAGATTTCAAGAGATCTGCACTGGTTCTCCTTGGTACTTTACATATCTAAGGTATGATCCACATTGGCCAAGGTTTTTTTTTTTTTTTACTTTGAGCCCAAGTTTATTCATCGTAGCAAACTTATCCTAAGAAAACTGATGGGATTAGAGAACATCAACACCATAGCAGTTATAAAGCAAACCAAACACAAAGCAGCTTACATTAGGTAGGGCATACTAGGGGTGCCAAAACCTTTCTTTTACGCAACCAGTCCCTTGCCTTAGAATCTTTAAAGACTAGTTAGGGTTCTTAGTGACCATAATACTAGGTGGCGACTCCCTTTTTCACAAAACAAAGACCCTGAAATCAATCCCCGATCCCGAGAAGGGTCGCTACGACGTCGAGCTCTTGAGAGGGTACGACAATGATCACCAGAATTTGGTATTGGAAAGTTAAGGGATTCTTATAGAATATGAGGAATAGAATATATGTCCATTATATGTATTGCATTAAAAATTTATATCTTGTGTCTTTTGTTTGATATGCTCGTATAAATTTAACATTGTAACAGGACCTTCTCACACCCAAGATGCCTAGTAGTTCTTTAGAACATTACCTTTACTAAAATTATGTAATAAATTCGGTACTTTTGTGTAAATTTTAATGTATAATGTCTTAAAGCAAAGATGATAAAATATGTGTAATCTTTGGCTATAAATTGTAAATAGATTTATGCTTATGAACCAAGTGCTGTTATTTCTAGTGCATATGTAATAGCTAGTTAAGGTTATTTAGTGAGGGTAACATGATCATTCAACTTTAATGTAAATTTCCTTATTTAGAATTTTGTTTATATAATGTTGAATTAAATACCTATGCTTATATGATATTTGGAAAAATCTCATTGAGATGATATTGGAAGAATGCATCATGATTCCAAGAAGGTTGAATCAAGGATTGTGAAATGGTTTTAGAAAGTGTACAGGTTTGTGTTGATAAATCGGTATCGTTCAAGTTTAGGAAAACTCTAACGAATTTTCAATAGAATATTTGATAGCGCAATGTGGATTGAAGTATGACATTACAACTAATCATAATCATGTGTATTCATCTGAGTGTCTATTTTTACGTAACAAATCATAGGAAAGTAACTACAAATGCATATGAAAGTGTGGGTTGTTACACCCAGTCTATTTTCACAAGGCGACCTGCCCTTTCAATTGAGTTAACTTGAGACCATAATCTAGAGACCCCCATTAACCAGAACCAAAATCTTAAAAATAACTCAGTGAAATTGAGATCCCATCTGGTGATCTCCTTTAACCAGAACCAAAATCTGCGTATAGCTCGGTCAACTTGAAATCTTATCTGGCGATTCCCTTTAACCAACGCTAAAATATTTAATGCGATTGGGTATACCTGAGATCTCATCTGGCGATCTCCTTTAACCAGAACCAAAATTCTGTGTGCAGCTCGGTCAACCTGAAACCCCATCTGCAATTCCCTTTAATCAAATCTAAAATCTATGTTGCGGTTGGATAAATATGAGATCCCATCCGACAATCTTCTTTAACCAAAATCAAAACTTTCTGTGCAGCTCGGTCAACCTGAAACAAAATCTATGATGCGGTTGGATTAATCTGAGATCCCATCCGACGATCTCCTTTAACCAGAATCAAAACTTTCAGAGCAGCTCGGTCAACCTGAAACCCCATTTGCGATTCCATTTAACCAAAGCTAAAACCTGAGATCCCGTCCGATGATTTTCTTTGACCATGGTGTTAGAAGCTATGGCAAGGGTATCCACCTGCATGCACTCTGCCAATAGCGGCAATGTTTAAATCCACATGTTAGTAGTAGTGGTGGCACGTGGTACACACTCCACGACTTTTTCCAATGATCTTGTAGTATCGACTTAAGTATATCATAAACACTTCAAATGCCTTGAAAGGTCCCGCAAATCTGGTTTTCTCGTGACAAGTCAAGAGTTGTCAACATCCGAGGGTGTTAAGAAGAATTCGTTTAACTTCCAATCCAAAAACATCCCTTGTGGTTTTCTACAAGCCGGTAACAAGCGTTTCTACTATATCATGAACTCAGCTTGTGACCTATGTCTGAATGTCATCTATGAAGTTTTGACGCATTCATCAACTGAGACTATGAGGAAAGTTAGGCTTATTTCCAAGTAGTGTAACAAGTTCATGCATGAATCCATTTTCACGAGGGTACATAGCTAAAAAAACCAACCATGTCTCTGGTTTCTTTGTTTTGAACTGCAAGACCATAAGCATTGATGTGATGCTATTAGGGAAGGGTTTACTCTATGAATGCTTTCCAATTCGATTGACCTTTATTACAGAGGAAGAAACACAGTCAAACACAAACATTGCATTTGCCTGGTCTTCAAGAACTATTGCCCCAAACCAGCATCCTCTAAGTGGTACACCGAAACATCCTCAATATAACAAATGATTGAAAATGCATGATAAAACATGGATATTTTCAGAAAATCTGATCCAAGGTGTTGAATTGCCAAGAAATCACGTGTAAATCACGTGTAAATTATACAAAATTTATTATTAATTATCAAGATTTGTTATAAATCATCAATATTGAATAATGGCTCATTTTATAATATAAATTATGTTTGAATACAATTGATAAAATTAAAATAATTTCACCCAAAAAAATACTCAATTTTTTTTAAAAACGCCATTTCTGCTGGAAAAACAAAAAAATTACAAGAATACGAAAAACATCTCTGGTACTGGGAATCTTTACCGTCAACGGACCCCACTTGCATTTGAGAAAGGGCAACTTGAACATTTAAAAAACCTAAGAATTGGAAAAGAGTAAAGAAAACACAAGTTGGTATACTTTAGTACTCAGTTAGTTGTAAAGCTCAATTATGTGAGTCGATGATCATCATATTTTCATAATTAAACTCAATTATGCAAACATGACATCTCAAGCAATTAAACAAATTGAAGTGAATGAATAGAAAAACTTTGGCACCGTTGACTGACTATCAAATTAACCAATATTTAACATTTGGTACAGCTCAAATTGACTAGGAATTTGATTGGGGCTGGGTCAATGAATAACAATTAAACAGAAATGTTGACTAATAAATTTGCATGAAAGATAGAATTTAGAAATGAGAATTTTTAAATTACAAGATAATTTAATATTATATTAGTGTCATTATATCGAGAAGATTCTTAATAAATATGATAAGAACAAAAACAATATAGTCAAGACATTAGTTAATGTAAACCTCCATTTAACCAAGAATTAAATTAATAAAAATATTTATTTGAAATTAAATATTTATTTTTATTATCATGAAATAAAAATTAATTTTAAGAATTCATTGCCTAGAAGTGTAAAATCTAGTGATTATATTTTGAAGAGTTTGTTTGGCATGCTTGTAGTAATTATTTTTTAAAATTCCTTTTGTCACAGTTGACTGCCTCTATCAAATTAACCAATATTTACCATTTGGTCTAACTCAAATTAACTAGGAATAGAGAAACAATCTCAAGGTTGACTGACTTGCCAAGCAAGTATTTTTTAAGAAAGCATATTCCTTCTCCTAACAACGGAATAAATAAATAGGATAACTGTTACTATTACATGAGGAAGACGGAGAACTGTACTCTAAGAGTCTGACTGACTACTTCTTCTTCCACCTCTTACTATTTTTCTTAATTTAAAGTTTAAATTATTGATATTTCATTACATATTCTTCCCAAAGTAAAAATAATTTGGAACTACTGCGTGTGTCTACTACTTCTGCTTAATTAGTTTCGTTGTGCTTTCTCCTTCAAATGAATAGAAAGCATATCCTTTCTCTTTCTCCTATATAAAGAATATAATTACAAACATCATTTCAGTACCTAACAAATTTTGAGCTTACCTACCAAATTGAACCACACATTTTAGAGCTAAGCTTTATTAGTATGCATATTGACATTACTAGTATGCATATTGACATGTAATGGATTCAATAAATATGAGCTCGCAAATCAAGATTCTTACAAATCCAAATTATTACGCTAGACGAGGTAAAAATATTGGTTCTAACCGACCTTCAGTTGCTATTGTCTTATGCTCTGTCATTATTAAGCTTAAACTGCTGTATCATCTTCAATGATCACTTCACATGTATCTCTTGCTTGTATTTGCAAGAGAGTAGGTACCTTATGCAATTGCTGCATTGCTAATTGATTGTTCCTTAATTTCTGCAGCTGCCATGACAGAGCCAGAGTCTTCTCGATGTAGACCAGAAGGGGCCTATGATGTCTTCTTGAGTTTTAGAGGAGAAGATACTCGCAAGACATTTACAGATCATCTATATACTGCCTTAGTCCAAGCAGGAATCCACACTTTTCGAGATGATGATGAACTTAGTAGAGGAGAAGAAATCTCGAAGCATCTCCTCAGGGCAATTCAAGAATCAAAGATATCTATAGTGGTCTTCTCAAAAGGATATGCTTCTTCTAGATGGTGTCTCAATGAACTTGTAGAGATTCTTAAGTGCAAAAATAGAAAAACCGACCAGATTGTTCTTCCTATATTCTATGACATTGATCCTTCAGATGTGAGAAAACAGAATGGCAGTTTTGCAGAAGCATTTGTTAAACATGAAGAGCGTTTTGAAGAGAAGTTGGTGAAGGAGTGGAGAAAAGCTCTTGAAGAGTCTGGAAATCTATCTGGATGGAATCACAATGATATGGCAAATGGGTATGCCTTTTCTCTCTAAGATTCACTTGCACACATTTATGGAGTCATTATACTTTACATTTTTCATAGTGAAACAATAAAATACTTAATTGACTTGCACACATTTATGGAGTCAATATCATTGGTTTTGTCTATGAGCAGGCATGAAGCAAAATTTATCAAAGAGGTTGTCAAGGATGTATTGAATAAATTAGATCCCAAGTACTTATATGTTCCTGAGCGCCTAGTAGGTATGGATCGGCTTGCTCACAATATTTTTGACTTTCTAAGTACTGCAACAGATGATGTACGCATTGTGGGCATACATGGGATGCCAGGAATAGGAAAGACGACTATAGCAAAAGTTGTATTTAATCAACTCTGCTATGGATTCGAGGGAAGCTGTTTTCTTTCGAATATCAATGAAACATCAAAACAATTTAATGGTCCGGCTCCTTTACAAAAGCAACTTCTTCATGATATTTTAAAACAAGATGCTGCGAATATCAATTGTGATGATAGAGGAAAAGTTCTGATCAAAGAACGACTTCGTCGCAAAAGAGTTCTTGTTGTTGCTGATGATGTGGCTTATCTGGACCAGCTAAATGCTTTGATGGGAGAGCGAAGTTGGTTTGGTCCCGGAAGTAGAGTAATTATTACAACAAGAGATTCAAATCTTCTTCGTGAAGCAGATCAAACATATCGGATCAAAGAATTGACACGAGATGACTCCCTTCGGCTTTTCAGCTGGCATGCCTTCAAGGACACCAAGCCAGCAGAAGATTATATTGAGCTTTCGAAGGATGCAGTTGATTACTGTGGAGGACTTCCTTTAGCTCTTGAGGTTATGGGTGCTTGTCTGTCTGGGAAAAACAGAGATGGTTGGAAATGTGTAATTGACAAATTAAGAAGAATTCCAAACCATGATATTCAAGGAAAGCTTAGAATAAGTTTTGACGCACTGGACGGTGAAGAACTACAAAATGCTTTCCTTGATATCGCTTGCTTCTTTATTGATAGAAAGAAAGAGTACGTCGCAAAAGTGCTAGGAGCCCGTTGCGGTTACAATCCAGAAGTTGATTTGGAAACTCTCCGTGAAAGGTCTCTGATTAAAGTATTGGGAGGGACGGTAACCATGCATGATCTATTACGAGACATGGGAAGGGAGGTCGTTCGTGAATCGTCTCCAAAAGAACCTGGAAAGAGGACCAGAATTTGGAATCAAGAGGATGCATGGAATGTACTTGACCACCAGAAGGTAAGAGCTCAATGCATACACGAAAGCATAGGCATGCGTATTTTCTAGTCAAACTTATTACAAATAATTGTATGAAAGTTGTATTGTTTTTTTTTTTAGGGTACGGATGTTGTAGAGGGTCTTGCACTGGATGTCAGAGCATCAGAAGCTAAATCACTTAGCGCAGGATCATTTGCAAAAATGAAATGTTTAAATTTACTCCAAATCAAAGGAGCACATCTCACCGGATCCTTCAAACTGCTTTCTAAAGAGTTGATGTGGATTTGTTGGCTTCAATGTCCTTTGAAATATTTTCCATCTGATTTTTTACCTTGGATAATCTAGTTGTTCTTGATATGCAGTACAGTAACCTCAAAAAACTATGGAAGGGAAAAAAGATGCGAAACACACTACAAACCCCAAAATTTCTCCAGTATGTAATTTATATTTACATGTTATGACTTTTTATAATTAATTTTCATTATTTTGCGCTCTATTATACAGATTCTTAACAGGTTAAAAATCTTTAATCTCAATCATTCTCAGCATCTTATTAAAACACCAAACTTGCACAGTTCAAGTCTAGAGAAACTAAAGCTGAAAGGTTGCTCGAGTTTAGTTGAAGTCCATCAATCTATTGGGAATTTGAAGAGCCTTGTTATCTTGAATCTGGAGGGATGTTGGAGGCTAAAGATTCTCCCTAAAAGCATTGGCAATGTAAAGTCTCTTAAACATTTGAATATTTCTGGGTGTTCACAACTAGAGAAATTGTCAGAACGCATGGGTGATATGGAATCCTTAACTGAGCTGCTAGCTGATGGGATTGAAACTGAGCAATTTCTCTCTTCAATTGGACAATTAAAGTATGTCAGAAGGTTATCATTGCGTCGAAACAGTTCAGTTCCACCAAGTTCTTCTTTGATTTCAGCAGGTGTTTTGAATTGGAAACGTTGGCTGCCAACATCTTTCATTGAATGGATATCAGTGAAACGTCTTAAGCTTTCTAATAGTGGTTTATCTGATTGCGCAACTAACTGTGTTGATTTCAGGGGTTTGTCTGCTCTAGAAGAATTGGATCTATCAGGAAACAAATTCTCTAGCCTGCCTTCTGGGATCGGCTTCCTTCCCAAACTAGGGAAATTGAGTGTTGTTTTTTGCGACAATCTAGTATCAATATCAGATCTTCCCTCAAGTTTATACACTTTGGTTGCATCTTATTGCAAATCATTGGAAAGAGTAACAATACCAAAGCAGTCAAGAAAAGAACTATATATAGAACTATCTGATTGTAATTTATTAGAAGAGATTCAGGGCATCAAATGTCAAAGTAATATTTTCTGGTCTATTCTGGTTAATGACTGCAGTCATTCATCATTTAAATTACAGAAGAGTGTTGTTGAGGTACTATTTCTTTCGGTCTCTGTTGCACAAAAATAAACACACACAATCGGCACATCATTAATTAATCTCTAAAATCTCATCATTCCTTGAAATCAATATATATTTATACAGGCAATGCGCAATGGTCATCACCGGTATTGTATTGAGTGCATTCCTGGAAAGATGCCAAATTGGATGAGCTACAGTGGAGAAGGATGCTCATTGTCATTCCATATACCTCCAGTCTTCCAAGGCTTAGCTGTTTGGGTTTTCTGTACACTTGAGGAGGATGTTCATGATTACTATTTCGTAAACAGTCATATTATTATTATAAAAAATAAAAGCAACGGAAGAATATTGTTTAAAGATGAACGAAGTGTACAAGCTGACGCATGGGTAAGATACATAAGTATAATTGAAATGGCAATGGAAGATTACTGTGGAGATGACGAATTGTTATTATACATAGCTTCAAAGCCATTACGAGTTGTGTTGCCACACGTTAAAGAATGTGGAGTTCATGTGATCGCAGATAAGTCAGATTCATTTAAAGAGTCAGAAACGGAAAGAAATTCAGTGATGCCTTCATCACCGCCATATCATCTGCTTCCTCATCCACATTGTGGTTCAATAACAGCGTCTACACCGCTGCAGTGGAGTGACTATTTATTTTCGAAGCTGCGAAAACATAACCTCAGTTTATCGCTTTATGGTAAGAAGACATATTTCCTTTAGTTATTTTTATATTACTCTATTTAATTTAAGAGATTAAATATTATCTTTTATGATTTTATTTTTCTTATTTAATATAAAAAATTAAATGTCATCTTTAATAATATTTTTTATTAAATATTTAGAGTTTGTTTGATTTTATTATTTATTTCTTGATTTTGTGATCATATTTTTCTTATTTAATTTAAAAATTCAAATGCTATCTTTAATATTTAGATCTATCGAATCTCACTGAATTATATCATTATTTTATTGGAATCAACTTATGAGTTTTTTATGCTAGAAGAATAGTAGTAACAGCTAAAATTAGGAATATTTAAAGTCTGATTGATTTTATTGTTTTTTTTTTATTTCATGATAAAAATTTTAAATTTTTAAAACAAAAATTGAAAACTTATATGTTTTGATTTTTATTTTATTTTTTCTGGAAAGAAAAACGCCAAATTTGTTAAAATCACTTAAGTTTATATTTAGAAAATATTGAAAACTGATTTTTTTATTTTTTACATTAAAATAAAAAATTGAATAATGTTTTTTATATTTTATTTCAAATTTGATATTTTAAAACAAAAATAAAAATGATGTGATATTAACCTTTTTTATTATAAAGTAAGTTTCTTAATTAAAAGTGAAGGGGATTTATTTGTAATAATAAAATGCATATACAATCATGCACGTTTAACTTTCTTTTCAAACTTGAAAGTTCTACTAAATTTTGTTGCTTTTTTAGGGAATAAAAGAGATATTTGGAAATGACAGCAGTAAAAGATAAATCACTGAGCACAAGATCAATTTCAGAGAGATGCTTGAAATGACTCCAAATGAGTAGGGTACATCTCTTTAGACTTCTTTCACGAGTTGATATGTATTTGTTAGCTTGAAATACTTTCCATCCGATTTTTTGGTGATGACAAAAAAACTCACTTGTACAACTTATCCATGGTGTAATTTATATTTTCAAGTTACAACTTTTGATGAATATTGTTTCATTTTTTCCTCGCTTCTTCTATGTATGCTCCAAAAAGATAAAAATCCTTGATCTTAGTCATAAATAAATTGGTTTCCTAGGAAGAGATTATTAGTTGGGATATATATAGTATTTGAGTTGGTTCTTCATTGTTTAATGTTATGATTTAAGATAATTGATGAAAACTATTGATATACATGAAAGTTATGAAAGCATCCTTAGTTAGTCTAATAAGTAAAATCTTGTTAGTTTTGATTATAATATTGCATGGTTTTTACTACTTTTTTGTATATACAACTTTTGTTCTTTTCGGCCTCTTTTTTATTTGTATATACAACTTTTGTTTTTCTTGTCAGTATGTCATTAGCTTTATGGCATTAGCACCAATTAATAATAAATCTTGGACTATTATTAAATAAAAAAATATAAACATTGTTAAAACACCAAACTTGCATAGTTCAAACCTAGAGAAACTTTATGACAATAATCTAATTTAGAAAATAATTAATTTGTCCTTGTATTCTTAGAAAATAGTATTTAATCCTTATGTTTTCATATTCATCTATGATTTAATCTTTTACATCCATTCATCTTCTTATTATTTTAATCCTAAAAAAAATGCATATTATGAATACCAATTCAAAATAAACGAAATGTTTAAAAAATCTTTTAGTATCGCACCTTTTTTTAAAAAATAAGACTATAATATATTTGATCAACCTATATTTCATGACCTAACCACACTGTGACAATCATGTAAAAAATAAATTTTAAAAAATCAACCTCACAGAAAAAAATACATTGCGAAAATAAATTTAAAATAAACCAAATAATTAAAAAAATTTCAATCAAATACATTTTACAAAAAAAATATTCAGAGAATAAAATATTGGATTGACACAAACATTGTGGAACAATTATCAAATTTGGAACTCGAGTTATGGACTCAAGTGAATTTAATGATTTTTTATCAAATTTATTTTTTACCTAAATATAAAATAGTAAAATTAAAAATAAAGCAAAAAGGAGTCTAGGAGAGTGGGTTTGGTGGCCCAGCGTGCCTGAACCTTCTTTAAAAAAATAACTTAGGTGTGTGGGCCTTGTAGTTTATCCCACGCGCCTGAGCTTGGTTCTATTTTTTTTAATTTTAGGTCGATGCATCATTGGTTGTTTGTAGAATCTAGTGATGGAGGGTTGCTGGAAAAGACAAGACTTTGGTTTTGTTTACTAAAAATCTATTTTTCAACCCAAGACACCTATAAAATATAGTAAACACCTTGATAAACTTATTTATAGTCTTAAACAACCTACAAAAGGCTCAAAAACTTAAAATCAACTCAAACCTAAAAATCTTCCCACTGAGAGGTCTACTTCATCAAGCAAGGAAAAAGAAAAGAAAAAAACACCTAGGTGAAACTTCCCTGATCAAATGGAATCTATTAACACCAAGATTGATCATTTTGATGGTCGGCGTAGTAGTCAACAATAACATTTTCTCTTTACACCGGAATCCAGCAAATCTCTTTCCTCTTATAAAAAAAGAACTAAAACTAAGAAAAATAAAGTTTGGTATCAAAATTGAATTCTAACAACTAAAGAGACCAACACACATTAACTAAAAATGATTGGGAACCAAACTAAGCTTTTCATATGAAATTTGAAATTGCCATATATTTTCTCCATGTTTTTCACTTTGATCTTCTATCTTTTAATTCAACCCTTTCTTCATAAAAAAGAAGCAACTTGGTATTAATTTGGGCTTAAAAGGGTGCAATAATGCTAAAAACAATTGAGGATAAAATTGAGAATTTAAAAAAAACTAATTGTTTCAAACTATAGTGATTTATGAGAGAGTGCACAATGTAAAGTGAAGAGAAAAAACACCACACGATTTTGAAACACTTTGATGTGTTGATTGAAATTGGCAAGTGAGTTTACTCACGTATTGTTATATTGGTTTTGAGTCCAAATAGACGTTTAAAAAGAGAGTTTTTTTTAGAAATGCAACCCTTCATGTATTTAATATGAATGATGGGAGATTTTAATGTCTTGTGAATGCATTCATTTGTATATAGATGATTTTGCTAAGAATTGGTTGGTAAAAAACTTAATTTTGATATATAAAAACCGAAGAGAGAACAATAAATAACTAAGAATTGATATGCAAATTGTTAAAATAATTAAGATCAAACACAAAAAGAAGGTTAGAATTCTGAATGATCTGTATATTATGAGTGCTTGGTCTTAACCTAAATATAAATAAAGTATATATAGGTTAAACTGAAAATACTATTCTACCCTTAAAAAATTTCTCTCCTTATGGTTTATACAGATTTTTGGTGAGAAGAGAGTACTTACACTCTATATTTTCCCTTATTTGCATTTAGACCCCCTTTTCCTTTAAGTGTATTATTCTCTTCAATTAAATCCAACCCTCAACAGTACCGGTATAATGTCTTGAATTATTTCACCCGAAAATTTATATTCAAAAATTTTTGAATTCCTGTTTTAATTTAACCACATGCATGAATTTCTTCACTTTTATTTATTTATTTTTTCCCGGGGTTTACATTCTCCCCTCCTAATAGAAATTTCGTTCTCAAAATTTGAGTGATGTACCTGAGTTTATAAACAAGTCGGGGAATTTTTGTCTCATTTCTGATTCTCTCTCCTATGTTTCTTCCTCGATTTGTGAGCTTCGCCATAAGACTCTGATAATGGGAACTTTCTTATTACGAAGTTCTTTCTCTCCCCAATCGAGTATCTTTATCGGTCTTACCTCAAGTATTAAGTCTTCTTTTACCTCCACTGACACTTGAGGTAACACTCTCGAAGGGTCTACATCGACTTTTCGCAACAAAGAAACATGGAATACATTGTGAACCTTGGCCAACTATGAGGGCTAACTTCATATGCTACAAGTCCGATACGTTTTCGGATTTCAAATGGTCCAATGAACCTTAGAGCTAACTTCCCCTTCATGCCGAATCTCAGCATGTGCTTCCATGGAGCTACCTTCAGAAATACTTTATCTCCAGGACAAAATTCAAGTGGTCTTCTTCGAATATCTGCATACTTCTTCTATCTATCCTGAGCCACCTTTATTCGATCCTTAATAATCCTCACTTTTTCAGTAGTGATTTGTATTAATTCTGCCCCATACAGCTTTTTGTCCCCAACTTCTTCCCAACACAAGGGTGTCCTACACTTTATGCTATAAAGAGCTTCAATGGGGCCATTCTAATTGTTGTTTGATAACTATTGTTATTCGTGAATTCTACTAATGACAGATGCTCCTCCCAGTTTCCCCCAAATTCCAAAGCACATGCCCTTAGTAAATCCTTTAAGATCTGAATAACTCTCTCAGATCAGCCATTAGTCTGCGGATGAAAGGCAGTACTAATACTCAAATTTGTTCCCAAGGCACGTTGTATGCTCGGCCAGAGACGCGAAGTAAATCTTGGGTCGCGGTCTGAAACAATTGATGTTGGGACTCCATGAAGCCTTACAACTTTGTTCACATAAATCTTAGCCAATTTGTCAACTGGATCTGCCATCTTTACTGGTAGGAAAAGGGCAAACTTAGTTAGTCAATCCACAATGACCCAGATTGCATCATTTCCTCTCTTTCCTCTGGGTAGTCCCGACACAAAGTCCATTGTGATCATCTCCCACTTCCACTCAGGGATTGGTAATAGTTGTAACAACCTTGCTGGTTTTCGGTGTTCTACTTTTACTTGTTGGCAAATACTATATTTTGCCACATAACCAGCCACTTCTTTTCTTATATTTGGCCACCAATAGTACTATTTCAGATCCTGGTACATCTTAGTACTACCCGGATGTACAGTGAATTGAGACTCATGAGCCTCTCGTAGTAACTTTTGTTAAAGGGCTTTGTTGTCAGGCACATACATACGTCGCCCCAACATCACTATTCCATCATCACCTATTCGAAAAAGAGTTTCACCCCCCGATTCAAGTTTGATTCTTACTTTTAACACCTCATCATCAAGCTGTTGTGCCTCTAATATTTGCTCTCAATATCCTAACTTCACCCTTAGTTGAGCCATTAAGGATCCTTTTGGACTAACACTTAATACCGCCCCCAATCTCTTTAGTCCAATCATAGTTTCCTCATTCCCAGTCGCTGGTCCACCCCTAATCGCCTTGTCTTTACGGCTGAGAGCATCCGCGACTACATTCGCTTTTCCTGGATGATAATCTAAAATACAGTCGTAGTCTTTAATTAATTCTACCTATCTCCGTTGTCGCATATTCAACTCCTTCTGCGACATCAGATATTTAAGGCTCTTATGATCCGTGAAAATTTGAACCTGGGATCCGTATAAGTAGTGCCTCCATACTCGTAAAGCAAAAACTATTGCTGCC
>Ga0307517_10008775_pt1 | contig 14448 bp, 7 predicted proteins | sample 23_EM_MG_FD_194515 | JGI IMG/M metagenome (GOLD analysis project Ga0307517, IMG submission 194515) | Populus trichocarpa ectomycorrhiza microbial communities from riparian zone in the Pacific Northwest, United States - 23_EM | ecosystem: Host-associated > Plants > Roots > Unclassified | place... | reverse complement strand
GGGTATCCCCCGCCCCCCCATATGGTACAGAAGTTTCAAAGTCTCACAAACTCATCCTTTTTTTTTTCAAATTTTAAAATTGAAAATGATTAGCAGAATATCTTGGTGATTTGTCCTTGATTCTTTTATACATTATCAAACCACACTCCATAAAAAAAAATCAGTCCTCAATCTTTAAATTCCAAATTTTAACCCTTTAAAATAAATTAAAATAAAATGGGTAAAAATTTGGTTATCACACCTTAATCAACCTTTATTAGGTGAATTTCAAAGAAAACTTGGGGAAAAAAATGGAGAGAAGCTCTCCTTCTCTAATAGTTCTTGCTATTGGAAACAACTCATTTATAGACTGGTTTTATGCTAATTAATAATTTTTCAATCTAAAATTTTAAAATAAGATAACATAACATGTCAAGAGACTCCCTGTAATATTAAAGTTTGATCTGTCAGTTGGATTGAGAATTCTACATGTTAGTGTAAAAGTAGTCGATTTGTGATTTTTTATCAAAAATCTGAATTTTTTAATTTAATTCTTATATAAATCTTATCAATTATTTCACTAAGGATCATTTTTTATTTCAAAAAAAATATATTTTTTATTTCTTTATTAGGTTTATTATTATTTCACGATAACGATACTGATTTTGAATAGTGTTGGTACTATCACTCTTGCCTTTTCTTTTTATTATCCTTTCTTTTAGTTTATTTTATCACTTAGTTTTTTTCACTTTTTCTTTTTTTTTTCACTTTTTTTTTGTTTTTTTGTCACTTTTTTGTTTTTTTTTTACTTTTTTTTTGCACTTTTTTTTATCCCCTTTTTTCTTTTTTGTTTTCATTTTTTTTTCTCCCAAAATTATCTTTGTCAATTTCACTTTTTTAATATTGAGCTGGTTAAAAATTTCACTTTGTAATTTTTTTCCTTTAAAATATTGTGGATTGTTACGGTGTTTTCTCACATGGTTTTTCTATTTAATTTTTTTATTTTCCAAAATTATATTTGTCGATTTTTTTTTAATATTAAGCTGATTGAGAATTTAGTTTTGTAATTTTTTTCCTTTAAAACATTGTTGATTGCTACAGTGTTTCTCCACATGATTTTTTTTTGTTTTTGTTTTTTTTTTTATGATTTTCTCCAAAATTATATTTTTCGATTTTAATTTTTAATATTAAGCTGATTAAAAATTACAGTTACAATATGTGAGAGAAGCACTGTAGCTTTCCTCGCAAATTACTGTGGATTGCTACAATGTTTTTTCTCACATAATTTTTTTTTTGTTTTTTTATGTTTTTTTTCTAAAATTGTCTTTGTCAATTTTATTTTTTTAATATTAAACTGGTTAAGAATTACAATTACAAGTAAATACAAGTAAAGCTAAATCATGTGTAGAAAACACTGTAACTTTCCTCATAAAACACTATGGATTGATACAGTTTTTCCTCGCATGGTTTTTTTTCCAGTTTTTTTTGTTTTTTTTTTGTAATATTTTTTTCCAAAATTATCTTTGTCGATGTTATTTTTTTAATATTGAGGTGGTTAGAATTTAACTTTGTATTAAAGCTTAATCATGTGGGGAAAACATTGTAACTTTCCTCACAAAATACTGTGGATTGCTACAGTGTCTCTCTACATATGTTTTTTTTTCTTATGATTTTTTTTTTAAATTATCTTTGTCAATTTTATTTTTTTTTAATATTGAACTAGTTGAGAATTACAATTATAAGTCATTACAAATAAGGTTAGATCATGTGGGGAAGCATCATAACTTTCATCACAAAAACACTGTGAATTGCTACAATGTTTCCATCATGGTTTTTTTGTCCCTGTTTTTTTATGTTTTTTTTTTAAAAATTGTCTTTGTCGATTTTATTTTTTTAATATTGAGCTGATTGAGAATTTAGCTTTGTAATATTTTTTTTCTTTAAAACACTGTAAATTGCTGCAGTGTTTTCCCACATGATTTTTGTAATGATTTTTTCCAAAATTATCTTTGTCGATTTTTTTTTTGAATATTGAGTTGGTTAAAAATTATAATTACAATAAAACTAAATCATATGGGAAAGTGTTTTTGTTTTCCTCACAAAACACTATAGATTGCTACAATATTTCTCTAAATGGTTTTTTTTATGATTCTTTCTAAAATTGTCTTTGTCGATTGTATTGGGGAAAACACTGTAGTTTTCCTCACAAAACATTGTCAATTGCTACAACGTTTTTCCTTATAGTTTTTTTTTCTTCCAAAATTATCTTTGTCGATTTTTTTTAATATTAAGTTAGTAGAGAATTTTGCTTTGTAATGTTTTTTGCTTTTTATTAACAGAAATGTTAAATCATGTAGCGAAAGCACTGTATCTTTCCTCACAAAACACTGTGGATTGCTACAAATCATTTTATTCAGTTTCTAAGTTTTTGATCACCAACACAACTTTTTTTTCCATCATGAAATATTGGCTCCATCATACCTTTAGTTTCTATTATTTATCTAGTGTTGATTTACAATTATAACACTATTAAGTATATTTATTTTATAAATTTGTAGCAGCGCGCGGATATGTCATCTCGTAATGAAAATAGTAAATCCACAATCAAGGATAGACAAAATTTAAAAAAAAGAGAGAGTATACGAGATAGCCTTTTAGAGAGAAGGTTTTTCTTATTAGAAAATTTTATATATTACAATTGAAAACTCATTATTACAAGAAAAAAAAAAACAAAAGAGAAAAAATCTTATTTTCTAAAAGCTGATGCATCATTATTACAACCATACAAATAACTTTAGCTTTTGAAAAAGTAAAGGTATAATAATTTCCATATGAAACAAAAAAATAATAATGAAAGTAATGTTACGGGTTCCCATATCCTGGATATGACTAGAGTTGTGTCGCCTCCTGATAAGATTTTTACTAAGATGCTTAGAAAGTCACCAAGGAAATAGGAAGTCGCCGGCTATCTTGAAAAAGAGAAGAGGATATGTTAGCATTGCATCATCATCATCATCTTCTTCCTGTTCTCTAAGAGCTTCAGGAGAAGAGATTCTCCAATGCCTTCTTTTACAGAGCTAGCTAGCAGAGGAAACTTATTCCACCATTTGCAGAGGATCCTCTGTGTTAACGAAGGTTTTGTGAGGGATACCTCTTGAACTATCAATCTCCTTATTAGGAGCTGGGTATCCCATTTTAGGATCAAGGGATCTGAAATTTAGATACAAACTTCAATAATGCCTTCGAGATATTAAGATCTGGATAGGATTGCCTACAGGCTTCAAATGTTTCTTGCTTATATACTCGGTATGCTGATAGAATTTATTCCTTGGTAGAAAAATCTATAACGAAACCAGTTAGGGAATTCTTCAAGAGGATTGCTAATTTCGAACTGTATCCACCAACTATACTTGCCTTGCCCATTTCCATACACTCGGGGAGTTTGATTTGGGGTTATCAACATATTGTATGCTATATTTTCCGTATGTTTTAGAGTAAATATGGGGTTAAATTTATTCCTAAAAACTACCCAAAGGAATTGAAGAACTAAGGGCGAATTAATAACATGCTGTCCAATTGATTCAATTAAAAATGCAATTGAAAAAGAGAAATGTGATTCAATTAGGGGCAAAATTGCATAATTTTAAAAATGAAGGACTAAATTGGAATAGTGACCATATTAAAAGTATCAATTAAATTCAATTTAAGGATTAAATTGAAGATAAAATCTAAAATTAAAACCTTGATTGAATGAATATTGAAAAATCCAAGAGCTAGGGACTACAATAAAAAGGTATAAACATTTCAGGGTCTAACTGAATTTTCATACTACAATGTTCATTTTTTCAGTCTAAGAATCTAGACATTTAGCCCTAAATTACAGTTGATTACCCAGCAATTAAAGCCAGAAATCAATTCCAACAATTAAACCCAGATGTACAGTTTTCTTAACTACAGACCATAATTCACTTCAGTCATTTTTCTCATTGAGAAGGCAGATTTCTCACTGCCAAAAGGGGAAGATTTTCTCAGCCAATTCAATCCCAAGATTACAACAATCAACCTTGATTTATTCTTTGCAAATCAATCCCAAATTGTTAGCAATCAAGATCAAAACCCAACCAGATTCCAGCCTTTCTCCCTATTGAAGGCGAGGAATTCAAAGTCTAAAAACACAACAGCAACACTAGGGGGGAAATCTTCCTTCTCTTTCAACTAAAATCACATGGGGGAATTTCCTCAACCTTTGATAATCACAGAAACAAAAAATTGTCATTCCCACAACAACAGAGATTCAATCTTCATCCATTGTCCCTTCTCCCCAAATTGTCATTCCCACGACAACTCATTGTGTCCTTGTTTCTTGGAATTGTCTCCTTCCTTCATCTCAAATCACAGGGGAGATATCCAACAAACACAAGGGGGAAACGAGAATGCAGACATTCTGGGATTGTAACAAACCATTTCAATAAATACACCCATTGTAAGCCCACGATTTCATAGAACTATCTTCCCCAACCATGGAAACCACCACACAGCACCCTTGATGATAGGTCTGAAACGCAAAGAGTAAAGTACTAATAAAGTTTGTTTTCTTTTCGAGTGAGAAATGTATCACAAATTGAATGTAAATTTTTCTATTATTTTAACAAAAGCATTGGCTTTTAAATAAGCAAGTCTCGTCCAAACAAACAAACAAATCGAATTACAAGGAAAATTAACAGTAACCAAATGGACTCAACCCACATAAAACAGAGAATTAACAAAGCGAAAAATAGAACAATCATAACGGAAATAAAATGACGTAAAACTCGTAACGATGGAAGACCATTTCCTGCTACACTTCTGCACATTAACCTCCATGACCAAGTCCATCCCTTTCCCATATTGCATGTATGAATGCTCATGCAATGGTCCCGCACGTCCTCTGCTCATCCCAAATATTTGGGATTTGGCTTAAGGCTCATCTTAGATCGACGTGGCCTAACAATACCCTCCCTATTAAGTGGACGCTTGTCCCCAAGGTCCACAAAAAGAAATCGCTCAAGTAAAGACTAATAGGTCTCCCATGTGGCATCCTCAACTAGTAGATGCTTTCATTGTACCAAAGTTTCTTCTTCAAATTTATTGTCTCGTTTGACCCAACGAGTGTCCAGGATATGCTGAAGTTCGAGTATAACCACCCCACCATCGGTAACGGATGGCAATTCTTTTGAAGGTGTTGCAGACTCACCAACATACTTTTTTAAGAGCGAGACGTGGAAGACAGGATGAATGTGGGCACCGTCCGACATATGAAGGTATGCAACAGACCCAATTTTTTGTATCACTAGGTATGGGCCGTAGAAGCGATTAGCTAGCTTCTGGTGGGCGCGTTTGAAGGCGGACTGTTGCCTGTAAGGGTGCAGCTTCAGAAACACCAAATCCCCAATTTTGAAAGAAACATCCCGACGTTTTTTATTTGCAATTTGCTTCATGCGATTAATGAAAGTCTCCAGATTGCGTTTGAGTTGACGCAACAGCTTGTCGCGAACCTCTAGACTGTGGTCTACTTCCTGAACGAAAGAACACCCATTATGGTAAATGGGAAATGCAGGAGGTAAGCGTCCAATATAGTGCTTAAAAAGGGGTCATCCCAATGGACGCATGATAAGTTATATTGTACTAGAACTCAGCCCATAGAAGGTAGTTGCTCCAATACTCCGGAGGTATTGCTCAACACAGCGATTAACAATTTCTATTTGTCCGTCCGTCTGCGGATGATAGGTGGAACTGAGTTGTAGTTTGGTGCCGGACATGTGAAAAAACTCTTGCCAGAATTTGCTGATAAAGATGGGGTTCCGATCGCTGACGATAAACTTGGGTAAGCCACGCAATTTAATGATGCCTTCTACAAACCGTTATGCAACGACTTTAGCAGTAAAATGATGAGTTAAGGATAGAAAAGGAGCAGACTTACTCAAACGGTCAATAACTTCTAAGATTGTGTCTTTGCCTTGGGATGTCGGTAGGTCTTCAATGAAGTCTAAGGTGATGTCGTCCTAGACTTGACATGGAACTAGTAACGGTTGCAGGAGCCTCGCTGGAGACAATGTTTCAAACTTCACCCTCTGGCAAATATCACATTTTTTGACATACTTTTGCACCGCCTGGTACATTTTAGGCCAATAAAATGTTAAGCTAATTTCTTGAACGTTCGGAAGACCCTAGAGTGTCCTTTAATTTTTGTATCGTGCATTTCATGAAGTAATTGTGATCATAATGCTGCCTGAGAAGGAATGATTACTCTTCCTTTAAAGAACTGCAACCCATTACGCCATGCATACGGTCCAGCTTGTTGATCCTTGGACAAACAAGTTAGAGATTGGATGTAAGAGTCTCTCACATAAGCCTTTTGAATTTCATCCCATATGGTCACTATTGGCATATGCAAATGGTGAAGAACTGGACTACCAGACCTGCGTGAGAGAGCGTCCGTTGCTGAATTCTCATGGCCTAGACGATAAATAATCTCATAATCGTAGCCCAGAAGCTTGATCACCCATTTCTGTTGTTCAGGCATAGCCACACGTTGTTCCAATAAATATTTCAAACTACAATGGTCAGTAAGAATGAAGAATTTTTTTCCCAAGAGATAAGGACGCCATAAACGTATGGCCTCCACAATGGCCAACATCTCATTAGCGTAAGTAGACCAGGATTTTTTTGTAACCCCCAATGCTCAACTCATAAACGTTATCGGCTTACCTTGTTGTGACAAAACTGCGCCAATTCTGTCCCCATATGCATCGGTTTCAATGGTGAAAAAGTCATTGAAATCAGGCGTAGCTAATGTAGGTGTAGTTGTCATTGCCTATTTGAGAGCTAGAAAGGCTGTGTTGGCTTCTTCATTCCAACCAAATTTTCCCTTCTTAAGCAGATTGTTCAGGGGTCTTGCTATGATGCTGTAGTTTTGAATGAATTTCCTGTAATATCCTGTTAGGCCTAAAAAACCATATAACTCAGAAATATTAGTGAGGGGTGGCCATATAACCATGGCTGCAATTTTATTGTTATCAACCTTCACTCTCTGATGTGTGTCAATGTGCCCCAAGTATTCCAGTTCCTATTGGCCAAACATGCACTTGCTGGCCTTGGCAAAGAATTGGTGTTGTCATAAAGTTTCCAATGTTTGTCTAACATGCAACAGATGCTCATTTCAAGTAGGACTATAGACCAAAATATCATAAAAAAAGACCAAAATAAACTTTCAAAGGTTAGGTTAAAATATTGAGTTCATGATGGCTTGGAATGTCGAGGGTGCGTTACACAAGCCACAAGACATTACGAGATATTCGAAATGGCTGTTATGAGTACGAAAAGCAATTTTAATAACATCGGATCTAATTTGGTGAAGTAAGCGGCACCATATAATTCTTCCAACATATCATCAACTGTTGGAATGGGAAAACGATGTTTGACGGTAACGACATTGAGTGAACGGTAATCTGTACAAAATCACAAACTGCCATCTTTCTTCTTTACCAGTAGCACCGGCGACAAGAATGGACTGGTGCTAGGACGGATGAGTCCCGAGTCTAGCATTTCCTGGACCTATTTCTCGATTTTAGTTTTCTGGAAGTGGGCATACTTATACGAGCGTACATTAATAGGCTTCCTTCTTTTACGTAATACAATGATCCACCTCACGTGCAAGTGGTAATCTTGATGGCTCTTGGAACACGTCTGCATATTCCTTCAACAACAAGTGCATATTCTATTTTTCATCTTGAGTTGGTAATTCAGGTGGTGCGGTTTCCATGGTTGATTGGAAATACACAGCAAAGAGCGCATGTCCACGACTAAACTCCTTCGCTATTTCTGTTGGTGAAACTGCCTGAATGGTTTGCACATCCACTCCTTGTAGCCTACGGTCTTGATTTTCCCAAATAAAATCCATGGCCAACTGTTTTCAGTTACATACCATAGATCCCAGCATTTTAAACCATTGAATGCCCAAGACAAGATCAAGACCTGTTAAGGTCAAAGAGAAAAGGGTGAGGTAAAATTCGGTGCCTTGTAACTCTACCCATACCTTATCGTAACGCCCCTGACATGTTAATCCCTCCATGTTAGCCACCCGGATATGGAATGATTTTGTTGGTATGACTGGCAACCTGAGCATACTTGCTAAGCGATTGCTGATGAAGTTGTGTGTCGATCCGCTGTCAATTAAAACCATTACTTTGTGTGACCCTATTTTTACTGATACACGTATGGTTTTCGATGCTGTCCAGCCCGTTAAAGCATGCAAGGTTATTTTCGGTTCAAGTTTAGGTTCCTACACCACTACTGTATCTCCCTCATGGCCATCTTCTAGCATCTGTTGATCCATAATGTCCTCACACATCATGTTACATGTATGACCCTCTAAGAGTAACAGCTGCGGCTTTTGACATCTATGGCCTGTTGTAAAACGCTAATTGCAGCTGAAACAGAGGCCTTATACTCTTTTCCTCTGCATTTCTTCCCAAAACAAGCGTTTGATGGGTCCCGCAAGTGTAGCAGGCTCACGAGTGGTTTATGGAAGAGCAAACGGAGCTCGTTCAGATAGTAGCTGCATGAACCTCCTTTGTCGTGCGAGTTGGTCGTCCCTCATCCGTGCTAAGGTAATGGCCTCTTTGAGTGACTATGGCTTAAACATTCGAATACCATCCGCTATTTCTGCCTTCAACCCGCCTATGAATGTTCTCACCAATGCCTTCTAAGTCCATCCTTGGACCCTGTTGCCGAGCTTTTCAAACTCGCACTGGTAGTCTTGCAAATTTCCTAGCTGTTTAACACGAGAAAGAGCTTTGTCGAAGTCCTCACACTCCGAGGGTCCGAAGCGAGCCTAGAGTTCTTCCTTGAATTTCTCCCATGAAAGCACGTGTCCTTCGTACCTAAATGTCCTACGAATCCATTGCCACCATTGGTTAGCCTCCCCTTCTAAATGGTATGCTGCCATGGAAACCTTCTGGGCTTCTGCCGTGCCTTGGTATTCGAAAAATTGATGCACACGGTTGAACCATTCGGTTGGGTCATCCCCCATAAATCGTGGGAATTCTAGCTTCGTTGTTTTGGCAGAGACGATTTGCTGACCCCCATCGTTGCCTTGATGGTTGCCGTGGTTAGGAGTCTCTTGATTTGTGATCAACATAGTCGAAAGTCGATTGAGTGTTTCCTCCATTTGCAGCAGTCCTTCCTGAACTACACTAAGTTCAGACTCCAAGTGCTCAATACGCTCCTTGTTAGTTCCCCTTTGACAACCAGGCTTTGATACCAATGATAGGTCCCAAATGCAAAGTGTAAAGTGCTAATAAAGTTTATTTTCTCTTTGGGTGAGAAATGCATCACAAGTTGAATGCAAATTTTTCTTATATTTTAACGAAAGCATTGGCTGCTTAAATAAGTAAGCCCCATCCAAACAAACAAATAAGTCGAATTACAAGGAAAATTAACAGTAATCAAATGGACTCAACCCACATAAAACAGAGAATTAACAAAGTGAAAAACAGAACAATCATAACGGAAATAAAATGACGTAAAACTCGCAATGATGGAAGACCATTTCTTGCTGCACTTCTGCACGTTAACCTCCACGACCCAGTCCATCCCTTTCCCACGTTGCATGCATGCATGCTCATGCAATGGTCCCGCACGTCCTCTGCTCATCCAAATATGTGGGATTTGGCTTAATGCTCCTCACATAATCGACGTGGCCTAACACTTGACAAGTTCGACCATTGACCACCACGTCCACACAGAACGCTTTCCCACTGCTATAACCATTATAATAGACCCAATTACCTATCATGTCCCTTACCAACTAGCCATTAAGTCATCTTCATAACCCTCTTGCTATATCCAAAACTTGTCCTCCATCTCTTCTAGTAGCAGCCCTCACCCTCAGCATCAATCACTCTAAAAAATGAAACTACTCATCATAGCAGCCTTTCAACCATACCTAAAATCAGCCACCACACAGTCCTAGTCGAACCACTACAACCCCTCTCTTTTCTTCTAGCCACTCCAAAAACCATCCATCATTGACCAACAACCCACAAACATGGTCCCCTGTTTACCCCTCTCCCATTCAATCTCTTTCGTGCCCAAAACCCATCGTTCTCCCTTACAAACCACCAAATCAGTCTCTACCCGAGACCACCAGTTCCTCATCACCACCAACAAACCTTAACCATATAGCTACCACCAAACCACCTTCAATAGGATTTCAGTCACAACCAATAACTCTCTCAAATTACCATCACAAACCCACAGACTTCATCACCTTCCTCTCAACCCGCAACAACCCTGATTCCTTTAAAAAAACCAACAGCAACAAACACTAACCCTAAACTCCTAAATCCACCTTTTCATTTTACTTTCACAAATCTGTGTTTGTTTGTTTTTTCGTAGAAATAATAAGTGAGATAGACACAACGATACTCACGAGAAGGAGCTTCTTGACCACAAAGAATAAGATGATAGAGCACTTGATTACGTTGGTGCTAAAATTAACAGCTATGTCGTTAAGAAGGTATCGTTGGAATTCATAGTTCAGGGTCTAGAGACTTCCTTTTGAAGTCGGAGCTTCTTCGATATATTATTGACTTGGTTCCTAGCATAGTTATTAAACTCGGCATCGGTGTTGATCCGGGTCTGAGAAAGGGGACTTCGTCCCTTGTCAACATGGTAAAACAAAAAAATTTATATTTGAAATTTTAATATTTTATATAAAAATATTAAAAAACAATACATGTAAATATAAATTAAAAAAATAAAAGACATAAAATATAATATGGTTATTCTATATAAAAAAAATAAAAAATAATTCATGTAAATGTAGGTTATAAAAAAAAAATATAAGCATGAAGTATAGTATAACTATCCCTTAATTTTATATATTTTTTGCTTTATTAAAAACAAATGTAGGCTATATATAGTTATCCCACAATAAAAAAAAATTAAAAATAATTCATGTGGATATAGGCAATAAAAAAAGATATGCGGGGCAAAGTATTCATAAATTAATTTTATGTTTTTTGGGTTTATTAAAAAAAATATAGGCTATATATAGTTATCCCGCAAGAAAAAATTAAAAAATAATTCATATGGATGTACGTTATAAACAAAAACGAGGCATGAAGTGTAGTATAAGTATCCGACACTGAAAATCTAACATCAAAAAATAAAGAAACAATCTATATGGATTTAGGCTATAAAACAAATATGAGGCATGAAGTGTAGTATAGTTATTCAATATCAAAAAATTAAAAAACAATGTGGAAGTAGACTATATATAGTTATCAAACATCGTAAAGTTAAGAAACAATTCATTTGGATGTATGCTATAAAACAAAATATGTGAGGCTCAAAATTCATAAATTAATTTTATATTTTTTGGGTTTATTAAAAAAACGTAGGCTATATATAGTTATCACACATCAAAAAATTAAGAACAATTCATGTGGATTGTTATAACCCATTTTTGGGTTATTCCCCAAACTTTTTACTTTTTTCTTTTCAAAATAAAAATAAAAAATAAAATAATAATAGCAAGGCGATTGGTGTCGTGAAAAAAGCTGGTTGAGAAAGGATTTCAAATCAAGCTGTAATTTTGGATGGAATCAGAAGCATAATTTTACCCTATTATATCTAAAACTGAAAAGACAATGCAGATTCAAGGTCGAATTAAATTATTATTGGAATAATCTGCATAAAAATTAAATCTAAGGACATAAATATATTTTTAATATGCCAATTTGATTTTAATAATGGACTAAATTAAAGTTTAATTATATTTAAAAATTAATTTGGGTCCAATTAAAGGGTTTAACTAGGTGCAAGGACTTAATTATACCTTAAATGAGTCAAATTAATTTTATTAGGGGTTTAATTGGTGAAAAATTAAGTTTGGAAGCCTAATTTGACCTTGATTGAGAAGATTGAAATTTTAGGAGACCAAACTAAATTTTTACGAAGTCAATTGGTTCAAATTAGGGGTAAAATCATAAAAAAAGTAATCAAAGTTTTGGTGTCAATTAGGAGTTAAATTGAAGAAATTCGCAGCCAATGACCATTTTGTAAAAGGCGCAGAACTATGAGGACTCAATTGATTGAAATCAGGGATTAAATTGAAGAAAATTAAAAATGCAATGGTCAATTGAGGGTCAAATTGCATAAATCCAAGACCAAGGACTATTGTGAAAAAGGCGTTACGGCAAAGGCAAAATTGTATAAAATTGGAAGTTTAGGGTCAATTAGGGGTGTAATTGAAAGAAATTAAAAGTTAGATGACCAAATTGAACTTTACCCAAATCTCTAAATTAAAACCTCAAAAGCCAAAATGGCATCGTTTCATTTAAATGAAATGGCATGTTTTGACCAAAACAGCGCTGTTTTTTACCCAAACAGTAAAAAAAAAAGACTAACCAGACAACTTATCGTCTGGTTACTGTTTATCTTCTTCATTTAAGCCCGAAATGACTACTCAGGGACTACTTTTTAGGGGCATTTAATGCTTCATCTATCCACTAAATTTGACAAAACTTACACGAAAATGATGGCCTGACAATCGACCATACCCCGATATGGTTTTTTCTGGTCGATTAACATCATAGCAACCTCGACGCAATCCTAAAGTGGTCAACTCATGCAACCTTGAGTTGTCAAAATCTGATAGTCTATGATTGCCACTTTCAACCAATGGTTAAGATCCTTCCGGTTCAAATCAAGGACCAAGATTTGTTCCCAAAAGAGACAAAGTGTCTCTCTTCTACCCCCTATAAATAGGGGTGGATTCCATGCCCTGAGGGAGAAGAAATGAGAGCCCAAAGCTAGAGAAAAATTAGCTTTTCTTCCCATATTTTTTCTTTTTCTTTGCCAGCCATTTTGTTCCTCTTCTTTTGTCGTGCCTCCGTTGCCAGCGCCGCCACCAACAGCACATCGGCCTTCCCAGCACTGTCGGCCAGCAATCCCCCACAACTGGTAACCTTCTTCTTCCCCTTTTTTGGCTGAAAATGGGGCAGCCATTTACATGCAAAACATTGGTTTTGCATACAAAAATTAACCAATTCACATGGTTAGTAGGTTGGGCTAGTGATTATGTGAAGATGGGCAGGACCCATTCCAGCCCAATAAATAAAGAAAAGAGAGAGAGAAGCTTGTTGGGCTGCCAGTCAGCCTAACCCGGCTTGGTCCAGCCTAGTTGGTTGGACCGGGCTCATGCCATATATTTAATAATAATATAATAATATTAAAAAATAAAAAATAAAAAGCTAAGAAACAATCAATATGAATATAGGTTACATATAGTTATTCCACATCAAAATGTTAAGTAACAACTCATATGGATGTAGGCTATAAAAAAAAAAATGTGAGGCACAAAGTGTAGTATAATTATCTCATATTAAAAGTTAAGGAACAACACATGTGGATGTAAGTTATATAAAGTTATCTCATATTGAAAAGTTAAGAAACAATCTATATGGATACAGGCTATAAAAAAAGATATGTGGGGCAAAGTAGTCATAAATTAATTATATATTTTTTGGGTTTGTTAAAAAAATATAGGCTATATAGTTATCCCATATCAAGAAATTAAGAAACAATTCATGTGGATGTAGGCTAGAAAACAATATGAGGCATGAAATGTAGTACAATTATTCCACATTAAAAATCCCACATCAAGAATTTTTTTTAAAAAAAATCTATGTAGATGTAGGCTATAAAAGAAATGTGAGGCATGAAGTGTAGTATAGTTATCCTACATCAAAAAGTTAAGAAATAATCCATATGAATGTAGACTATATATAGTTATTCTACATCAAGAAGTTAAGAAAACAATTCATATGAATGTAGGTTATAAAAAAGAAATGTGAGGCATGAAACGTAGTATAGTTATCCCAAATCAAAAAGTTAAGATACAATTCATATGAATATAGGCTATATAAAGTTATCTCATATTAAAAAGTTAAGAAACAATTCATGTGGATGCGAGCTATAAAAAAAGATATGTGGGGAAAATTATTAATAAATTATTATATATTTTCTGGGTTTATTAAGAAAATATAAGCTCTATATAATTATCCCACATTAAAAAATTAAGAAACAGTTCATGTGGATATAGATTATAAAAAGATGTGAGGTATGAAATGTAGTATAATTATCCAACATTAAAAATTCCACATCAAAAGTTTTTTAAAACAAATCTATGTGGATGTAAGCTATAAAAAAGAAATGTGAGACATGAAGTGTAATATAGTTATCTCATATCAGAAAGCTAAGAAACAATCCATGTAAATGTAGGCTATATATAGTTATCCCACATAAAAAGTTAATAAAAAATTCACGTGGAAGTAGGCTATAAAAAAAAATGTAAGGCTAAGTACTCAAAAATTAATTTGATAATTTTTTAGGTTTATTAAAAAAAATGTTAAAAAAAAACCG
>Ga0307517_10008773_pt1 | contig 14451 bp, 7 predicted proteins | sample 23_EM_MG_FD_194515 | JGI IMG/M metagenome (GOLD analysis project Ga0307517, IMG submission 194515) | Populus trichocarpa ectomycorrhiza microbial communities from riparian zone in the Pacific Northwest, United States - 23_EM | ecosystem: Host-associated > Plants > Roots > Unclassified | place... | reverse complement strand
GGTATACACTGTTGTTTTATCACCCTTAATAGTATAGCCTATAGGCACTTTCATTTCTAGGCATGCGCTTTGAGTCGCTGCTTTTTCACAATGAAATTGCTCAGGGGGGAGCAAAGAAGGAAGACTCCCATCAAAAGCTTAATTTTATTTATTTTTTTAATAAAATAAATAATTTAAAAATCAAAGCCTAAATAAATAATAATATTATTATCTAATATGGTTTTTAAACCGATAAAACAACATCACGGTAAATAAAGAAAGAATAGAGGCTGGAAACATTTTAATTAATTAAAAAAACCAGTTTCAAAATCATCAATAATCTCACAACTCCTGCATAAGAAAGATGAGAACTATTTTTCTTCTCGAGTTTTTTTTTTTTTTTATCTTCATTAAAAATCAATGAAAATCCTTGGACATGGGCATTCATGTCATCCATGTGTCAGAGTTAGTTGATGATGTTGATAGCAAATTTTTATATGCTTGAAAAAAAGGCATTATAACCCAAAACAATGTCTTAATTATTTTTTAAATTATTGAAAGATAAGGAGCTACATTATATTAAATATTTTTTAAAATATTTTTTATTTAAAAATATATTAAAAAAATTATTTTTAATATCAACCCATCAAAATTAATCAATAAACATAGAAGACATTTAATTTAAATATCAAAAATTTAGTAAATCATTGTTTGTAACTCGATTCCGAGCTACCTCCAAGTCTAAGCGTGTAGGCTTGCTTTTTCTTGGACCATGCTATTTTTTTCTCTATTTTTTAGGATCACATCTTGTGCTTTGATCCTGCTACCCCGACCTCTCACCAACCACCACCCAGATCGATGCACACTATTGATCACCACTCCCCAACCTGAGGAAACCCTCTTCTTCCCGTGGGACCCTTATAGGTGGACAAAACTCGTTATTCAAACAAGCAAGCAATGAACGGCGTTAAAGCTGTTCAAGATTTGTTAGATAGTTTCTTCAAGAATAATATGCGCGGTTTCTTTTGAAAAGTAGCTTCAGACCACCAATTAAGGAAAACCCCACCACACCAAAACAATCCAAATGTTTATTAACCAAGCTGGGACATGATCAGCAAAACAAGACAAATAAGTAGAGTCATAAGCAAGTCAAGTAATCCATCACTAACAAAAGGGTGACTACCGAAATAACCTAGCAGTTTCTAGATAAACTAAGACCTACAGTCCTTTGACAGGATATTCACAAATTCATGTCGACGCATTCTAGCAAGCAAGCATCAAACAAACTTCACCTCAATTTCCGACAAACAGCAGGCATTAAGGGTGCTTTGGCTGTGCTCAAAACACCACTTAGCCTTCTGCAGCTGGTTTAGCCACAGGGACTTCACACTCGGATGGCAACTGCATAAAGCCAGAAAAGCTGTGTCAGGTGATTAAAATCAAGATTCCCTCACACGGATTTATGGAGAAATATTAATCCTGAAAATAGATATTCCCATACTATATATATTCTGTATGAATTGCCAATATAAATACTATATGACAGGGATGGCTTATCAGCACCATTCTTCTTCTGTAGTTTTTTAATTTTTACACCTTAACTTAGACATTTACTGTAGCCACAGGTCAGTATTCATGTACTTGGTATGCAACCTAAGGCAGCTTAAGTTACTGATTGAAGATGAAAGCAATTCTGTTCCCCAACCCAAAACAAAAAGCACATAGAGAAAACCAAATTATTGAAGATGAAGTAAATGAGCAATGCTATACTCCTCATAGCAGTCCATTTCATAAAGACATACAAGGAAAGGATAGCTTTAAAAAGATTATGTTCATGAATTATGGAATATGTTTCCACAACACCAAAAACACATTCAGACCATTAAACTTAAAATTCTGACAGTTGCAGAAGACATTCCCATAACAAACAGGACAGTAGCATTGGGACAAACTAGATAAATAAGCAGCAGCAGAATAAGTCTGTCATATGTTCATCAGTTTCAAAAGTTCCACTTCTAACTGAAATCAAATGGAAATGAACCTATCAATGAATAAACTGCATCAATAGAAGTTCTAGATTTTTAGTAGCCAATAGTTTAGCTGGGGCTCTCTTCAAATCTGCCCCTGAACAAACTAAGGAATTTTCAGCTAAGCAAGTTAAGGTCCACCTGATAATCATACCACCAGAAGACTAGCACTGGATGTCCCAAAATAAGGCAAAACATGAACACAAATTATAACATACCTTGCCTTGAAGACTTGTAATTGTCGACTTCAGTAAAGCATCTCCAACAATCAACCTCAACTTCTTGACAAAATTCTCCCTGCTTATCTTCTTCTCCTGAAAAGGAAAACAAAAGGTGATCACCTAATCATGATAAACATTTGAATTAGAACAGAAGATAACAGCAGAGCATGCCATTTTACATACCCTGAACAGTTCGTAATGGTTAGTTATGAGTTCCATGTCTTTGCTTGGAACTTTATTTGAAATCACAGCAAACAACATAGGGAAAGGCATCCATGGAGATTTAGGGGTTCTTGTATTGCTTGAACTCAGACTTGGTGATTTTCCAAGAGATCTCCCAGAACCCGAAACTGGTTGAATTTCGCTTCCCTTGAAGATGACAAATGTTGACCGTTAAGTAGCTCAGGCACAGTTATAAACATACATAAGGAGCCAAAAGCTCCAGGTGAAACTAGTCAACAATACTGAATTAGTAATCTTGTCAAATAAGACATACAATGTCCAGGCAACCATATCCATATACTCTAGCTTGCACGTTTCAATGTAAGGAACTGTTTGATTGCCTTTTAATATTTAAACAGTTCATCTATCATTCTAGCTTGCACAGTTCAAAACCAAAAGTATAGTCGATATGCTTTTGGTTCTTCAAATACCATCTACCCCTTATAATTACCAATAGTAAAAGCCTTCTCAGTCACACTCCTTTTTAAGGTATGTACTACTCCGCAACAGTTGCCGTTATTTCCAGAACTTCTCATTGCACAGGCAGCTCTATGTTAGACTCAAGTTTAGAAGTATTAACTCTAAACCATTCAACTTTCATTTCATATTTTATGCTTTCTGTTGCATAAGGTCAGTTGTCTTTTGTCTAAAATTGACCATACTTTTGCAGGTAAATGAAGAAACATGTGTCTCCCCAAATAGAACAAGCAGAACCAACATCAAATTTTCACCTGCTATGTATTGCATAGAAAACAATGGATAAAGAAACCCAACAAATATACATAAAAAAGGATAGTGCCAGAACAATATCAGTACCCATACCATATCAGCAGCAGGGGACTTATTAAGATCAACTGCAGAAGACTCTACAGGTACATTCAGATCAACTGCAGGGGACTCAACTGGTAAACATCCCTGACCTCCATTAGAAGAAGTGGTCACGCCAGAAACAGAATGCTTACTCTCACTCCCAACCAGAAACCCTGCAGAAAAAACACACAGTGCTAAAAAAGTGCTAAAAAAGTTGCAAAAAGAAAATCAGAGGTATTCATACAGCATCTGCAGATAACGCTGCTGACAAAGTCATTGAATCAATGCTTGACATGTTGATTGATCTCATGAACGTAATAGAACCCAGCCAAAAGGATATTTCCACATCATGGATGAAACCTCATCTTAAAACTAGCATCCTTTTAAATTTCAGCATCAAAGGAGGTTGGACTGTTGAAATGGCACTTGTTTCCAACCACCAGAATACATTGGCCATGCTCCATCCAACAAATCACTAATGATTGAGGAGCACACATCCAACAAGAGCAAGGATTTCATTCAAATCCTAGAAGACATCTATATATTTATATGCCATACATGCGTGCATGTGTGTGTGTGTTGAAATTGTTTGTGCCAAAACTGACACCTCTAGAAGAAGTAGCATATCACCTTCTGAGTTGGGAGTGAACTTGAAACTAACAACGAACTCTGGATAAATGTGAGTGTTCATATTCATATTCCAGACTATATACTCTCTTGGATTTTCAAGATCATCCACTCCACTATCAAAATCCTCACTACTGGGATGGAACTGTCGGCTCCCGTGCTGAAGAAGCTCCATATTTCCCATTATTACTCGACAAAATACCAAGTGCCGCACTCCATTTTCGTCAACATCACAATAATTTGCACTGTAAACAAACCAAAAGTTGAATCCACCTCAATAGCACAGTATTAAAAAGAAAAGGAACCTCAATAGTAAAACAAAGTTAAAACCAATCATATAAGAAAACTATCACAAAAAAGCATCACATGCACTTCTCAAGGCAGGTGGTACATTGTAAAGGCAGCAAAACATGGAAATATCTTTTAAGTAATTCTTACTACAAAAGGTTTGAAGAAGCATTTCAAGTTAACACATGGCATTGATCTGGATTAAACTGTTTAAGGAATAAATAACTCAAACTCTTCCCTTTCAGAAATTTTTAACAAGAAAAACACAAACCAGGAAACTCCACACTAATATAATAGATGGAAGATATGTGAAATGCATGAAGTTATATACAAAAAAATCATTTGCATCTTCATACTTAGCAGATGAGAAGACTCAAAAATGAAGCTTTATCAGTGTTCATGTTACAGTCTTCAAAAGAGAGGATTAATAGGCAGCTCCTGATAACAACCCTATTATAAGTAATTTGGCTAAATCTAATAAGATAACTGTATTGAACAATAAAAGATTTCAGAGCAACACATAATTTTATAGCATTGGTGAATAGCATGGAAAGTTTAGCAATCTCCAAATTAACTTTCCAAAATCAGACTGACAAGCAAAAGGAGCTCTTCTTTTAAAAGAAGAGGACAATTTTCTAGCCAATCTAGAGCTACTGTCTAGAGGAAAGTGAACATTTTACCTTAAAAAACTTAATTCCCTGTTTAACATGATGATCTACTGGTGTTATAGTTAGAATACAACTGGCTTTTCCCACATTAGATGAAATGATAAAACAGAAAAAACATCCAACCTGGTGTGACAAAAGTTTGCTGCAGAGAGATGAACGCCAATGCCATGTTCGGACTTTGTTGTGCATGGCACACAATGTCCAAGCCCATACAACATGATAGTGGAGAGTGCTCCTTTGGAAGAAGCAAGCCAAGCATATCGAACATTTGCATCTCCACGATATTTCTCTGTTAGTTCAATCTGCTTCTGGAAAAGCTCAAATCGAACTGGCATTAAAGTACTAGAGCAGCGAGAAATATCTACTATGTCTGCACCACCAAAAGGGTTCATACTTGTAACAAAGATCTTCTTCACAGTATCAGAATCCAACATTTGCGTAAAAGATTCGGTCCCAGTGACTAAATTTGCTTTAATCTGTTGGTTTTCCTCATTAGATTCAACAATTTTTTCACCAGTCTTCCTGTTGTAACTATCCCCCACTTCTACAAGATGGTGGTCGCTCGTAGGCTTTTGAGCAATTTGGATATGCTTGACAAGACCATTTGACTCTCCACTACACTCCAACTTTGACTGATCCCCTCCATTTATATCAATTTCAAGCTGCAGCTTGATCTCATGGGACCCAGGAGGCTCCCTAAAAATGGACCCTTGATCTTTTGCACAATCATGCTGGCAGCACAGATGTGGTTCATCTTCATCAGCATAGATTTCTGGAAAGAAGCAGCCACCTGCCTCATCAATCCAGGCAATTGGTTGCTGAATACCTGTCTTCATGTCCATTCGCAACATATGCAAGAAGTCGATAACATAGCGGCGGCCCTCCAACTCAACCTCAACAACTGCCTTCTTCCCTTGAAGATCTTTCCTAACCAAAGTAACAAGATCCTTAGGGAAATCAGTCCATTCCTCATTCTGATAACACATCAGACGCTGTGGCACCCCAGTCCTCGTGAAGTTTGAGTAGCACCGAAGTAAAGACCGTCTAGAAGGATGCCCACAGCTCCAAGGCTTGCTCTGGCTTCCGTCCAATTTCTTGCGTTTCCCTGGCTTATGGATTGAATTCAGAGTGAGCCACTCAGGCAACACCGTATGAGAAGCACCAGAAAAATATGCTGCATTGCGGGATGCTCGTTTTCTCTTCACCCCAAGCATAACTCTACGACTACTATCCAACACCTTTGCGATCCTGGCTTCCATTTCTACCTACTATATTAATCCTTATCAAGAACTTTAAATCCAAAAGTTCAAAGCTAAAAAGATGCAACAAAACTAGCCTCCAGCCAGTTTCAAAGACACGATGCCATTGAAGATGACTGGCAAATCCTGGATAACAAACATTTGTTAGGAAATTTGATCACGTGTAAAATCCACACAGCACCACGTTATACACAAAAGATACAGATCTACAAACCAATTCATGCACAAGGATGCAATCAATCCAGTGTGATACATATACCAGTAAATGCCACATTGTTAAGCATGTAGCAAATCACTGTGGTCTTCTTTACCTGGAAAAGCACATAGTTTTGGATCTCGAAGCAGAAAAACAGAAGCCAGAGCACTTAAAACAGTTCAACATCATAATCTAACTAAATGGACAACCATGGTGATTGATGAAATGGAGAGGAGAGCATGTTATGTTATCTACCTTAAAAAGGTACAATCTGCTTTGAGGAGCAATAATCAATTTATAAATATGACAACGATCTTCATTCAAGCAACATGTAGCCTAACCAGAAACAATTTTCCCATGTAGTCTCCTAACCAGAAACAATTTTCATTTGAAGAATAACCAAAGGGAAGTTGTACAAGCCACTCCTAATACATGTCGAAGTAATAGTAACCTGCTTTGATGCCTATAGCAAATGAGAGGCTCCGCATGCAGTCTTCTACCCTAAAACAACTTTCACTCAAAGACTAACCGCATGGAAGTTGCAGTAACTGTTGCCTAATATATATAGAAATCTGCTAGTAACTTGCCTCCACACCTATAACAAATGAATTATCGATTCATTAAACAATCACACTTCAAAGTTACAAAACAAGATGACTACAGGAGGATAGAAAAGAATAATTAGGATCAACTGATTCAATAAAGAATCAGTGCCTTCAGGCAGCTTTATTCTTCTGGCCAACAACACAAGAGGTCATAGCTCTTACCACAAAGATAACTGAAGATAGTGTTTCCTAGAACTGGATGTATACTCAGAGGCAGTGAAGAAGTTCTAGTCACTGAACTGGAAAGCCTAATTGAACAACCAAACAGATACTTTTAAGACTAGAAATATTTGGTTTTCGTACTCCAAAATATTAGACAAAAGCAAGCAAAGCTACGAGGAAAAAAAAAGTCACCTTTTTTATTTTTTTCACAGCTCAAACCACACATGTTGATAGCTTTGAGCATAACAAGTTTTACTTATTTCTTTATCACAACTTAAATAACATATATGAGTCAAGACTATCCACCAACAAAAGGGTTTAGGCAAATGAACCAATGAGTTTTAAAGAAATGAAGAGCCGGATGTGTCGCAAATGCTTGGGATTGCACACAGCTGGTAGAGCAGAGGACTGAAAATGTTACAGCAGATTTGTTCTCTAACATGCATTGGTTCAAGGAACAGCATGCTAAAAACTTTCTGTAAGAAAATTGCATGGAAACCTTTCCATTGACCATGACACTTTCTTTTAACTTGGTATTTTTGAGGCTGCTATTTTGAACGTTGTCAGAATATCTCCATTCACATGGTCAATAAATGAACAACTTCCAGATTTTTCAGGCTTCATTATGGTTTCTCAATTATATAAGAGAAGCCTGGCACAAAGGGTTTCTAATAAAGAAATATACTGAATGAAGAATATGCCATAGAAGTATAAAACACTAAGTTCCCTGAAAACAGCATAAAATGCCAGCAGAAATGCTTACATAATAGATTTTTGACAAACATGCAAGGTAAACATTGTGAGACCTATAGCAGAAAACGTTTCAATGCAAATATTGCCACTACTCACATCAAGAAGAAATATAATTCCAAAAAAATGCTTGCATAAAAAAGAGATTTCAGATTTCAATAACAAAGTGTAGACAAAGAATCAAGAGAACAATTAGATAGACATAATAAGCAAAAAGAAAGACATACCTAATAATAATACTGCTGTTAGTGTTCATTTTGTACATGTTCCCCTTCAACATAATCGTATCGAAATTACAGATGTAGCCACTTCGTTATTTATTTTACTGCCTTGAGTAGCTCCGCTCCTATACAATCGAAATAACAGCGCACAAAACCCTTACTTCAAATTCCAATAACTAATTTTCTTTTCAACAGGGGGGAATACGCAATTGCATGCGCACACACTCGTATTCTTATATTTGGATTTTCAATTTAAGTAGATAATCATGTATTTAATTCAGTATATTTGCTTGCTCAACCCAAAAAATTCAACTTTTCAGTTATTTGGAATACATAATCAGAGCAAAGCACAATTAATTCTTAGGAAAACACAAAACCCTTGATTCAAATTCCAATAACTAATTTGCTTTTCAACACGGGGGCATATGCACTTACATGCGCGCACACTCGTATTCTTCTATTTGGAGTCTTAATTTAGGTAGATAATCACGTATTTAATTCAGTATATTTGCTTGCTCAACCAAAAAAATCAACTGTTCAGTTATTTGGAATACATAATCAAAGCAAAGCACAATTAATTCTTAGGAAAACACAAAACCCTTGCTTCAAATTCCAATAACTAATTTGCTTTTCAACAGGGGGGCATACGCACTTACATGCGCACACAAGTGTATTCTTCTATTTGGAGTCTTAATTTAATTCAGTATATTTGCTTGCTCAACCAACAAAATTCAACTTTTCAGTTATTTGGAATACATAATCAAAACAAAGCAAAATTAATTCTTAGGAAAACAAATTCAATTCATCTTCTTGTAACCAAACAAATCAGAACCCAAATCGTCCATAAACTTCAGCCACGGCCCCTATGTCTTTCAATATTTTAGTCAAAAGTTCTCTTAATTTTTAGAGTATTATGAATTAAAAACTAAATCAAAGCAAGGCAAAAAAAAAATCTGAAGGATTAATAATTCAACTCCAAAGAAACAAACAGATCATAACCCCAAAATCATCTCAATTTTTTTAAAAAAATAATAGACCTTTTTTAAGACTCTTGACCTTGATCTTACCTCGATCACACAATTTTTCACAAAATAAAACTTTCAACCTCGAAACAATCAAAACCCTAATCCAAGGTGAAAAATAAATTCCACAGGTAACAACAAAATTCCTCAAAATCAACGCATAAAACTCACATCAATCAACAAAACAAACTAGAAAAAACAGATAAAAGTGAAAATCAAACCCGATCTAATCAATTGTCTCTCAATATCAAAGAATCATAACAAGAGAAAAGGACGAGAGAGAAAATAGAAACAATATTACCTGTCAACGATACCTAGAGACTAATTACTTTGATCTAGCGAGGTTTGATTTTCTAAATTTCTGTAAGGACATAAGAGAGAGATCGGTGCGCCTATCAGACAGAGAGAAAACCCTAACTCACTAGAAGAGGAACAGTGCAATTATACGACACCGTTGATGAGTCTGAGAGAAACCTTGGCGTTGACGGGGTAATATTTTAAGTCGGCGGTCCTTTTTTGTTTTCTGTGGTTCTCTCTCGCTCTAATGCATTGAATCAACTCACCGCCCTGCTGCGCGTGTCTTTAATTTCCTTGCGCGGAAAGCAAGAAAGACCACTCAAAATGCCCCCCAACGTTCCTTGGAGATAATGTTAGGGCTACGTGGTGTTTGGGAGTTGTTGTGTGTCGGCTTATTTTAAACTAAGGAAAGGGTGAGATGTGATCAGTAGTTATGTTGGGGTTGAAAGGGGAGTTTAATTATTAATGAGGGTAGTTTCGGTAATACGAGATTAAGGAGAGGGCGGTGTTGGGATTTTAATGAATACTAGGTGGGTCCCACGGGCGCAGAAGATAATTTTGCCAGGTGTTCCATGTCAATCTTTCTTTTCTTGATGCCAACGGAATGATAAAATAATTAATAAATTAATAAATAAACTTATTAATCGGAATACGAAAGGGGTACGTGCCGATACGGTCTTTGCACAGCGGTTAGTGGGGTTCCTCCTGACACCCAGTTTCAAAATCAGCTGCTCGTCTTCTTTTTAACGGAACAAAAATGGAGATTATTATTTTCGAAATATATTTATTTAAACATAAATCCAGTCCCTTCGATGGACACCTTTTGAACAACCGAAAACATTTTCATTTTTTTTTGGTGTGTGTATAGTCATGTGATTTAAGTTTTGAACGCGGTTAATTCATAAAAAACAGGATTACTAGAGGGTAATTTTGCATGGACTTTATTAAAATATTGAGATTTTTTTAGGTTTATAGCACCATACAAAAATAATCATTATCGTACCAATGGATCATTACCTAGTATATCTAAAATATTTAGGACAACTTGTGTTAAATTGTATACTATATTGTTAATGTGTATTTGTTTCGAATAAATTGTTGCAATCAAGTGGTAAAGGAGTGTTGGTTTCTAGAGATCTGATAGAATAATGTGTATTTGTATCAAAATAAATGTTCTGGTCACGTGTTAAGAGCGTGGTGGTTCAAAACTAATAGACAACAACAATGTAGTTTATTACAAAAGAAATATTGCGGTCAAAAGACGTTGGTTTCTTTTTTCTATGCATATCTGTTCCCTTTTTCTTTTTTTGATATAAATATAGGCAAGTAAATTCTATGGTTTTCTTGCGCATGCGTACTTTTGTTTTCGTGTAATTATATAAAAAATAATTTCAAATTATTTATTTGATAAATTAACCCAAATTATTTAATATATAATCATCTAAATATTTAAAAACATCGTTAAAATATAACCATTTTTTAAAGTAAAATCAGATTTCTTTTTGGTTTATTGTTTCGCGCTGTGATTTGCTAGATCATGTCATGCCCAATAATTCAAAACTCAAACCAAGAAAGGACACAACCCAACATGTCTTCAGTTTTATTTGAAATTGATCAAAACATTAACATTGCTCGCAAATATGTTTTTTTTGCAATCAAGATTTACTTTTAATCTGACTCATGCTTTTTATCTGACATATAGCAAAGCGTAGATAAGCTAATTGTGGAATTTAAAGTAATTTTTTTTTTATCTTTTAATTTTTTCTATCCTGATCATCTTACCTTTATTTTTAATTTTATCAAAGTTTTTCAATGCTTGGAAATACATTATCAATGCCCGTATATTTACTTTTTACATTTATTTTTTTTAATTCAACCTACAACGTGGCATAATACTATAAACTAGTTGTGACTCTAATTTATGCAAAATAATTAAGTATTACTCTACAAAACATGTTTTTTTTTAATTGTGCAAGGCTCCATGTTCATCCTTTCACACATGACTATGGATGGGATGTGTAGAATTTTATATTTTTTTAATTTGATTTTGAAATCTTTTTTTTTTCCTGCAATTTAGTCCTAATTAAAGACTAGCTAATTTTTATTTCTTATAAAAAAAGATGGGATTAAAAGAAGAGGGACCAAAATGAAAAGACGTTAAAACATGTATAGCATGCCATAAGTTTTGCAAAAGATACACTTTAGTTCTTGAACTTTAAAAATCATGCAAATTATACAATTTTGTTGCTTTCAGTATTTTTCCAATTCAATTTTGGTACAATAGTTTATTTTTTTTATTTTTTAGTTCCTAATTGAAAGAAAAAAGATAGAGATAGTTGGATTATAGTGATAGATGGAGAAAAGTATCGTTGACACCGATTCAGGCCACCAAAATAGACTATATTCATGTCAAATGGTTTTATTTGATGAGGGAAATTCATATTAAATGTATTTGTACCTTTAAAGTTTGTGAAAAAACATATATGGGCTCGGGTTAATTTTTGGATTTAAGTTGTTTTTGGTTTTTAGAGTGATATTTTAGGGTTTTTTAAGCCATATATAGATTTATCATGGCTCCTACAGTGTTTTGGATAAAAACAATGGGTTGAAAAACAGGATTTTGGATAAAAATACTTAAGCATGGATTTTCCAACCACTGTGGTAGCCGAAATCAAGGCAAATAAAACAGCGCATCATCTAAATTTTTTTCAAAAAAACTTTGTCCATCCCAGTTGCAAAAAAATAATAAAATTAAGGGCCCAATCCTGTGGGTTTGTCAAGGCAGACCCATGCACGAACCCTAATAAAATAGGCTAGGATGGCCTAGCTTGTCAGGCCTAGCAGTGCCTGACCTTTGCTTTATCTTTTTTTTTTTATTCTTTTTTATATGGTATTTTCTTTAAATTATTTAATTTATATTTAAATTAATACACATTCTTTTTTTTATTTTGTTTAGAGAGCTTATTTAAATGATGATTTTTTTAGCTATGCATTTAAATTTGAAGAGTTTTTATGATTCATCTATAATTTATTTATCTTTTATATGGATGAACTTTATCTTTCAAAATAAATAAAAAAATTATTTTTCAGATAATATTTCTAATATGTGTAGCCTTGCATGATGTTTTTTCCTTTTTTATTTTATTTGATCATTTTAATTTGTGTCTCTTTCTATTATTGTTTGCTTGAATAAAAAAAAATATTTCAATAAATAAATTTAGCAAATATAACTGGGTAAATATTCTGTCTTTCGAGATTAAATATCTTGATCTATATCTATCTCTCGATTTTTCAAGTTGTATTTTTAGGTATTATTAATGATTATTCATTTATTTATTTGCGCATATAATTCTCGGTTTATTTGATTACATACATGCATAAAAAAAAATTATTTGAACTTAGATTTTTTAAACTACATAAATGCATTAAAAAAATCTGTATATATAATTTTTTATAAAAAATAAAATTTTTAACCCACAGTGAAGCAAATATCAGATAATATATTAAAGCATAAAACGGGTTGTAACTTAATATAAAGTCAAAGCTATATTACATTATCGGTGTTAAGTTACGTGATGACTTCTTTTTTAGACCATGTTTTAAAAAGCCATGCATTCTAAAAAAAAATTAAATATTTGTAAATCATATATTGATGCAGAAGATTATTTTGTTAATGCACAATCGTACATTCATATATTAACAACAACTCAACAAGTACAAATTTTAATCCAATTATTAGATTGAATTAAAAGTTTTATAGGAGATTTTAGAGAATTTGTTTTTGTTGTATTATTGTTTAAGATTTGTTATATATTTTTAGCTGATTTAAATTTTTTTATTTGTTTTATAAATTAATTTTTGTAGCTTTGTTTATAGTATTTTTTTCTAGTATATAGTCAGCCTAAAAAGAGTAACGCATTTCTATAAACATTTGTCTTTCTTTGTGTATATTTTGTGTGTTGTTTTCATTGGTGTCATGCATGATCAATAAAATCCATGCAATGCTATCATCAACTGACTCGTATATTATGTTAGATAAAAAAAATCATCGTGTATTTGATATTATAGTAGTTTTTATAATTGTGATTTAGAAAAAAAAATAGTTTAAGAAAAATATTTTTAGTTGTGGATTTTAAAATAGAAGTTTAGAAAAGTATATATTTGATTAAATTTATTGTGAGATGAATCTTTGCAGGTAAAATAAATAAAAACAAGTCTCCATGGATTAAAAAGAGGTTGTTTTAGCTTTCATAAAATCAAGGTTTGAAAAGTAATTATATACAAAGCTTAGAGTAAAAAAGCATAAGCTATTTAGCCAAGTGTTTTGTATTATAGTACATGGTATTTTTTAAAAATGTTTTTCAATTGAAAATGCATTTAAATAATTTTTTTAGATTTTATTTTTATTCTTTATAGTATCACATCAAGACCATCTAAAATATCTAAAAAAATATAAATTTAATACCTTTTTAAACAAAAAAACAATTTAAAAAGCAGGTTATAATACAAAAACAAACCAAACATCTCTTAGCATAATACGAGATGACTTGCCCGCGTGCTGCCGCGGGCTTATAAAACAAATGCACTTGATAGTGTTATAATTGTGAACCAGCGCTAGATAAGTAATAGAAATTAAAGGTATGATGGAGCAAATATTTCATGACGGAAAAAAAAAAAGTTGTGTTGGTGATCAAAAACTTAGAGACTGAACAAAATGATTTGTAGCAATCTACAGTGTTTTGTGAGGAAAGATACAGTGCTTTCGCCACATGATTTAGCTTTTCAGTTAATAAAAAGCAAAAAAAAATACAAAACTAAATTCTCTACCAACTTAATATTAAAAAAAACCAACAAAGATAATTTTGGAAGGAAAAAAACCCATGAGAAAAAATGTTGTAGTAATTGACAATGTTTTGTGAGGAAAATTATAGCGTTTTTCCTAATAAAATAAACTAAAAAACTATTTAGATAAATATTGTAGCAATCCACAGTGTTTTGTGAGAAAAACTACAACGCTTTCCTCATATGATTTAGCTTTATTGTAATTATAATTCTTAACCAACTCAATATTAAAAAAAAAAATCGACAAAGATAATT
>Ga0307517_10008771_pt1 | contig 14456 bp, 8 predicted proteins | sample 23_EM_MG_FD_194515 | JGI IMG/M metagenome (GOLD analysis project Ga0307517, IMG submission 194515) | Populus trichocarpa ectomycorrhiza microbial communities from riparian zone in the Pacific Northwest, United States - 23_EM | ecosystem: Host-associated > Plants > Roots > Unclassified | place... | reverse complement strand
TTGAAGAATAAATCAAACTTATTACTCTTAATCACAAAGAGTGTGATATCTTTATCTTGATTAGAATTTCTTTGCGGCGTCTCTGACTTATCAAAGAATTTCATTCAGACTTTATCCCTTATTTCCATTACAAATCATGTAATGTTCAGCTTAAATACCATTAGAAAAACCATATAACCAAACCTACTTTCCTTCATATCATATCAAATTGCTAGTTTGTTTGGTTTAGGAACCCAATGCACATCATTTTAGTATCAGAGTAAAGGTTTCAACTCTGATTTGGGACTTTGTATGTGGTTGATTTGAGATTTGAAATATTAATGATTGTAGACTAAAACAAATTGTTTTCTTTGACTTGGATTTGGATTGGAACGAGTTTTCCTTGTTGATTTTGGTAACTGCTCGTATTTTTCATTAAATTTATGATATGAGTTGAAAGACATTGTTGTTCGGATTTGTATTAAATTATAAGAAATTTATATACTATGGCTGAAGAAAGAGATGAAGTTATGAGAGGAATTAGTTTGGAACAAACGCAACTTATTGGGTTGCACTGATTTCATGATGAGATTTATGAAGAAATGATGGGAAGTTGTGATCGGATAAATGCCCTCATGCAAATGATGCAAAAAAACAATTTGCAACCCCAACAAAAACAAGCTCGTAGGGTGCACCAAAATGTTGTCGTAGAGGCTGAATTAGAGTCGAATAAGGATGACGAGGCTGACAAAAAAGGTAGACCGAAAAGGCAGAATAATCACCCTCTTACTGGAAATTAAACTTAAGGTTCCATCATTTAGAGGTAGTAGCTCACCTGAAGAGTACTTGGAGTAGGTTAAAAAGTTAAGAAGGTGTTTGATTGGTATAAGTATACTAACGAAAAGAAGTGTAAGGTGGTTGCATTGAAGTTTACCGATTATGCTTTGTTATGGTTGGAGAATTTGAAAATTTAAAGGAAAAAGGATGATGAAGAGAATATCACCACTTGGACGGTTATGAAAAAGGTGATGAATAAGAGGTTTGTACCTAATTACTACAAATGAGAGTTATACATAAAACTTCAGACATTAAGACAAGGTTCTTTGAGTATGAAGGAGTATATGATAAAGTTTGATCTATTAATGATATGTTGTGAATTGATAGAATCCCAAGAAAAGACCACATATAAGATCAAAATAAATCTAAGTTATGTGAAAGAGAGGCTCGATCCATCTACAACATAAGCCTAATTATATCACAATGGTGGACTGTCTAAATAGAGCATACGACAACCTTAAATTAATTAAGTGTTTCCATGATTTTTATTGATTCCTTATCAGTTTAGGAGTTCTTATTATATGTGGAAAAATTTATAGTAGTAAAAGAGTTCATATTGGATAAGTTTAACAACTCAACAATTTTTATGTAATGTGGAAATAAAGTTAACAAGGATTTCATGTCCTACAATGAAACTAAGAGGCAATATATAGTAAGCTTATTTAAAAATGTTTCCTTATCATTCAAGGACATTAAAGGTGGTTTTAGACTTATTTCCTATAATATATAGTTTTATGCTAACAAACATAACATTCAATCTGATCATTGGATTGAGCTAAGACTTTGTTAGAAGAATATTTGTGTGTGTGTGAGGAGAACTCATATTTTTTAGCTCTTTATTGAACTAACTTGACTTATCAAAAAATAATTGTCTTTATGGCTTCTTCCTTATACCTCTCGTTCGTGATTCTCTATAATCATAAGGTGGGGGTTTTCATTCCATTAGTTTTAGTGTCTTGGTTCACATAATAGTTATGTCGAGCTTTTACCAATCAAATTTGATTTTGGCTTTCTTGTGTATATAATCTATGGTTCTTAACTTTCGGGTTCGCATCAAGGCATAATCATGATTGCCTGACATTCCTTGAGCTCCCAACCATACCTTTCACCACCATATGTGCTGAGATATTGGCCATCAACAAGGAGAAATACTTCGTGCAATACCCATCTTCTATGAAAGTGGTTTAAACATAAGGAACTCTAACAAGTTCTATCTTTTTCACCATAATCATGGACATAACACTGAGGAATGTCTTGCCCTAAAAAAAAATAATAAGTCTAAATGCTAGAGGATATCTCTAACAATTTGTAAAGAAATAAAGACAACTAGAACGAGAAAGGAAGTAAGTTTGCATATTCTACGATGAGCTACTTAAGATTAGATGATCTCTAGAGTATCTCTAGGAATTGAATCTCCATCTTTTGATTTTTCCAATAAAGAGTAGTGTTTCTCTATAAAAGTCTTCACAGTGAGATCTTCATATCTTCATTAAATTCTCCATGACTCCATGAAAATCTTCAAAGTGAGGTCTCTATATCTCCAAGATGATGTAAATGTTATAACCTCAAGTTAATTCCCCTCAAATATAACTTGAGGTTTTTTGATTAATTATATAAATATTATGTAATTTACAAATGTAGAAATTTAGATTGGAAATTATTATGTAATCCAAGATGATGAAAGAAATGGCAATGAAGGCTATAACCAAAGTGCTTACGATGGACTTATGAAGACTTGCTACAACTACCTAGGATTTGACCATCTAATTCCCTTCAATGGATCAAGAGTATTGACTTAGATATGTTCATAATAATCTAATTAAAATGGTATGCTAGTGGTGTGTGTGTGTGTGTGTATGTTATGCTATGTTTTAAATGAGACCTATTTAATTATTAAATCTCTCATTAAAATATTAAGTATATATTGAGAACATGAAAAATTGCCTTTCAATTTTATATGTATAAAACTAAAGTTTTATTCATGAATAACTTATTGAGTCACTTAAGGTTACTGTTAATCAAATATGTTTAATTTTATAAAATTGAGTTCTACTTAACTAACCTATATGATTTGGATTAGTCACTTAAGATCATATGAGGTTAGAGACATGGGTTAGGCGAAACATATAAGATATATTTAGATAAAGAGTTGTCACCTAACTGATCTAGAAGTCACATAGAGATGTGATTGATAAACTAGGTTATTTATCTAATTTAATTTATTTTGATTTATTGAGTCACTTAATGTCGGATAAATTAAATGGAATCCTAACCCATTAAAAAAATCTAAGTGAGATTTCCCGACTTAATAGGAAAGACTATTAATTTGCAAGAAAATAATGAGATACCAAATTAGGATTAAAGACTTGATCTAAATTTAAAATTTAAATATGTATGCATGAAACTAATACTTGCTATCTTTACATTAATAGGTTGATAGATAAAATGAGTAGTAACATATCCATACGAAACATACTTGATGCTAACAAATTGACTAAACCAAATTTCTTGGATTGACACTAAAATGTGAGAATTGTTCTCACGCAAGAAAAGAGGTTGTATGTTCTTGAAAATTCAATTCCAAATACCTCTTCTGAGGACGCTAAAGAAGAAGTTAGAAATGAACATCAACGTCATGTTGATGACGATGAACAAAATATACGTGTGATGTTAGCTAGCATATCACTTGAACTTCAAAGGCAATATAGAAATATGGATGTCCATACTATGTTTATGCATCTTAAAGAAATATTTGATGACGCTAGTTGGATTGAGAGGTACGAGACCTCTAATAAATTATTTCGCTACAAGATGATAGAGGGTTCTTCAATGAACACCTATATTTTGAAAATGATTGACTATATTGAGAAATTGGCTAATTGAGTTTTGTCATGGATCATGAGTTAAGTGTTGACTTGATATTGCAGTCATTACCCCAAAACTTTTTGCAATTCATTATGAACTATCACATGAAAAAGTTGGATAATACATTGCCATAATTGTTTAATATACTTAAGACTGCAGAAGGGGCCTTTAAGAATAAAAAAAAGCTAAGTTCTTATAGTTTAGTCTTCTAGAAAATTTTTGAATTTTTTTTAGCTTCAAATTATTTTTTTGGTATTTTTTGGATCGTTTTAATATGCTGATGTCAAAAATAAATTTTAAAAAATAAAATGATATTATTTTGATGTATTTCCAAGCAAAAAAACATTTGCCACATTTCTAAACAATCACTTGACACGGCGCTGTTTGGAATTGCGTTCCAAACTATGTTTCTTGAAAATTTAATTTTTGTTGCTTAAATATTTTTATATTTTTGGAGTTTTGATATGTTGATGTTACAATTTTTTTTTTAAAAAATAACAAAAATTTTATTTTAATATATTTTTAAATAAAAAAAACATAAAGGATTTCATTTGTACTCTTCAAATCCAACCAATTGTAGTTGTGAAAAAACATCAGGGTCTGTTTGGGAGTGTGGTTGCAATTGCTTTTCAAAGTGCTTTTCATTCTGAAATGCATCAAAATAATATTTTTTTTATTTTTAAAAAATTATTTTTAAGATCAGTGTATTAAAACAATCCAAAACATAATAAAATTAATTTCTAATAATTTTTTTTAAATATAGGTTGGCCTGCATTTCCAAACACTCTTTTAATGTGCTAATATGTCCACCTCCTCCACATTAATATTACTTTGGATTTCAGTTATCGCTCTGGATGATCCAGCCCATGTAAAATCGCACGGACAAAAGAAATAAACGGGAAAGCGTGGCGCTATAACGATCATCCAACAACGCGGCGGCGGCATCACAGGTTTTATTTAATTTCTTGTTCAAACAAATAAAATCCCTGTGAGTTGAAAATTTTGCAAAGGTTCCAGCGCCAGCCATGGCTTCTTTCATGGGTCTCTTTCCCTACAACATGGCTGGACCCCTTAACTTCTATCATCACAACAACTACAAATACCAAATTGGCAATCACAGAAACAGTGCACTGTTCTCTTGTATTGATCATAATTTAACACAACACATGCTAAGCTGCAAGAGGCATAGTTGTTCCACTTCCACCATCACCTGCTCTGCTGCCAACAAACCCTCTCCGTCTACTGAAGTCAGGTGGGTTCTCCTTTTCTCAATTTTTGTTGTTGTACTTTGTATCTTGAATTGAAAAATTAGACCATGAATTGAAATAGTTTAAGGGTGAAAGCTGACAAATATTGATTGGTTGATCTGCATAGGAAGGCAGACAGCTGAATGTATTGCAATGTGCTTGACTTTTACGCTTTTGTCCATGGAATTAAGTTTGTTAAAGAATATTCTCAGTTCCTCTCTGACTTTTTTTTCCCATTCAATGCTTCAGCTGTCAGAGTCTTTTTTTACAATTGAGGGTTCCTTGTAATCACTCTGTCATTTGTTCTTCAGCTCTACAGCCAAGATAAGGAGTGAAGTTCTATCTCCATTTCGGACTGTCCGGATGTTTTTCTACCTAGCTTTTCTTGCAAGTGGTGCTTTGGGAGGATTAATAGCAACCACACGACTGATTGCTGCTCTAGCAAATCCATCAAGAGCAGCTGAAGTACCTGAGATACTGAAAGGTCTGGGCATAGACATTGGAGCAGCAGCTATCTTCGCATTCCTATATTACAGGGAGAACAAAGCTAAAAATGTACAACTGGCTAGGCTGTCAAGAGAGGAAAACCTTTCAAATCTTAAGCTCCGTGTGGATGAAAAGAAGATCATTTCTGTGAGCTCTTTGAGGGGTGTTGCTCGTCTTGTAATCTGTGCTGGCCCTGCACCTTTCATTTTAGAATCTTTTAAACTTAGTGAGCCTTTCACTCAGAGCCTTTTGGATAGAGGGGTGCTTGTGGTTCCATTTGCTTCAAATGGGAATTTACCTAGTTTTGAGTTTGACGAGGGTGAGGAGATGAAGGAGCTTACCACCAAGAGGAAGAGACTCTGGCAGTTGGCTCCTATCTATGTTTCTGAATGGTCCAAGTAAGAAATCGTGTCAGAAAAATGTTTCTTTGTTTCTTCTCGAATTTTGTGCTCACTCCTTCTCATTCCACACATAACAAATTACAGCTGGTTAGATGAACAGAAGAAGCTGGCTGGCGTCTCCCCTGAATCTCCTGTGTATGTATTCTTCCATTTACTTGCCTTTTTCTAGTGCAGGAAAATGCAAGGATTAATTCTTGCAAATCAATTCTGTAATTTTACATTTCACCATTTCACATGGTTGTGAGAATGTGAAGCATGCTTTAAGAAATCAGTCTTTTGTGTTAAAGATGTGGCATCAATTACACCTTAACAAATCCTAATTGTATAAGCTCATCATATTGGGTTTAGGATTGTTTTTTCCAACTTATAACGTACTATGTGCGTGTTTGTGGCAAAACAAAAGTTGTGCGATATTAGGACTGGGCGTACTTGGGATTAGAGTTGAGAGTCCATGGTTCCAATTAAAGTGAAATGTTGTCATCTTCTCAACATAAAATCTTTGTATATGCGTGTTATCCTTAACATGATGTTTTTCCTTTATTTATATGTAGAAGTTGATATAAAGCTTGCGTTAGGAATATTCCTAACTTTTCCGAGTACATTATGTTCTACAGGTATTTGTCTCTGCGCATGGATGGCCGTGTCCGTGGAAGTGGTGTTGGTTATCCCCCTTGGAATGCTTTTGTCGCCCAACTACCACCATCAAAGGGAATGTGGTCAGGTCTTCTTGATGGCATGGATGGAAGAGTTCTTTAGATAGTTTTATTTTTCCAGCCACTGCAGGTTAGTTTCTTCTTTGATTGTATAGTTCCTCCAGTCGTTGCTAAAGTTATCTTACTTCCTTTATTTTGAATTTAAGAACTTACATTTTATTTTTTATTATTATATAATTCATCCTTTTTTCATAACCTTGACCCTCCTTAGGGTCATTGCAAAATTTTATCATTTGTACTGCCTAGAAGCAATATTTATATTCAATCCTTCACAATTAGTATTAATTGTTCTCCTCCCTCTCTATGTCCAAACAAATTTGGCCTAACCTTTTTTCCCTTCTCTTTTATTTAAATCAAATCGATGCTATTGACCTATTTATCTTCTCAAAATTTTTGAATTATGAAGTGTGAAGAAGTTCATCGCTATGACTTCCTGTGCATTTCTTTATAGTAACACGAGAGTAATTGATTGTTGTTCTTTTGAAAGAAAAGAAAACAAACTTTAGGAACTGGAGATGAATATAATTACCTTAGTCTAGAAAACGCAATGGTTAGCTTAGGTTATGTGCTGGGAAATCATAGTATAGACTTTTTGCTAATCAATATTTAATATTTAATTTTTTTTTGTATGTGTCAGTAAATCCCCTGTCACAGCTCACCATTATAACTAATTTGTTCTTTGGATTCTACTAGTTGTTATAATTATAGGATTTCGATTGCATTAGAACATTGTTCCTAAAATGTTCCTGATCAATGCTCTCTTAAATACTGAACATTCATTAGAGCTGTGAATACTGATACATATTATGTTCTTTACTTTATGAAAGGAAACAACTGTTCTTATAAGTTAGGGTATAAGAGATACCTAGAACTAATATGTAGATGCTTATCATAAGACATGTACATTGAACTGACCTGCATGAGAATTTCATATGAAAAGATCACCTATGTCTATGGAAAGACCCATGTGATGGTTGCGTAAGTGATTCTTAGACTTGAGATCACTAAGTCATCTTATATAGAAAATGTTATGCTTTGATCTAGTTACATGGTATCTTAATCGAGATAATGAAGGGGTAGACATTAGGTATAACATGAACTATATGAAGGTGCTTGAGTGATCAAGAGAGGATTCTTCACCCTAGATGAATTAAGAAAAATATTCTATCTGTTCTCAAATAGTATTAACCGAGAAATCCTTGGTCAAGGTGGAATAAGATTTGAAAAGGGTTTCAAATCTTATTGAAATGATCAATGACTATTATGTACACAATAAACATGATTTAACATGACATACATACTTTATGTTTTAATGTTAAATCGGAACATTATTGATGAAATGATATTAATTATTACTAAGAAACCGATCACTGAAAGGCCTCAAACGATTGTGTAAGTGATTAGATCTTCAAGTAATAAATTCTTAAACAACTCTAGATCTATCTAACGGGATCATAGAGACCTCCAAATAATTTTGTTTTATTGTTTCCGCTGCGTGTAAGATATTCTGGAACCCAACATTACTCTCTTTTGGAAAGTAAGGATACAAATTATGCCTTCATTGTGGTCGGTCAGAAACTCGTTACAAATTGCAGCCAGTTGGGGCAATATAAGGGTTAACATTTTTTGGTTTTTTGAATTTGATTTTAACAGTAATAATAGAAATATAATAAGGAACAAGAGAGAATCACTAAGGTGGAGTATGATACACATTCATGACACTTACAAAGCTTTAAGCTATAGGGTTGGATAAAGAAAACCAAAATTACAATTCAAAGACATCACACTCATTTTACTTCGATTTCATTAAAGGTATAGTTGTTTGTAGATACATTTTCATAATTAACCTTGTTGAATCAAACCGCCACATGTAGCGAGTCTTAAGGTCCTGTCCAATACAAATCCACTGTAAATAACCATGATAAGAAATTTTAAAGGAAAAAAAGAGGTCAGGAAGGAGAGAGATTGTCTTACCTGATTAACAGCTACTACGGATCTAACACCATTGAACCAGTAGGATTCCTTCCTCAGAATCTTCACCTGTAGCATGCCAGGATAAAAAATGTTACTACTATTTTTACTTATTACTAATTGTTTGCTTGTCACATTCATGTATGAATTTAAGTAGTGAGAAGTGAATTCAAATCCCTCTTTTAAAGGAAAAAAAATTGTTGTTTTCTACATTTGAACCATGCTTAACTGGTTTCAGTGGAGGTAATCCTTAAGACTAAACTTATTCCAACAATTAACAATTTGAAATACTTGGTTAGTGAAATTCCTCTATACTGGTACTAACATTATAAATTTGATATTTTTCAAATGAATAAAATGAAGTTAAACACACGTCAATGAACTTGTTGTTGCGATGTCGCGATCGCACAAATTAATTACCTTAACTTAAATAAACAAGATAGTATAGAGCAAGCAAGTGTTCGATCCCACGAGAAAGTTTTAGTTCAGATTTTTATGCTATACGATATGCAAATGGGGGGAACTGAGGTTATTTAGGCTATAACAGAATTAAACAATCAAGCTAAATTAAATAAATCAGAAAATTATCAAGAGAACAAACCTTGGTTTCAAGTAAACATCCACCTACGGAAATCAGAACTGATCATTAAAACAAAACATCAATTTATATCTGAATCCTTATATTTTCTTAACATTGGTTAGTTAATAGATCCACCGTATAACTAACCCTAACCATCAAACAATCACAGTGTCCGCACTAGTAATTAAAATTCAATGACAACCTTAAAAACTAGATAAGTGGATTAATCTAGACAACATAACTATCCGCAGTTCATGTTTGATTTGATCGAATGTTTTTCCTAAGATTAATAACATAGATCCGATACGATTATTAAACTTAGTTGCTTCACAAATTTATATATCACAACTCCAGTTTAGATAGCAAACTTAGCAATAGATTGTTCACAATAATAACTTAGAGTCTGCTCTAGCAATTAAAATAAACAATCACAAGAAATAAACATATTCATTCATCATATAAACTGAAAAGAAAAGGTAAAATAAATCTCACAGTTCTTGAAATCCGAAGGTTTCCATGTCCTTGCAACCAAGAAAAAGAGTTTAGCCTTGCATGTCTATTGAACAACTAATAAAAAAGAAAGAAGAATGCATGATTTCGGGTTTTTTAGAGGAAGGTGTGTTTTTTGTCTCTTGGCTGGCCGCCCTTCTCTTTTTTTTTTTTGGATAAGAAACCCTAATCCCTCTTGCCTACAAAATAGTCCTTACCTGAGTAGACAATTTACTTTTAAGTAGTTCAATAACTATTTTTCTAAAAAAAGAGAAATAACCTTGCATAAAATCCACAAACTTTGACTTAGACTTAGAAGAGTTAAATTGGCGAAATAAAGACTTGGATGTTGGTTTGGAAGCTTTGGGAAGTAATTTGGACCTGTTTCTTCAGAAAACATGTATGTTGGCAGAATTCATGTGGCATCTTAGAAAAATCATATCTCTCTCATATGAGCTCTTTTTCTACTGAAATTGGGTAGGATGATAGGTCTTCGAGTCAGGAATCCAACCAAATTGAGTTTGCATCAAATGGACTTCTCTAGCTCAAGATATTCAAGTCAGAATGGTTAAAGGTCAACACTGGCAGAATGTGAGATTTGTCTTTGAAGGCTGCGATCTCCATCCTCTTTTTTTTTTCTTGCCATATATTTACAGAAAGGTATGGATGTCAGCTTTCTAATGCCACTGGAATCATTTCGTTTCGACCTCTAGAGCTCAAGCTCTGCACAAAACATCGATTGGAAGTCAAATATGTCAATTATCTCCAATTTACTTCTTTTCGAATTTTACATCCAAAAGTGCCTTCAAAACACAAAACAAAGAATATCAAAACATTTTATATATAAAACATAGAAAAAATACTATGTAAATGTGGGTAAAACTATCAAATAATATGGTTGCATCACTTGTAACTCAACTGGCATTAATGTAGTGTTTGTCAAGATAACTTATTTTTTCTAACTTATGAGTCTCAAAATTCAAGATGCTTATGAATAAGGTCGATGTGTTTAATTGGTTTATCTTTTAGTTCAATCAATCAAATTCATTTTTTCTAGTCAAGGTGTCTGCTGACTTGCTATGGAAAGCCTAAGGGGTTGGTAATTAGCAACAAATGATGCTTGGTAAGTCAAGATGACTGATAGCTGTGGTAGTAGCATGTGGTATTTAGTAAGTGAGGGTGACCGATAACTGTTGTAGTAGCAGGTGGTGCCTGATAAGCCAGGTGACCAGTAACTGTGGTAGTAGCAAGTGATAATTGGTAAGCCAAATGACCAAAAGCTGATACCTATAAAAGGTCCCTTTTGATGAACGTGGGGACTCTATGATGGTAAAGTCAGAAACTTTGTAAAGAGAAAATATAATTATATTTTAGAGAAATAAACTCTAAAAATATGTATGTTGAAAATTTTAAGATTTAAGAGATTGTGAACCTTTGGCTTCAAGGATTTATGATGTATATATTGTTAGTTTAATATGCCATGTAGTCAATCGGTTGGTTACACATGTCACTATTATATTCATGTAAATACATATTTATTATCAATAAATGATTAATTTATCTTTAACATTTATCTAGAATAAAGATAAAGTCAATAAGACAGAAATGCTTTGCAAAGAAAATTATAAAATTGTTACAATTATGAGATTTTGATTGCATCAAAGCATTGTTCCTAAAATGTTTCTAATCGATGCTCTCCTAAATACTAGATATTCATTAGAGCTGTAGAGACTGATACATATTATATTTTTTTCTTTATGAAAAAAAACAATTGTTCTCATAAGCTGAAGTATAAGAGATACTTAAAACTAACATGTAGATGTTTGTCATAAGACATGTATATTGAACTGACCCGCATGAGGATTTCATATAGAGAGATTATCTATGTTTATTGAAAAGCTCACGTGACGGTTGTGTAAATGATTTTTGGACTTGAGATCACTAAATCATCTTATATAGAGAATGTTATGCTTTGATTTTGTATTTGTTATCTTAATCAAGGTAACGAAAGGGCAAACATTGGGTATATCATGAAGTATATATGAAGGTATTTGAGTGAACAAAAGATGATTCATCACCCTAGGGGAATTAGAGAAAATGTTTAATCTGTTCTCAAATAGTATTAACCGAGAAATTCTTGGCCAAGGTGGAATAAGATTTGAAAAGGGTTTCAAATCTTATTCAAATGATCAATGATTATTATGTATAGAACAAATGTGATTTAACACGACATACATACTTCATGTTTTAATGTTAAATAAAAAAATTATTGATTAAAGAATATTAATTACACAGAGAAACTGGTTACTGAAATGTCAAGTCAAACCACTAATGAATTTTTTAATATTTGAGGGATCATGACACGTTGCCAAACGATGCATCTGATCTTAAAATATAAATTAATAAATTATTTAATTGATAATAAATTAAATTTTTTAATTTATTTATTTCTATTTAATTAGAATTAGGGTTTATATTTAGGCCAACATATTAGAAACCTAATGGGTCACACGCATTAAGAACCGTTAGTCAAAAATTTAATTGAGATGATTTAATTAAGTATGACTTAATTAAAATATATTTTAGAAATTAAGGACTAGATTATAATTAATACAAGGATTATATTTCTAGACTTAGAAAAATCAACGACTTGATTGAGTAAAATTTTAAAATTATCTTGAATTAATATATGGATATTCTTCAGGGAGCAAATTGATATTTTACCGATTTATAGGGTTTTTTAGATTTCGCTATAGATAATAAGTTGTGCCTCTTACTTTTTAAGGAGTGGTTGTTTTTTAGAAAAATTATGTAAGTCACAAAATAGAGAATTAACACTCTAGGTTTTACCCGTTTTAGGGCTTCACATAAACAAAAAAAATAAAAAAGGGAAAAGAGAAAATACAAAAAAATAAAAAAAAAGATGGAAGAAAAAAAAATCTATCAGTTAAGAAGAATATACTGGAATTCCCAAGAAATTGCCAAAGATCGGTTGAGGCGAGTCAAAATATACAAAATTAAAAAATTGACCTTGTTAACTAGCATAATATGACAGTGTATATGACAAAAAAGCCATAAAAGAAAGCACAATTGTTAACCATCTGGCTGACAATTCCATCGAAGACTATGAGCCATTGGATTTTGATTTTCCTGATGAAAACATATTATTAATCAACGAAGAAGAAAAAAAGACAGATTGGTGGACCATGTATTTTGATGAAGCGGTAAATATATATGGAAACGAAGCTGGTACAATGATAATCTCTTATGATAAGAAGCAGTACCTGGTTTCGGTTAAACTACAATTTAAATGCATTAACAATACAACTGAGTATGAGGCTTGTATCCTGGGTTTACAGGCTGTATTAGAGCTTAAAAAAAAAGATGCATACGGTAATTCAATGTTGATTATCTGTCAAGTGAAAGAGGAATGACAAACTAAGAAAGAAAAGCTAAGACCCTACTAAGAATATCTATCCAAACTAGAAGAAATGTTTGAATAGATAAAGTTCACCCATCTAGGAAGAGTTTGGAACCATTTTTCCGATGCTTTGGCCACACTAGTTATCATGGCTAGAATTGATTTTGGACATAAAATACAACTAGTGCACATTAATATTAGAAAATTTTGAGCTCACTATTGCTCAGTTGAAAGAGAGATAAATGGGAACCCTTAGTATTGTGATATTAAAAACTTTGTACAAAACTAGGAATATCCCGTGGGAGCTTCCAAAGCAAATAGGAAAACCTTGAGAAGATTGACAATGAATTTCTACTTAGACGGAGAATTTTTGTGCAGAAGATCATTCGACGGAACCTTGCTAAGGTGTTTAAATGAGGCTGACACTAGAAATACATTACAAGAAGTCTATGAAAGGACATGTTCAACTCATACTAGTGCACATGATGACAAGAAAAATATAAAGGGCTTATTATTTTTTAATGACGTTAAAAACGATTGTATCGATTATGTCAATAATATCATAAGTATCAAGTGTATAGTAATAAGATCAATGCACCCATCGCTCCTCTATTTAATCTAACATCTCCATGGTTATTTGCGATGTGGGGAATTGATGTGATTTGGCCTGTTAACTCAAAAGCCAACAATTGTAAAGAGAGGACAACTGTTGTAACCAAATTTTGGCCTATTGGTTTTTTAATTTAATTTTATAGGGTTTAAAATGTAAAATTAAAAGATCAGAGATTTATTTTGATGAAAAGTGTGATTTGTCAACTTGCGTGAAAACTAGTGACTACAATGTGCTTTTGTCATTCTATCTTTATCTTCAAGATAATCTCTATCTTAAAGATAATCCTTGTCTTCAAGATAATGATAGTTATCCACTTTCAAATTTGATTCTTAATCAAATTCAAACTTCAAAGAAGAGAATAAGTTTGATTGAAACTTTATTTCTCACACGTGAAGGGACTCTAACACTATAAATACAAATCTCAGTGTATGAAAAAAAAAGGGGGGGACAATTAGAAGAAACCTGGAGAGAGGTCATAAAAAAAAAAACCCTAAGAGGAGGCCATTAAAAGAAACCCTAAGACGAGGTTATTAGGAAAAATCGAGAAAACAAAAGACAGAAAACAAAGAGAACGGGAGAGAGAAAGAACTCGAAAAACACAAAAAAAAAACACAACACAAAGGCGAGAGGAAGAAGGAACAGAGGGGAGGAAAACAAAAGCAGAAGGAATAATACCAGTTTTCCCAGCAACAAGCACCTGCATCAATCTTCGCTCAAGAAGTTGGCAACAACAGTCCATCAACAAGTCATTTCGTCCCCTCCTTTTCACTTTTAATTACCCTCTTCCTGTAGCAAGTGTGCGCGAGTAGCTTGCGCACACTTGCAAAGAAATATATACCGGCCGGGTTACTGGT
>Ga0307517_10008770_pt1 | contig 14457 bp, 15 predicted proteins | sample 23_EM_MG_FD_194515 | JGI IMG/M metagenome (GOLD analysis project Ga0307517, IMG submission 194515) | Populus trichocarpa ectomycorrhiza microbial communities from riparian zone in the Pacific Northwest, United States - 23_EM | ecosystem: Host-associated > Plants > Roots > Unclassified | place... | reverse complement strand
TCAGCCCCACAGCCTCCTTAGGAGGGAACCGGACATGGGTCCCCACCCCGCGGTCGCAGCGATACGCCTGGCGGTCCGCCGCGTACTCCAGGACGTACGAGACGACAACTCGTCAGACGCCAACTCGCCAGTCCACAACTCGGAAGCCCGGGGCGACAGCCCCCTCGTGCTCGTCGCGTGCAGCGGCGGAGCCGATTCGATGGCCCTCGCCACCGCCCTCGCCTTCGAAGCACCCAAGCTCGGCATGCGCGCCGGCGCCGTCACCGTCGACCACGGCCTGCAGGCCGGCTCCGACACCCGGGCGCGCGAGGTGGCCGTCCGGCTGCGCGCCCTCGGCCTCGATCCGGTGGACGCCATCGGGGTCACCGTCGGCCGCCAGGGCGGGCCCGAGGCGGCCGCCAGGGACGCGCGGTACGCGGCGCTGGACGCCGCCGCCCGCGACCGGGGCGCGGCCGCCGTGCTGCTCGGCCACACCCGCGACGACCAGGCGGAAACCGTCCTTCTGGGGCTGGCCCGCGGCTCCGGCACGCGCTCCCTGTCGGGGATGCCGGCCGTGAACGGCCGCTACCGCCGCCCGTTCCTGCTGCTGGACCGCCACACGGTCCGCGAGGCCTGCCTGGCGCAGGGCATCGACGTGTGGGAGGACCCGCACAACCACGACCCTGCCTACACCCGCTCCCGGGTCCGCCACGAGGCGCTGCCGGTGCTGGAGAAGTCCCTCGGCAAGGGCGTGATCGAGGCCCTGGCCCGTACCGCCCAGCTCTCCCGCGACGACGCGGACGCGCTCGACGAGTGGGCCGCATGCGCAGAGCGTGATGCCGCTCACGGAGAGGGCGGTCTCGACACCGCCCGGCTGCTGCTCCTGCCGCCCGCCGTACGCAGGCGCGTCCTGCGCAGGGCGGCGATTGCCGCCGGTTCACCGGCGGGATCCCTGTTCGCCCGGCACATCGAGGAGACCGACCGGCTGGTCACCGGCTGGCGCGGGCAGAAGCCCCTCAACCTTCCCGGCGGGATCGCCGTCGGCCGCCGCAATGGCAGACTGTTCTTCTCACCGTCGTAGACCTTGAGGAAGTACCACAGGTGAACGAGAAGGACATGGGCGCCGATCTTGAGAAGGTGCTCATCACCAAGGCCGAGATCGACGACCGGCTCATCGGGCTGGCAGCGGAGATCGACAAGGACTACGAAGGCAAGGACCTGCTGATCGTCGGTGTGCTCAAGGGCGCGGTGATGGTCATGGCGGACCTGGCGCGGGCACTGTCGAGCAACGTCACGATGGACTGGATGGCGGTGTCCTCCTACGGGGCGGGCACCAAGTCCTCCGGCGTCGTACGGATCCTGAAGGACCTGGACACCGACATCGCGGGCCGCGACGTACTGATCGTCGAGGACATCATCGACTCCGGTCTGACGCTGTCCTGGCTGATCAGCAACCTCGGCTCGCGCAGGCCGGCCTCGCTGGAGGTCTGCACGCTGCTGCGCAAGCCGGAGGCGGCGAAGGTCGAGATCGATGTGAAGTACACCGGCTTCGACATCCCCAATGAGTTCGTGGTCGGCTATGGCCTGGACTTCGCGGAGAAGTACCGGAATCTTCCCTTTGTGGGTACCCTCGCGCCTCACGTCTACGGCGGCTGAGGGACCCCGGGGAACCTCACTCCGTTTCCCCGCGTTGGAGACTGGGAACGCGGGTTTAACGGTCTCGGACCACTTCGGGTGACAATACTGAAGTACCGTCCGAAGGTCGGGTCATAGTCATACACCGGATGCACAGGCGGCCGATCGGCTGTCGTGCCTCACTGTGGCAGGAGGGACGGGGCTTAGCGGCCCCGCATGGATGGACGTCAAGCGCTATTTCCGTGGGCCAGTGATGTGGATCTTCCTGGCTGTCCTCGCCGTGGTCGTTTTGATGCAGGTCGTCGGTTCGTCCGGCGGCTATAAGACGGTTGACACCGGCCAGGTCATCGAGGCCATCAACAGCAACCAGGCCAAGTCCGCAGAGCTGACGACCGGCGACGAGGCGTCGATCAAGGTCGAGCTCAAGAGCGGCGCCAAGGTCGGCGGCAAGGACCTCGGCACCAAGATCAAGGCGAGCTACATCGGCGACCAGGGCGTCGACGTGGCCAAGATCCTCCAGTCGAAGGTCGACGACCAGGACAAGACGACGCTGCCCGACGGGTACACCGTCTCGCCGCAGTCGCAGAACGCGTTCGTCAGCGTGCTGCTGTCGCTGCTGCCCTTCGTCCTCATCGTCGTGGTCTTCCTGTTCCTGATGAACCAGATGCAGGGCGGCGGCTCCCGGGTCATGAACTTCGGGAAGTCCAAGGCCAAGCTGATCACCAAGGACACCCCGAAGACCACCTTCGCGGATGTCGCGGGCTCGGACGAGGCCGTCGAGGAGCTCCACGAGATCAAGGAGTTCCTCCAGGAGCCGGCGAAGTTCCAGGCCGTCGGCGCCAAGATCCCCAAGGGTGTGCTGCTCTACGGCCCACCCGGAACCGGCAAGACCCTGCTCGCCCGCGCTGTCGCGGGCGAGGCGGGCGTGCCGTTCTACTCGATCTCCGGCTCCGACTTCGTCGAGATGTTCGTGGGTGTCGGCGCCAGCCGGGTCCGTGACCTCTTCGAGCAGGCCAAGGCCAACGCCCCGGCCATCGTCTTCGTCGACGAGATCGACGCCGTCGGCCGGCACCGCGGTGCGGGCCTCGGCGGCGGCCACGACGAGCGCGAGCAGACGCTCAACCAGCTGCTCGTCGAGATGGACGGCTTCGACGTGAAGGGCGGCGTCATCCTGATCGCCGCCACCAACCGGCCCGACATCCTCGACCCGGCGCTGCTGCGCCCGGGCCGCTTCGACCGCCAGATCGCCGTGGACCGCCCCGACCTCCAGGGCCGCCTGGAGATCCTCCAGGTCCACCAGAAGGGCAAGCCGGTCGCCCCGGACGTCGACCTCCGGGCCGTCGCCCGCCGCACCCCCGGCTTCACCGGCGCCGACCTGGCGAACGTCCTCAACGAGGCCGCGCTGCTCACGGCCCGCAGCGACAAGAAGCTGCTGGACAACCACACGCTGGACGAGGCGATCGACCGCGTCGTGGCCGGCCCGCAGAAGCGGACCCGGATCATGTCCGAGAAGGAGAAGAAGATCACCGCGTACCACGAGGGCGGACACGCCCTGGTCGCGGCGGCTTCTCCGAACAGCGACCCGGTGCACAAGGTCACGATCCTCTCGCGGGGCCGTGCCCTCGGCTACACCATGGTCCTGCCGGACGAGGACAAGTACTCCACCACGCGCAACGAGATGCTCGACCAGCTCGCGTACATGCTGGGCGGGCGCGCCGCGGAGGAACTGGTCTTCCACGACCCGACCACCGGCGCCGCCAACGACATCGAGAAGGCGACCGCCACCGCCCGCGCCATGGTCACGCAGTACGGCATGACCGAGCGGCTCGGCGCGATCAAGTTCGGCACGGACAACGCGGAGCCGTTCCTGGGACGTGAGATGGGTCACCAGCGCGACTACTCGGAAGAGGTCGCCGGGCTGGTCGACGAAGAGGTCAAGAAGCTCATCGAGACCGCGCACAACGAGGCGTGGGAGATCCTGGTCGAGAACCGCGATGTCCTCGACAGCCTTGTTCTGGCCCTCCTGGAGAAGGAGACCCTGAACAAGGAGCAGATCGCCGAGATCTTCAAGCCGATCGTCAGGCGCCCCCCGCGCCCGGCCTGGACCGGTTCGTCCCGCCGCACCCCCTCCACCCGCCCGCCGGTGCTCTCCCCGAAGGAGCTGGCCCTCACCAACGGCGCCCAGTCCGCCAACGGGTCCGCCGCCGGTCTGGTCAAGCCCGCCCCGGTCGACGCGGTCGAGCTTCCGGAGGAGCCCGGCACCGAAGCCTGACAAAAGGCTGACAGCGGAATGTAAGCCGCGCTCTCCGGGTTTCGTACCCTGGAGAGCGCGGCTTTCTGCTACCGCAGTGACGTACGAGGAGCGAGGCACCCATGACCGACCCGATCACGGCCCCCGACGGCTACGGCCGCGTCGGTGAGTTCGACGAGAAGCGTGCCGCCGACGCCGTACGCGAACTGCTCATCGCCGTCGGCGAGGACCCGGACCGGGAGGGCCTGCGGGAGACCCCGGGTCGCGTGGCGCGGGCGTACAAGGAGATATTCGCCGGGCTGTGGCAGGAGCCGGAGGACGTCCTGACGACGACCTTCGACCTGGGCCACGACGAGATGGTGCTGGTCAAGGACATCGAAGTGCTTTCATCCTGCGAACATCATTTGGTCCCATTTGTGGGATCTGCTCACGTCGGTTACATCCCGTCAACCGACGGCAAGATCACCGGCCTGTCCAAGCTGGCCCGCCTCGTCGATGTCTACGCCCGCCGTCCGCAGGTCCAGGAGCGGCTGACCACGCAGGTCGCCGACTCGCTGATGCGGATACTGGAGCCGCGCGGCGTCATCGTCGTCGTCGAGTGCGAGCACATGTGCATGAGCATGCGCGGCGTGCGCAAGCCGGGCGCCAAGACCATCACCTCGGCCGTGCGCGGCCAGCTCCGCGACCCGGCGACCCGAGCCGAGGCGATGAGCCTGATCATGGCGCGCTAGAGCGCGTAGGCACGGCCTAGGCGGTGCCGGCCGCGCTGCGGTTGTTGTCCTTGTCCTCGGGAAGCTTGCAGACGCGCTCCAGGAAGAGCGCGGCGGCGATCACCGCGATGCCCGCGAGGACCGCCGCGCCGGCGTAGATCGCCTGGTCGCGGCGGGGCGGGTTGTCGAACTGGCTGATGACGAGGAAGACGCCCGTGCCGCCGTACATCCCGGCGACGAGGGCGGCGACCAGCGCGCTGGCCTGGCCGAAGACGACCGCGCGGGCGGCCAGTAGCGGGTCGACGCCCTTGGCGCCGGGGCGGCGCTCGCGCTGGGCGCGCAGGCGCGAGCGGATGGACAGGGCGGTGGCGGCCAGGACGGCGGCGATGAGCCCGAGCACGATGGGCGCCGCGACGGGGACGGCCGGCAGGGTGCCGAAGGAGTCCCATAGCCTGGCCCCGGCCCAGGAGAGGACTCCGGCCACGACGAAGAGCCCGACCAGAGTCCTGATGCGCAGCTGCTTCACTGAGTGGTCGCCCCTTGTTGTGTCGTGGAACCGCCGTGGAATCCGTGTCCGGAACCCGTCGTCGTAACGATTATTCAGGCAGGTGGAGTTCCACGTCCGCACGGGCCTGGACGGTGTCGCGGCCCACGGTGGCGAGCAGCTGGCCGACGGCGCCCACGCCGGGCAGCTCGGCGGCCGGGTCGATGTCGTACCAGGGGGCGAGGACGAAGGCGCGCTGGTGGGCGCGGGGGTGCGGGAGGGTGAGCTCGGAGTCGTCGGAGACCACGCCCTCGTACGCGACGATGTCGACGTCGATGGTGCGGGCAGCCCAGCGCTCGGTGCGGGTGCGGGCGTAGGCGTCCTCGATGGCCCGGCCGCGCTCCAGGAGGGAGGAGGGCGGCAGGGTGGTCTTCAGCACGACGACCGCGTTGAAGTAGTTCGGCTGGCTGCCGGGCTGGACGCCCCAGGGCTCCGTCTCGTAGACGGGGGAGACCTTCTTGACCCGGACGCCGGGAGTGTCCTCCAGGGCGTCCACGGCCCCCTGGAGGGTCTCCAGGCGGTTGCCCAGGTTGCTGCCGAGGGAGATGACGGCGACCTTGGGATTCTGCAGCGTGGTGTCGGCGGCGTCGACCTGGGCGACGACGGAGGCCGGTACGGGCTGCACGGTGGGGTCGTAGCTCACGGGCGCCTCCGGGCGATGGTGACGGTCACGTCGTCGAAGGGGACGGTGATCGGGGCCTGCGGCTTGTGCACGGTCACCTCCACCTCCTCGACCAGGTCGTTCTTCAGGACCTGGTCGGCGATGCGCTGGGCGAGGGTCTCGATCAGGTCGACCGGCTCGCCCTGCACGACGGCCACGACCTCCTCGGCCACGATGCCGTAGTGCACGGTCAGGGTCAGGTCGTCCGAGGCGGCGGCAGGAGCGGTGTCCAGGCCCAGCACGAGGTCCACGACGAAGGTCTGGCCCTCCTCGCGCTCCTGGGGGAACACGCCGTGGTGCCCGCGGGCCCTGAGGCCGCGCAGCGCGACACGATCCACGAAATCACTCCTGCGGTCCGGTCCGGGGTGGTCGGCGGGCGGTCGGCTCATCACATCGCCCTCAGTCGAATCTACCCGCGACCACCGACAGCGGTTGCTGTGAGGGTGGTCGCAGTCAGCCGCCGCGGCCCCTACCCCGATGCCCTCGGAGCTATGCCTGCGTCGTCCGGGTCTTGGCTCGAACGAGTGGTCAGAACCCCTCAGGCAGACCCTTCTCCGCCGCCGGCCCCGTCCCCGTCGTCGTCCTCGTCGATCCCCTCCGCCATCACCGGCGAGCCGTGGTGCACCCACAGCCGCCAGCCCTCGGATGTGCGGCGAAACACATTCGTGGCCACCACCAGGCCGCCCACCAGCGGGCCCAGGCCGCTCTCGCTGTCCTCCTCGGCCGGGCCGCCGGTGAGGATGTTCTCGGTGCAGGTGACCAGCGCCGTGTCGCCGTCCACGGCCACCTCGACATCGGTCAGGAAGAACTGGATGTACTCGGTGTTCGCCATGATCAGGGCGTACGAGCGCATCACCTCCCGGCGGCCGCGCAGCACCGGCCACCCCGGGTGCACCACGGACACCGTCTCCGCCAGCGGGCCGGTCAGCACCAGCTCCTCCAGCGCGTCCAGGTCCGAGCGCTCCACGGCGTCGTAGAACGCCTGGTTCGCCTGCTCGACGGCGGCGGCCTCCGCTGTGCGCGGGCTCATACGGCTCCTTCGATCGCGCGCGAGACCCGTACCGCGTCGGCGCTGTCATGCACCTCGTGCACCCGTACCGCCCACGCGCCCTCCCGGGCCGCGATCGCGGTCACGGCCGCGGTGGCCGCGTCCCGCTCCCGGGCGGGGGGCGGGTCGCCGCCCTCGCCGGCCAGTACGCGGCCCAGGAAGCGCTTTCGCGAGGCGGCGACCAGCACGGGGCGGCCCAGAGCCCGGATGTCGGCGAGGTGGGCGATCAGGGTGAGGTCGTGCTCGGCGTTCTTGGCGAAGCCCAGTCCCGGGTCCAGGATGATCCGCGCCGGGTCGATGCCGCCGTCCACGGCGCGCTCGAAGCTCTGCCGGAGCTCGGTCACGACCTCCGGGACGACGTCGGCGTAGACGGCCCGGTTGTTCATGTCGATGCTCTGGCCGCGCCAGTGCATCACCACGAACGGCACCTCCGCCGCCGCCACGACCGGGATCATCGCGGGGTCCGCCCCGCCGCCGCTCACGTCGTTCACCAGCACCGCGCCCGCGGCGACCGCCGCATCGGCGACCCTCGCCCGCATCGTGTCCACACTCACCACGACCCCGGCCGCCACCAGCTCGCGTACGACCGGGATCACCCGGCGCAGCTCCTCGGCCTCGTCCACCCGCTTCGCGCCCGGCCGGGTCGACTCCCCGCCCACGTCCACGAGGTCGGCTCCCGCTGCCACCAGGCCCAGGCCGTGTTTGACGGCTGCCGCCGTGTCGAACCACCGTCCGCCGTCGGAGAACGAGTCCGGCGTCACGTTCACCACGCCCATGACCGCGCACCGGTCCCACTCCGGCAGACCGTCCACCCGGCCTCGCAACGTACCCATGCGACCAGCGTAGGGGCTCCGCTCCCGCACCCAGGCCGCCCTCAGACGCCGGACCGGCCGAATCGGGCCCAGCTCGGGAGGGCGAAGGTCAGAAAGCCCTCGGCCTGCATCGCGGCGAAGCCGATCCGGGGCAGCTCGCTCGTGCTGCGGAAGACGACGAACCGGGGCACCCATTCGGGCTGGAACTTGGCATTGAACTTGTACAGGGACTCGATCTGGAACCAGCGGGACAGGAACACCAGCAGCGCCCGCCAGGTCCGCAGCACCGGACCCGCCCCCAGCCGCTCGCCCCGCGCGAGCGCCGCGCGGAACATCGCGAAGTTCAACGAGACCCGCTTGACGCCCAGTTCGGGCGCCTGGGCGAGCGCGGCGACGATGAGCAGTTCATTGAGGCCGGGGTCGGCGGCGCGGTCGCGGCGCATGAGTTCCAGCGACATCCCGTCCGTGCCCCAGGGGACGTAGTGCTGGATGGCGCGCAGCTCGCCGGCGGCGTCGTGGGCGGTGGCGACCACGCAGTCGTCGTCGGCGCGGTCGCCGAAGCGGCCCAGCGCCATGGAGAAGCCGCGCTCGGTCTCGGTGCCGCGCCAGGCGTCGGAGGCGCGGCGGATGAGGGCGCGCTCGTCGTCGGAGAGCTCGGCGACGCGGCGCACGCGGCACTCGTAGCCGGCCCGTTCGATGCGCTTGACCATCTGGCGTACGTTGCGCATGGCGCGCCCGGAGAGGGTGAAGGAGCCGGTTTCGACGATGGCCTCGTCGCCGAGTTCGAGGGCGTCCAGGCCGGTCTCGCGGGTCCAGACCTCGCCGCCGGTCTCGCTGCAGCCCATGACGGCGGGGATCCAGGCGTTGGCGCGGGCGTCGGCCATGAAGCGTTCGATGGCGCCGGGCCAGGCCTCGACGTCGCCGATGGGGTCGCCGCTGGCGAGCATGACGCCGGAGACGACGCGGTAGCAGACGGCGGCCTTGCCGCTGGCGGAGAACACGACGCTCTTGTCGCGGCGCAGCGCGAAGTGGCCCAGGGAGTCGCGGGCTCCGTGCCGGGCGAGCAGGCCGCGCAGCCGGGCCTCGTCCTCGGCAGTGAGTTCGGCGACGGGCTTGGCGGGGCGCAGGGCGAGGTAGCCGGTGGTGAGGGCGGTGAGGAAGCCGAGGCCGCCGAGGGTGTAGGCGACGACGTCGGAGGCCTCGTCGACGGCGTACGTGACGGGCCCCTGGAAGCCGAACAGGCCGTACAGGACCTCCTGCAGGCGCGCGCCCCAGCCGGGGTCGCCGACCATGAGCGCGGGGTGTGCGCTGACCACGACCAGGCCGAGGCTCACGCTGAGCACGCTGAGCCCGAGGAAGGCGGCCAGCGCGCGCCAGCGGGTGCGCGGGTCGGCCTTGGCGGTGAACTGGTCGCGGTGGGCGACCAGGAGGGCCAGCAGGGCCAGGGCGACGGCCGCGCCGCCGAGCGAGTGCCGGTGCACGACCGCGGTGACGGCGCTGACCGGCAGCAGCACGACTGTTGCCCGCCAGGCGCGCCGCTTACCGCGCTTGAGGGCGTGCGCCAGCATCAGCATCAGGATGCCGGTGACGACGGAGGCCGCCGCGGCGAACGAGGTGGCGGCGCCCGGGAACACCCCCGCCATGACGTGCATGCGGCTGTGCCGGAAGCCGGGGAAGGTGCCGGCCGTGACATCGATCAGGCCGACCAGGGCGCACGCGGTGCCGACGAAGCGCGGCACGGCGGTGGGACGGATCACCCGCGGCAGCGTCCGTGTCCCGCGGACGGCGGCGAGGCGATCACCGGACATGTGGAACCCGAGCAGTGGGAACACCCTCTACCAAGACGAACATTGGTCATCAAGCTCCAGCAAAGCGTATCTTTCGCCGCAACTACCAATCGTACGAATATTTCGCGCCCTCTAGGACGGTGAATCCGGCCTCGGGGTTCCCTCCGGGGGCACGTCGTTCTGACGCAGAGCAAGATCAAAGAATGCCTGATGGCGGGCGCGTGGGCAACGCTTGGTGTCCGGCCGGACGCCCTCCGTATTACTCACGGCGTGTTAGGTGAGAAATCGGATGGCTCGGCCCCACGCACCCCTTGAGCACGCTAAGTTTCAAGCCATGTCACGTGGACGCCACCGCCATTCCCAGCCTCTGCACAGGCTGCTGCCCCCACTGACGGTCGCAGGGTCGGCTGTCCTGTTCGCCGCGGGCGCCTGGGCCGTGAGTGATCCGGTGGTACTTCGCGCGATAGCGGCCGCCGCTGCCGCCGCCGCGTGCGGTGGCGCGTTGCTGCTGCGCGGGTGGGACCGCTCTGCCGGAAGGCGCGTCGCCGAACTCGAAACGGCCCGCGTGCGCGACGAGTGGCGCACCGACGAGCGCATCGCCGAGCTGGAGATCGACCTCGACGACTCGCGCGAGCTGCGCGGCCGTCTGGAGAACAAGCTCCGCACCAAGCGCGCCGAACTCGCCCGGCTCCGTACCGAGCACGCCGACCTGCTGCGCCGCTATGCCACCGCCGAGAGCGAGCGCGCCAGTGCCCTGGAGAAGCGCCGCCAGCTCGCCATAGAGGCCGCCGCCGGTTCCGTCTCCGCGCCCGCCATGGCGCTCGTCCCGGAAACGTTCCTCAGGGCCGACGAGGCGCTGCGCAACCTCAGCCGCAACGCCGCCCGCCAGCAGGCCCTGCGCACCGTCGAGGAGGCCCGGCGGCGCGACGTCGAGCACTCCGGCGAGGGCGACGAGCACCAGGGCCGCCACGCGGCCTCGGACGCCTCCGGTTCCGGCTCGGGCTCCGGTGACAAGTCGGCCGGCCCCGCCGGCCGGCAGCCCGCGCCCCTCCCGGTGCGCGAGCACCGGCTCGTGCCGGCGGTCGCCGCCGCCGTGCTGCCGTACGCGAAGCCGCAGCGCAACGCCAGCCGTGCGCAGGGCGGGTTCGACTTCTTCGGCACGCAGACGCCGAAGGCGCTGGGTCCGGGGACGACGCATGAGCAGGACGACATAGCGGACGTGGTGGGCGACGAGGCGCTGGCCGACGCCAAGATCATCGATCTCACGGTGCACGACGAGACCGAGCAGATGGACCTGCGGGACCTGCGGGAACTGCGCGCCAAGTCCTCCTGACCGCAGGCCCTACTTGTCCACGTCGCCCACGACGAAGAACATCGAGCCCAGGATCGCCACCATGTCGGCGACCAGCGTGCCCGGCAGCAGCACGGTCAGCGCCTGGATGTTGTTGAACGACGCCGAGCGCAGCTTCAGCCGGTACGGCGTCTTCTCGCCCTTCGAGACCAGGTAGTAGCCGTTCAGGCCCAGCGGGTTCTCGGTCCACGCGTACGTGTGCCCCTCCGGGGCCTTCAGCACCTTCGGCAGCCGCTGGTTGATCGGCCCCGGCGGCAGCTCCGCGAGCCGGTCCAGGCAGGCGTCCGCGAGGGCCAGCGCGTTGTGCGTCTGCTCCAGCAGCACCTCGAAGCGGGCCAGGCAGTCGCCCTCGGTGCGGGTGACCACCTTGAGGGTGTCCTGGAGGTCCGCGTACGCCAGATACGGCTCGTCGCGCCGCAGATCGAAGTCGACCCCCGACGCGCGGGCGATCGGCCCGCTCACGCCGAAGCCGTGCACGGACTCCTGGGAGAGGATCCCCACGCCGCGCGTGCGGCCCCGGAAGATCTCGTTGCCCAGGACCAGGTCGTCGAAGGTCGGCATCCGCTTGCGGACACCGGCCACGGCCTGGCGGGCCCGGCCGTACCAGCCGTTCGGCAGGTCCTCCTTGAGGCCGCCGACGCGGTTGAACATGTAGTGCATCCGGCCGCCGGAGACCTCCTCCATGACGTGCTGGAGGTCCTCGCGCTCGGTGAAAGCGTAGAACACCGGGGTGATCGCGCCCAGTTCGAGCGGGTACGAGCCGAGGAACATCAGGTGGTTCAGGACCCGGTTCAGCTCGGCGAGCAGGGTGCGGGTCCAGACGGCGCGCTCGGGGACCTCCATGCCGAGCATGCGCTCGACGGCGAGCACGACCCCGAGCTCGTTGGAGAAGGCGGAGAGCCAGTCGTGGCGGTTCGCCAGCATGATGATCTGCCGGTAGTCGCGCGCCTCGAACAGCTTCTCCGCGCCCCGGTGCATATAGCCGATGACCGGCTCGGCCTCGCTGATCCGCTCGCCGTCCAGGCGGAGACGCAGGCGCAGCACGCCATGGGTGGAAGGGTGCTGCGGGCCGATGTTCAGCACCATGTCGGTGCTCTCGGCGGCGCCGCCGACGCCGATCGTGGTCTCGGCCGTGGTCTCCGTCATGAGGACAGTGTTCCACCCGGCGCGATTGTTGTGACCGGGGTGGTTCGCCGAGGCCGTCCCGGTGGTCGGTTCCGTCCTCAATCGCCGGAGGGGCTGAATTCAGCCCGTCCGGCGATTGAGGACAAAGCGCAGCCGGCGGGCTGCGCAACCCGGCCGTCGTTCGCCGTCACCGCACCAGCTCGTCGGCCAGTGCGCCGAGCAGGCGTACGACCCCCGCGGGGCCGTCCACGACCAGGTCGGCGCGCGCGGCCAGCTCCGCGACCTCCTCGTTCCCGCTGCAGACCAGGAGCCCGGGGAGCCCGTCGGCCCGCCGCTTCTCCACCGCGCCGAACGCCGCGAGGTCGCCCAGGTCGTCACCGGCGTAGAGCACCGGGCCGGCGTGCGTCTCGCGCAGGTAGTCGCTGAGCGCCACGCCCTTGTCCATCCCCGGCGCTCGCAGCTCCAGCACCAGCCGCCCCGGCTCCACGATCAGGCCGTGCCGGGCCGCCAGTTCCGCGATCGGCTCGCGCAGCGCCTCGAACGCCGCCTGCGGGTCCTCGGTGCGGCGGGTGTGCACGGCGACCGCGCGGCCCTTGTCCTCGATCCAGGTGCCCCGCCAGGCGCCCATGCGGTCCAGGAAGCCCGGCAGTTCGGCCCGCACCGAGCCGACGCCCGGGTGCGGCGCCGGGGCCTTCACGGTGCCGCTGACGGCGTCCCAGCGCTCGGCCCCGTAAGCGCCGAGCACGGTGAGGCGCTCCAGGCCCGGTACGCCCGCGAAGCCGCCGTACCGTACGGCCACGCTCGCCGGGCGGCCGGTGACGACCACGGCCGCCCGCAGGTGCGGGGCGAGGCGGGCCAGCGCGGGTACGGCTCCCGGATGCGCCCTCGCGCTGTCCGGGTCCGGCACGATCGGGGCGAGCGTGCCGTCGAAGTCCAGCGCGATCACGCTCCGCGCCGGCTCCGCGAGGAGGGCCGCCATCGCTTCCTTGCCCTCGGTGGTGGCGGGAGTGGGGAGGCCGTTCGGGGGGTTGCCCATACGGCCGACCCTAGCGGTGACCGCGGCGCGCGTCCCGTGTGCGGCGCAGGCGGTTGACGGTCAGGGGGTCGTGGGCCAGGGCTCGGGGGTCGTCGAGGAGGGCGTTGAGGAGCTGGAAATAGCGCGTGGGGGAGATGCCCAGGCGCTCGCGTATGGCGCGGTCGCGCGCGCCGGGGCCGGCCCACTGGCGGCGGGCGAGGTCGAGGACGGCGAGGTCCTGGTCGCTCAGCTCAGGGGGGTCGGTCGTCACCGGTTCACCATAGCGCGACGTCAAATGGACTAGACCTCTTGCGGGTAAGGCGCAAGACTGTCCTCGTGAGACATGTCATCGCCCTCGATGTGGGCGGCACCGGAATGAAGGCCGCCCTGGTCGGCGCGGACGGCACGATCCTGCACGAGGCCCGCCGCGCCACGGACCGCGAGCGCGGGCCCGAGGCGGTGATCGCGGCGGTGCTCGACTTCGCCGAGGAGCTGCGGGCGTACGGGGAACCGGCCGCCGCCGGGGTCGCCGTGCCCGGCATCGTCGACGAGGCGAACGGCGTCGCCGTGTACTCCGCGAACATCGGCTGGCGGGACGTCCCCTTCCGTACGCTCATCGCCGAGCGCCTGGGCGGCGTACCGGTCGCCCTGGGCCACGACGTGCGCGTCGGCGGCCTCGCCGAGGGCCGGGTCGGTGCGGGCCGGGGCGCCGAGCGCTTCCTGTTCGTGGCGCTGGGCACCGGCATCGCGGGCGCCATCGGCATCGGCGACCGGGTGGACGCGACCGAGCTGGGCCACATCGTCGTACGCCGCGAGGGCGCGGTGTGCGGCTGCGGGCAGCGCGGCTGCGTGGAGACGCTGGCCTCGGCGGCGGCCATCGGCCGGGCCTGGGGCGGGGACGCCGCCGAGTGCGCGCGAGCCGTCGAGCAGGGGGACCCCCGCGCGACCGCGATCTGGGACGACGCGATCGCCGCCCTCGCCGACGGCCTCGTCACCGGGCTGACCCTGCTCACCCCGGACACCCTCATCATCGGCGGCGGACTGGCCGAGGCCGGGGACACGCTCTTCACGCCGCTGCGCGCGGCCGTGGCGGAGCGGGTCACCTTCCAGCAACTCCCCCCGATCGTTCCGGCGGACCTCGGGGACGCCGCAGGCTGCCTGGGCGCAGGGCTGCTCGCCTGGGATCTGACATCTATGGAGGTGACCGCCTGATGGCGGAGACAAGCGTGCTGACCGGCGCCAGTGTGGTTCTGCCGGCCGGCATCGTCGAGGGCGGCCGCATTACGGTCGCGGGCGCGACCATCGCCGCGAACGACCCCGTACAGGCCTCCACCCTCGACCTCCCCGGGCACTGGATCCTCCCGGGCTTCGTCGACATCCATGTGCACGGCGGCGGTGGCGCGTCCTTCTCCTCCGTCCGTACGCAGGACATCCTCACCGTCATCGACACCCACCGGCGGCACGGCACCACCACCATGCTCGCCTCCACCGTCACCGGCGACCTCGACGACCTCGCCCGCCAGGCCGCATTCCTGTCCG
>Ga0307517_10008769_pt1 | contig 14457 bp, 19 predicted proteins | sample 23_EM_MG_FD_194515 | JGI IMG/M metagenome (GOLD analysis project Ga0307517, IMG submission 194515) | Populus trichocarpa ectomycorrhiza microbial communities from riparian zone in the Pacific Northwest, United States - 23_EM | ecosystem: Host-associated > Plants > Roots > Unclassified | place... | reverse complement strand
ATGAAGCACGTGCTAAGCTGGTCGAGACTCTCGATGAAGCAAATACGGTCAGCATTGGCAAACCTACCAATCGAACATGAGCTGAGCTTGTTTGCAGGAGGAAGGATAAGTACCAAATCCTTCACTTCCCCTTGAAGACTCCCCTCACGGATGCAGAGAAGTCACAAAGGAAAGTCGTTACGAGCCTCAAGCTGTGACACCGTTTTGCCCGTTTATTTTTTGTGGCCAACCATGCTCTTGCTGTGTCTTGCTTCAAGTCCTACGGGCAACAGGATCACGCAGTGTTTCACAACCGTCACGCGCAGCTTCGGGCCCTCTTTTTCTTGTAATACCGCAGGCGATGTTCACGACGTACAATAATTAGAACGACTAAGGACGTTTATAATTGACCAACCTGCTTTAACCACGACTGTCCAGCACCGATACCATGAGCTCACCACCGGCAATGAGCGACATGACTGTATTGACCAAATAGCCCACCTACGGCTCCCCAGCCAGGACGGTGTTGAGCGGGGTTCCGGGAACAGTTAGACCCCATGCATAGTACGGTAATTAATGTGGGCTGGGGTCCGCATGAATGGCTCCCTTGCTCGACTTTCCGGCCATGGGTTGAGGCTGGGAGAACATAAAACCTTGCCTGTCTCCCAGGGCAGAAGAGGACGACAAAGGCGCCAAAGCCGTTCGTAAACCACGACATCTTGGTCTGGCACAAAGTGTTTCGTTGGAGCATTGAGAGCGGAGAAGTACCAGAAAGAGATACCCCGTTCTCTGCCCCAACTGCAGCCAGTGACCTAACTGCGATCGTCGGTCGATCGCGCCGAGAATGCATTTTTTTGCCGTTCGCGCCGTCAGACTTTGAGAACCGCGGGCCTACTTGCCCAAACCCCGTGAATGACATGGACAGTCTGCTGATCATCACGAGGGATTTTGTACTTAATGTGTCCTGGCGTACGGGTCCAGCACGAAGGGGCGGCACCCCGCCGCATGGCCGAGACACGCCCTGGTCGCCATCTGTTCGTTTTTTTGCCGTGTAGTCGAAGGTGGGCGTGGTCATTGCCACGCACCACCAAAGTCGCAACCGAGGGCTAAAAGAACACCCATCCGCAGCCCACGGACGCAAAAGGATCACAAAAGGACCTATTGTCCTTCAATCGGATCAGCACACGATTATCATATCATAAGCTTATAATATATACTTGTCGGCAGTTGCTCGCTTGGAGTCCTTAACACGCCTTCTGGCTCAAGGCATTTTCATCCCCTTGTCCATTGACCACCTGCCCCTTTCCGTTCCTTACAGGGCTTTCCGCCGGTACACGGCCCCCTCTCCCGCTTGATTTATCTGCCCCTTGTCCATCCACGAAATCGCCGTTCCCCTCCTCAACTCCCCTAGCGCTTGAAGCTTGAAGCTTGGCGATCTCCCAACCATGCATTGTTTCACTATCCTCTCTACTTTGCTCGCTGCTGTCACGTCCGTAGCCGCTCACGGGAACGTTCTTGAAGTCGTTGCCGACGGGAAGACCGAGCCTGCCTGGGCTCCTTTCTCCGACCCGTAAGCTTCAATATCACCAGAGCTCTTTGAATGGGGTGTGTCTGACATAACCGTTCAATCAAATCCTGCGTTGGACCCACACAGATACGCGAATCCCGCCCCAACTCGAGTCGGCCGCAAGGTTCAAAGCGATGGCCCTGTGATGGACATCTCCAGTCCCGATATTGCCTGCAACCAAGACGGCAACGACGGTACGACCAAATTGCTCGACGTGAATGCCGGAAGCGATATGACTTTCAAGTGGACCAACGTACGCCCTTCAGCCCCTATACTCTGCCTACCGTCCGACTTACCTTCATGTCATTTGACTCGCCCGTAGTGGCCTAGCGATCATAAGGGCCCTGTCACGACTTTCATGGCTTCTTGTAACGGAGATTGTTCCGGGTTCAAGGCCACCGATGGTAAATGGTTCAAGATCGATGAAGGCGGATACACGAATGGACAATGGGCTTCCGACAAGTTGATCGCCAGTGCGTCGGATTGTTCCAGGCGCTCCGAATCATATGCTGATTTTCCTGGCGTCGCGATGCAGATGGCAACCAATGGACTTCCAACATTCCCGCTGGGCTTGCCTCTGGGCAATACGTAAGTCAATCCCGTTGGATTCGCGTATCGACTCGACAGAACCTGACGTTTCCCCTTTGCCATAGTTGGTTCGCTATGAGATCGTTGCCCTTCACTCTGTCCAGCCCCAGTACTACCCAGGCTGCGTGTACGTGTCCCTTCGAGCTTCAGTTCGTGTTCCAGTGACTCAAAGAGATCTTGTCCACAGCCAGGTCAACGTGAAGAACGGAGGCGCTGACCAGCCAACCGCCAACGATATCATCAGTTTCCCCGGAATGTACGATAAATTCACGTGGCCCAAGAACATCTGGAGCAACCCTTCCGATGGATTCGTTGTTGCTGGTCCCAAGATTGTCAGCTTTGCTGATCATGACTCTCCCGATCCTGCTCCCTCCTCCGGCGGTCCCTCTTCAACCATATCCCGTCCTTCCTCCACGAGCACCCCGGCGAACCCGGCCAACAGCAGCGTCTGCAGGTCTAGGAGGAAGAGGTCCAGCAAGCGTTCCGTCCCCGCTCGTCACATCCACCGACGAAGCACCCGCCACTAAATGGTCACTCCCACTCTCTCACTCATGTATATTATCTATCACATTCCTTGGTGCGTGCTTATAAATAATCTTGACTTGTTTTTCTTGCTCACACGTCATCCTTTTAGGCTTCCCTGTCTTGCACGACCCTTGTTTCATATATTTCTATTCCACGCATTTCGACGCTCCCTCCTACGACATCACATGAAACGATGTGCACAGGTCGCACCTATTCATTTGCTGGTTAAGATGCCGCAAAATTGGAGGTTAAACCCGGGTATATTCCAATTGGATTGGATTTTCGCACTTAGCCGGGATATGGGAAAAACTTGATCGTTTTCTCCCGACCGCCCCTGGTCACCCTTTCCCCCCCCCCCCCTCTCTCCCGTCTTTTTATGTTTCACGCTTGCGTTTGGGGCATTGCATGGTCCAGGTGGTTTCGATCTAGGACAGAAGGAGATAGAGAGCTAGATGTTTTGTCTTTTTGCTGCTGTACCTAATCATCACTACCAATAATGACACCGATTGAATCGAGACGCGGGGACCTCACGTCAAGTCTGAATCATCGACACCGGGCCTGAGCTCCGCGAGCCACCTTGCATCATATGGTTTGCAGCGAAGGAATAGAGTCGGATTTTGCCCTTATCCGTGCTACCCTCGAGGAACTAAGGACATGCAGCGTCGTGACGGAGCACACGAGCTATCACTAGTAATAGTAGGCACTCTAAGACGTACAAGTTGTGTCGCTGGTTGTCTCACAGGCACGGTGGGTGGTGTAACAAGTTCCTCCATGTGGTCTAGTACCCGCCCAGGCAGAATTTGAGCGCGATCGAAGCTGTGCAACTAAACTTCCAATCTCGAAAAGGTCCTCCCAGCTCCGTTCTCCATTCTTCCGGCGAATCCCTTGCTGCTGCGTCGACCCTCATTACCTCAACGATGGAGTAAGATAGAGTCAGGTATGAAAAGACCCCGGTATCAGGATAACGTTGACGGTTTTTTTGACAACGTTCAACTTGAAGCACAGATGCATCATTGCAAAAAGACTCTGTTTGAATTGACAGGACTGACACCCCACCCCAAGTCGAAAACTGTATATACCCTTCGCGATCAGCGGCACTACGCGTCAGGACAACATGGCTTCCACGCGGCTGTCAACTCAAGCTTTGAATTTCAGCCATTATCTAAAACGATCAGAACTGATATAACTCAGATCATACTCCGTCCCCCGAAGGCTCACAGAACTTGAAAAAGAATTGCGCTCGGTCGGGATATCCGACTTCATTTTACCGTGTGGATAACCGGTGCGTGCAAACCGTGACAGCCACGAACACCCACCCCCATTTAGAGCGCCGGTAGAGGGGACTCCGGTCAGCCTATATATGATACTCCCGACTTGAGATTTCAACGATAAATGTGATTTCATCTTCGTGGCTGATAGCGGGCCGCTCGTCCACCACGCGGGGAAAAGTCCCGAGGGGTTGGATTGTTTAAGGTTACCCCAAAGCGTATCAGGTCGAGTTGGCGCAGGAGACGAATAATGTGACAATAAGGTAAATAAATAACAAGCCTGGAATATCGATAATAGGGCGTATGGATATATATACACATGACCACGAGAGCGACAAAAAGGGGAAGGGGGGTAACGCAAAGGGCAAAGGGGACTAGGGAAGGGACAAACGTACATAGGAACCCATGGGTTGACCAAAGATACACAATCTTCCGGTCATAATATCAACAACCTGAGATACATAGAGGAAGATGTGACGCACCCCTGGACAACCAGCGAGGGCTCGACTACGTAAAAAAGAAGAGGGGTGGTGGAAAGTACTATACTAGGGGTATTGGGTGCTGCCAGAACAGATCGGATGAGAGGAGAGAGTAGATAAAAGGGCTCGCAATATGAAGTAATAATGACAATGAAGGTTGGAGTGGGTGACCTGGGAGGATGCGCGATGTATGAGAAAACAGTACACGATGAAAGAGAGTGAATGGGATGGGCCAGAGCGCGAATAAGTTACAGGATCATCGAGACGTAATAAGAGAGAAAATAAAGAGTGAATGGAGCGACACTCAGAATGCGTTTAGAATATGATCAGAAAATGATCGGCGATAGCAAGAGGGGAGAGACGGAGAGGAAAAGAGCGTCTGGGTACGATGCCTTTGTTTGGTCATTCAAGACGGAGAGATCTTAACCCGAGTGAGCGTATTCGTGTTACGATACGAACAGCAATAAATATGCCAGAAAGAGATGCAAAGCAGCAGAACAAATGGGCGTGAATGTTGGAAAGAACGGATACTTCGATAACGGGAAGGGGTGATTTTTGCGGGGTACGAGGAGAATCGACCGGCGAGAAAAAGCGTCATACCCGACTACGCCTTGAGCTTGGACCACCACCGCCATAATAGTCATCGTAATTCTCCCTGTTCCGACTCGGAGACCTATACTGTTCAGAGGGTGCTTGTTGAGATTGCGATGTGCGCGACAACGAGAAGTAAGTAGGGTCGGTGGGAGATGGAGGGGTGTAGGTGGCCAGGTGAGGGTTCGTACTGACGCTGCTTGTTCGATGCGACGGCATGGGTACGGTTGATGTGTTCGATGGGGCGGGCGCGGACCGAGACGATCCACTGTGATGAGCGCCGGACGGGTGATTCGACCCGGTCCCTCGAATTGAGGCTGACTGGCGGTGTGTGTTGCGCATCGACTGTCGTTTATTTTGAAACCTAAAGGTGATATGAGATGTGTGGTCGATGATGTAAAAAACACGAGACATACCAGATCTGTACGCTCCTGGGGGTCATGTTCAACTTTACCGCTAGCTCTGCCCGTTCCTCAGTGGAGGGGAAAGCGGTACGAGCGTAGACCTCGTTCAAAACCCGTAATTGCTCTGCATCGGCGCGCTTTCTTTTCTTCTTGGGCGGGGGCTGGTCTGAAGAGGTATCCGGTGCCGGGTGATCGCGTGTGTATGGGGAGATGGTGTGGGCAGAGCTCCTCGTTGCCGTTCGCTCCACTGAGACGGGGCCACGTCGGAGGGTTCCCGTTGATGGAGAAGTGGGGGTGTGGATTGGGAGGGAGAAACGAAGGTCATGGAGCGTGCCCTGAGAGGGATGCTGCGGCGGATACTGGAAGGACGTCCCGGGATATGAGGTGTCGGGTGAAAAGATGGTCTCCGGAACACGGTTCGCGGCGGATGTGCCTCCGTAGGGGTTCTGTGGCCATCTTTCATCCCGGGGGTGATTTCCAGAGACATTAATGGGAGGTAATGTAGTAGGATGATTAGAGTAAGAAGTAGAGGGTTCCCTATAAGGTTGATAAGGCTGCGGAACCTGTTGGGGTGCCGGATATGTGTACTGTAAACGAGGGTCGTCGTCGTTGGGAAAAGTCGATTGTTGTCCCACTGGCGGGAACAGCGGTGAGTTTGAGACTGCAATCGACATGGAGCAAGTTGACCTACTGGGGTTGTAACCAGACCAAGTGGATGAGGGGTCGTTTAGAGGGTCATTATATTCGTTTCTTCGCTCGGTATGCGACTGATTCTGATTGTGGGAATAAGAATGTTCGGCTGGAGAATGAAATGAAAAGGAGAAATGAAAAATTAACTAATGCGGTTAATATTCCAAGAAAGCGACCGACCTGTAGGACGCGAAGAGCGGAAGGCAGAAGCAAACGGCGGCAGACTGAAGAAGCTTCTGTGAGAACCATTGCCTTGGGATGAAGGGGTTCTGCGTCCGCGGCCAAAACACCCTGAGAAATGATGACCGTCGTCCGGGTAAGATGACATAGATAAAGTTAAAGAAAAGGGCGCACCAAAATCGGAGAAACTCCGCAAGTCTGAATATGTATCCACGGAACACGCTGAGACCATGGGGCGGGAGTTCCGCTACGCGGTTGTGAACAGAGGAAAGAGTCCCGCCACGCGGTGAACTTGTGGTTGATCGTTGGGTCGATCGAAACACCAGTGTGTTTGATGGTGAGTGCGAGTAGCAGAGGGGGGATCCAAGGGATGAAAGTATGGGATGATGCTCGCGGGGTCTCGCAGGTGTCGTGCGGAGGAGAGATCATTGGCCCAAAGGAAGGGTGTGTTTGCTTTATACAACGTACGGTGACGGCAGGTCGCGAGGATACGGCACAATTCCGCTGGAGTGGATCGGCCGCTGCGACTGGAGGACACGAGGGTGATTGGATTTTGCCGCGCGGATGCATCATGTAATGACAGACTACGGACATCCTCTCAAGACGTAAGAGTGCGAATGCCAGGCAACCCAGTGAAAGCGTCCTTGTTCCTATGCCGGTAAATACTCACGCAATGGGAAGGAAGAATTGATGGCGGTTCCAGATCGGGTCGGCCGAACAAACGAAAATCGTCGCGGACAAAGTTCTCCTCCCGTTTCTTTCTCGCTGACGCTTTGATAATTCACCAGAGCCTAAATTCCGACGGCAAGTGCCGAGGGAAAACTCCGGGCGAAAAAAACCTGATTTATGAAACACTGGACGGGGTCCTGCACTGCTTGCGACGTGTATATCGCGCCCCGTCTCACCTTTGACCTGTCTGTACACACAGTTTCGTATTTCGTAAAACACATATTCGTTCTTTCCATTTTTCAGGGGATCCTGTCACAAACCGCTGATCGTTTTTGTCGACGTCGACATCTCCCCAAACTTGGCCAGCGAGTTCCGCCCTCCGTCCTCCGGGGTTTCCCTGCCACTGTGCCAGTTCTCGGACAAGAATGGAGATGAATCACATGACCCGCCGGATATGGACACAACTGATTCTGTGCCTCTCTCCGGGCGTTTATCTCCCCTATGAGTTCACGACCACTCCCCACTCCTCCAGCTATCCCTGGGGAAGGCTACTGGAGAAATGATTATCTCGACCCGAGGAACGATCCTGGGTCCCCTTACTATCAATTCCGCCCGCATCAATCCTACGCCGTAACCCCGACACCCCCGTTCAGCGACCATGCGACGACTCTACGAGGTGGCACCATCCTGCACAACGGCTTCTACGACCTGCTGGCGCTCATCCCCTCTACTCCGTCACCCTCCCGTTTCTTTTGGCCCGCTCGCACACCCCAAGATCTCGAGCCTGTTGCAGGGCCCCGTTACGAGGAGATCCCCTCTCCTCCAAGGTCTCCGCCGGTGCAGGCACCTTCATCTCCGCTCTCACCCCTCAGGAAGGGCAGGCGTATTAGCAAAGACATGGTCTCAAATCCAACAGGTTTCGTGTACGTACCGCACACATTCTGCGGATCCACCTTCACCCACTCCCCCCTCGCAGCCATCTCGTACACGCTTCCGACGCGGATCAAGCTCATGCACTCCTTACACGGTGGGGTCCGGAAGGCCAGGGAAAACTTGGCGGTCTGTTTCAGAAATATTTCGGTGTGGAGCGCTATCCTCACCCCTTACCGTAGACCCGCGATGGGCAAACCCAATCAAGAACATGATCCGCCAGAACAACCAAGCCAGGGCAGTGAACGAGGTCGTAAATGCCCTTGAACCCTCGACAATGAGTAGACCAGAAGTTGCCCAACTCCGCGTCATAAACGGTATCAGTACAAACACGTCCTCTACGATCACAACGGCGGCCCGCGAAAACGTCTGCCTCACGCCGGTTGATGGATTCTCCGGACAACCCGGCAACTCCACAATCCGTTGGGCGGGTGGCCTACATCCGCACTTGGAGCACGACCAAGAGCACGACCCTACCCTAGGGGAAAGAGAGATGCCGCAAGTCATCGCTCCTCCGCCTCCAAGGCCAATTGACCCTTCCCTCGCCACTCTCGAGAAAGCGGTTTCCGCAAGGATATATTTTGAGAATTTATACTTTCCCTTGCTCCGCCATCCGCCATCCCGCGAACAAAGGAAGCTTGCGATGGAGCGTGAAATGGCAGAACTGCAATTATCGGAGCATCAAAAAGAGAATTTGCGCACCAGGTGGCGTCAAAATGAAACTGATTATCTTCGGCATCAAAGGCGCAAGGTCGACGCCACTGCCTTCGCCAAACTCAAGACGATCGGTCACGGTTCGTGGTTTGGGAACGTTGTGTCCTGCATCCCCTCGCTGACGTCGCTTTCAGGTGCGTTCGGGGTCGTGTCTCTCGTGAGGGAGAAGAGTAGTGGGGGTCTCTTCGCCATGAAAGAGGTACTGTTCCCCGTGCGAAATGCTTTGAGATCGAGCCCGGTGTAACGCCTTCCCCCCCAGCTACGCAAGACGGATATGTTACGTAAGGGCCAAGAGGGACACGTTCGCGCGGAGCGCGACGTGTTAAAGACCGCCTCTTTGGTCAGCCCCCCTGGTGGTGCAGAATGGATTGTTCGACTTTTCTACAGCTTTCAGGATCGGGATCATTTATACCTCGTCAGTCTCGTTGATTTTTGCCACGGCGAAAGTTTGTCGATTTCATTAATTCCCCGTGCCGAATATCATCAGGTCCTCGAATATATGGGCGGCGGGGACCTGCTCAATCTGCTGATCAAACGAGACGTCTTCGAGGAAGATTTTACGAGGTTCTACGTGGCTGAAGTGAGCACTTATCGGCCTTTCAACCCCCTTTGTTCCTGGATACCGAACTTCTGCCTCTAGATGGTCCTTGCAATTGAAGCTTGCCATAAGCTTGGTTTTATTCACAGAGATATCAAACCAGATGTAACGATCTCAGTAACTCCATTAGACACGCTAACTGAATCTTTACTGCATTTAGAACTTCCTTTTTGATCCCTCAGGTCATATCAAACTGAGTGACTTCGGTTTGGCGTACGTTTCCACCAGGAGCTGGCTGTGGTCCGAGAAGCTGATCCCTCTGGTTTCCTACAGAACGGATCTCCACTGGGCGCATGATACCGCATGTGGGTTGACGTGGTCCAACTATCTACGATACGTCGATTGCCTGACACCTTGTCATAGACTATGAACAACAACGTCTCCATCTTTTACATAAACATGGTGTAGATCTCGAAGGCGTAAATGCACTCCAGGATGGTGTGCGTACCAAGAGAATGAACCGCAAGGACATTGAGTTGCTCATGGGCGGCGGAGACGGCGAAGGGGGCGTCTTCACGTGGCGAGAGAAACACAGCCGGAAGGTTGGCTTCGATCCTTCAGTTCCACACCGAATGAGGAATGGTTTGCTGACAACTAACTTGGTTTATTTCCGATAGTTGGCATACTCTATGTACGTTAATGTTCTGTTTCCGCGCTTCATTTCGCGTCTGACTTTGAAATCGGAAATGACCTCCAGCTGTGGCACCAACTCATACAGTAAGTCACCTATTTTAAATCTATCTTCCGCCGAGGCGAACAACCTGGTCCTTAGTGTCACCGGAGGTTATCCGCGGTCACGGCTACACCTTTTCGTGTGACTGGTGGTCCCTGGGTGTGATCATGTTCGAATGTTTATATGGGTGAGATCCTATATCGCCATTCGAGGCGACCCTGCGGCTAATCCCCGTCCCCCAGATATCCCCCCTTTGTCAGCAGCTCAGTCGGTCCCACCTTCCACGTTCTACGTATTCAATCCAACGCCCCCTTTCCAGAGACACGTTACTCGGCAGAAGATTCTCAACTGGAAGCAGTCCCTCAAGTTCCCTTCCAAGCCCCGCGTATCCCATGAGGGCATCAACCTCATGCAACAGTTACTGTGCGAACCCGAAGACAGGCTGGGTTCTCAGGTGACCGCCTCCGTATCCCGGCCCAACTCACTTCTAGTACAATCGAGGAGGAGTGGCTTTATTCCACCAGTAGGACAGACCGAGAGCGTCGACGGGGCTTGCATGATCAAGGCACGTTGCAGTATACAGACTTGGAAACAGCTCGACTGAATGCCTTGCGACAAGATGCACCCTTGGTTTAGGGGTATTGACTGGGAGAAGATCCACAGATACCCTGCGCCGTACCGTCCCGAGTTGAATAAGCCAGATGATACACGTCACTTCGAGGACGACATTCCGGCTGAGGTGTGTTCCCTCTTACGTTGCCCTTTGACCCCGCACTGATTTCCCCGCAGCCTTTGGCCCCCGCGAATGGTGCACCGGCGGACGCAACCCGCGACCCCCTCCTCCGCGACAAAGTACACGGCGAGGAAATATTGAACGTACGGAAGGCTTTGGCCTTCGCAGGATTCACCCACAAGAGCCCCAGGGTTGTCGGCTACGTCCGCGCTGATAAGGCATTCGATCCTGAACCTGATACGTACGGAAATAGCGACGCCCCTCCTCCCCTGGTGGACATGGAAGACCAGCGTGGTCGGTTGACGATCAGGGAGAAGCCCGATGTTGGAAAGAACAGGGCTATCTCTATGTAACGATTTCACGGAACATTCACGAACTTTTATGACCATTTGATTACCTATCCCGACAGTTCTTATCCCTGCACTGTATACCTATACCTGCTGTCGTACCTGACTCCACCTGTTCTACACCCACCGCAACGTGTTTACTTTACGCTCATGACACACAAATGTGTCTTTTTCTTACGCGAGATCTGCGAGGTTTTCAACTTTCGATCGGGGCGCGATCGGAATGGAAGAGCGCCGTTGCGGTGGCCGTTTAGTGACCCCAGGATACACGCACATCCAAGATACTCGACGCGGGCCGGCTGGGCGGCCCATATCCTACAGTCGAGTGAACGCGGAGGACCTAGACACCCCCAGGGTGAGTACTTATGGCCCCCAGCTCTGAGTCTATCTTCTTGCCGACGCACGGATCTCGAGGCCCGAGAGTGCGCGCCCTTCGAGGTGGGTATCTGATGGAACGCGGTGAAGCACGAGCACTCGTTTCCGCCGCGAAGAAATGATGGTCATTGTCTCCACGCTCCTCCCACTTGACGGATCAGAACGTGCAAATCGCCCGACTGTCAGTTCCTGAGCAACTGAGCGTCAGCACTCGGGTATTAGTTTGCCCGCGACGGTGTGGCGTCACAGATGATATTTCAGAACCTACCGGCGTCTCGGACCATTCGCCAGGAAGTGTCAGAGCTGTTCGAGCGTGGCGACGGTTTGTTGTATCTGTGATTGGTTTGGTTAGCCGCAATGTCTCAGGATCTTTCTCTGGCTTTCAGACTCCCACACCCTCTCCACGCCGAACATACGCAGCAGTCGACCGAGCTGATCGTATCTGGAGCACGCTTCGGGGGTTCTGAATCAGCGCTTCAAGCTTCAGCCCTCCCCCCCCCCCCCATCAACGAACAACGATCGCCAATACGTTGGATTCGGCTGCAGATCACTGTCTCTGGGTACTGCTGAACGGGCATCCTCGCCATCAGTCTTCTTTTCCTGTGCTTTTAGCTTCCCCTCCGGGCAACGTTGGCGATCTGATGCTGATACACTTCCGAAGGTGCTGTTCCACCGTACTTGTGCAATTCCCCTAAAAACCGCAAACTTCCATCCCGGGTCTCTGGCGGCCTTCTGGAACCGTCTATCTGCATTTTTGTGCCTATAGTTTATGGTGTTTGGTCGGTTTCATTGGTGTCCAATAAATAAAAGACACGCCATCCAAGGAATACACGGGAGAGGGGGATACAAAAATGCAAGATTGCGGAACAGAACGCAATATAGAGGGTAGTGTGATAAATAATCCGAGGTGCGATAATTAGATGCGTTGGTGTGTTTTTGAGAAGCGGCTAAAGTCCAGATGTCAATTAATGACCCAACCGCGGGAGGGGGGACGAGACGTTTAATATAGGGCTACAGTGATAATAAGTGGGCGAGCTTGATGATCCGACATGAGAATTCGATAAATAGTGAGCGAAGAGGTGCAGATTGTGATTGATGTTGGTTGGAGGGCCGATCAACGAGAAGAGGGTGGATCTTCAGTTCCGTCGTCGGGCGAACTGTCCCCGCCTTCTGTGCGGGAAATGTCGTGGACTCGTGCGTGTCGACGCATGTTACTTTGAACACTGAACGCGCGACCACACCTTAGGTGGGGGCAGATGAAAGCTGAAGGGTATCCGCTGTAAGCTGGCGAATCCCTTATTGCTGTAACATAACCTACGTTTCTCTCCGGTGTGGGTGTTGATGTGTGTCTTCAGGCTACTCGGGCGGTTGAACGTCTTGCCACAATATGTACATTCGTACCTCGCCGAAGTCTGCGCAAGCTTATCGAGTTGTGGCGAGACGAAGTGGGGATCTTGAGGAAAAGAAAAAAGGAGCCGCGGAGAGATCTGAGGACCGTAAGGGCTGTGGTCTCGGTGCCGGAGATAGGTCTGGTCGGGGTTGGGGAGCTGAGTCGTGCTCCTGTGTGGGGGCGAACTGGCGCTGCGGTCATGCCGCGCTGACGATCGGCCGTGATCATCGGACAGGGAACGTCCGTGTGAGTACGTGGACCGCACATACTCTGGATAGGAAGGTAGTGAACGGGTGGATGCAAAACGGTGGGAGCCACGAGAAGAAAATGGAGGGGAAGGAATGTATTCTGGGGACGTCACGGCAGGCGGATCCGAAATTGTGCGAAGATGTGGGATGTGTGGATGAGGCGCTTGGTCGAGAGGTGCTGGGATGGAAACACCGTAGACGTCGGAAATATCGAAGTTGGGGGAATCTTCTGCAATCCGGTCAGTAAGAGGGAGAGGACACGCGATTCGGAAAATATACCTCTATACCAGGCGCGAATGGGAGGAAGCACAGGCCGCTCATCGTACCGCTGTTTTGAGGGCCCAGGGATTGAAATATGGGACTGCATATCAGCTAATGGGACTGGGACGATGGACGAAGAGAAACGGGGAATCCTAGGGGGTCACAGCACTCGTTATCTATGGCCCCGATGCTCGCTTATTGCAAAGTCGTAATGGGGCTCATCCTGAGGATCTTTCCTGCTTGGCGTGCAGCGTCAACGCGTAACCAGGATGATTTAGGGACGATCAGAGCTCTCCATCACCGTGGGCTTCTGCGGGCGGGTGGAAAATCGAAGGCTGTGCAGGGACGTTTTCTTTCGACAAAAGCTCTCGGCGATCACGCAGTTGTCAGCCGGGTAACCGAGGTAATCCTCCTCCTCTTGGAGTCCTCGTTGGTTGAGTAGGATAAAGGTAGATAGACATGAACGCTATGGCTACCACATGAGGTTCCTCCTGGCTAAGGGGACCGAACGGTCGATCAGGCGTCCTTCGGAAGCTCTTCTGGCGTCTTGGTATTCAGAGACAGCGCGTGGAGTCCGCTCTTGAACTCGTCTGCGAGCGCAGTATTTACCATCCTATGGCGTTGCAGGGTGTTCTGTGAGACCGCTCATGAAGCCAAGGAATTTACGCAGTGCTGTTTGAAATACACGCACTTTGCCCCGAAAAGCTTCTGACACCATCTGCACCGAGAAATCTGTGCGTTTCACGTTCAGCGTTCTGCCACCTGTGCTGGAGTTGAGAGGGGATCACGTACGAGTTTCTCCATTGGCGGTATCATTATTTCTCATGGCGGCATGATGCCTATGTTGCCATGAATCGTTTGTGATTACGAGCCCTGAGGGCCGGAAGAGGCGGGTGAGCTTGCAGGGTTATCAGAAGGAAGCCTGGTGGAGGCTATGCTTATCGCAACGTAGACGAGTACCTTGCCCATAATTGAGGACTCCATCGGACCAGGAGCACCTGATGGGGTAGACGTTTGTGCGAGCGTAGCCATGGGGAGATACGACTGGCGAAGGAACGACGACCGCGAGACCGAACAGACCTTGAAGAACATACACAGCGGAGAGGCGGAACTGTTGAGCCACCAACCGCTCCGTTTGACTGTCGATCATGTGATGCCACATCACCAACATCTCCGCCGTCCCGTCAGTTATGGTTTCCCGCCCGCCTCAAAATTCTGAAATTCACAGTTTACTCAGGACTAGGTACA
>Ga0307517_10008767_pt1 | contig 14460 bp, 20 predicted proteins | sample 23_EM_MG_FD_194515 | JGI IMG/M metagenome (GOLD analysis project Ga0307517, IMG submission 194515) | Populus trichocarpa ectomycorrhiza microbial communities from riparian zone in the Pacific Northwest, United States - 23_EM | ecosystem: Host-associated > Plants > Roots > Unclassified | place... | reverse complement strand
TCGCTATTGTCCTTTGTGTTATAGGATACCTACTGGTCTGTCCCAGGCTCGAGTTGGATCGCCTGAAGGACTTCTACCTAGAGAAGTCGGAGTACTAGGAGCTTAGGGCGAGAGAGGCCCTGACACAAACAAAGATCAATTTTCTGTCAATTGGCTGGATGTTGCTCTGGTGGGAGTCTTCAACTGGGATTTGGGAGGATTCCTTGCAGGGGCCAGCTGAGATACCCCAGGTGTTCATCACCCCATCTAGATTGCTTGGAATAATGGTACCATTCTCTGCTTTCAGAGCAGTGGTCTTGGTTGGGGTTAAGGTGAGGGGTGTGGATGTTGGATTAGTCACAACTGGGTTTGTTGATGGGGCATTAATCTGCCAGAACTTGAGTGATCTGTCTTCAGATGCTGAAATGAGGGCAGAGGGGGAAGAAAATGCAAGGGAGGTAATATTGTTGGTATGGCCAGTAAAGGTTTCAACAAGGTGAGGGTCTGAGCTAGTGATGTCCCAAACACAAATGCTATAGCCAGCTGCAATAGCTACAAGTCTGCCACAAGGGGAGAAACAACAGACACTGAAATAGCTGTTGGCCATGTGGAATTTGGCCACAACCACTCCAGAATCAATGTCTTGAACTGTGGCACCATTCATTGAGCATAAGATAAGCTGACTGCCATCTGGGGAAAAAGCAGTTTGATTGCCATTGTATATGGGTCCAACTTTGTGACCATCAATGTCCCACTGCTGAACTGTGTTACCAGACACAGATACAAGGACTTGGGGGTTTGAGGGAGAGAAGCTGATACAGTACACCTTATTCTGTTGCTCTATTATTTGATGGCATTCTCCTGTCTGAATGTCCCACAAATGAATTGTGTTGTCCTCAGACCCTGAAGCAATTGTAGTGTGGTTTGCTGAGATTGAAACAGAGCAGACCCTGCTAGCATGGCCATGGAATGCCTTGACAATACCACCAGTCTGGACCTCCCAAAGTTTAACAGTCTTGTCATAGCTTCCAGATACAAGGGATGCCCCATCTGATGAGAAGGCAAGAGATCTCACTCCCCCAATATGCCCAGAAAGAACAACTTTCTGACTGCCTATGACTACATCAAGGATGATGATATCCCTATGCTGAGACCCAACTGCAATGGTGTTATTCCATAGTGAGAGGGCCCATGGGATATTGTCCAACAGAATTGTGTGGAAACACATCCCCCACTCTGTTGGGAGACCCTTGACCACCTTAACCTCCTGTGAGAGCTCTGAGCTGTAGCACTCATGGAACCAAGATGAGGAAGGGGAGAGTGGAAGGGCACAATGGTATAGATAGGAGGGGGAGTTGTGAATTACATCAAAATGTTCCAAAAGGATTCTCTGGCTGTCATTTGTCCATGTGAATGATACACCTGCCTAAACAAGGATAGTGAACACAGGTCTTGGTGGATAGTCTGCATACCACTCACCAAAACACACCATTTCTTAATATCATCCATGGCATAGAGCCCAATACCAAGGTCCCCTATGATAGCAAGGGCCTCTATCCAATATAGCAAATGTGTTGTAAAGAATTTATTGATCATTTCCTGCACTTCCTGCACATGTAGACTGTCTCCAGGGATCCCCAGGAGGTGCTTTGTCCAGAACTGACATGCATATTCCAGGGCATCCCCAATGTAGTTTTTCCGGCGAGCAGAAAGATCCTTGACTTCACTGAGAATGGCATAGTCATCCAGGCTACAAATATTCCTCTTCAACCTTTCCCCCATGAGCTGGAGGCATGAAAGTAGAATCTCTGCATGATGTGCTGCAGGCTCCACAAAAAGCTGTTCATCTTTGCACCGGGTTGGATCCATGAGGAAGTCAGGAAGTGACTTGTGAAAGGGGTGAACATGATCTTCTGTGCTATCTGGGATGAAGAGGAGAGAGTAGAGAGAACAGAGGGTGGCAGAGACACTGGACATCCTGAGTAGGTCTGAAAGTGCTGCTCTTGAAAGGGGGTTAAACACAAGCAACACTGCCCCAACCACAGTCTTGAAATGGGAGTAGATTTCCTCAGAATCTGCATACATCATGTCATCAACTGCTTGCTCCAGAACCCGGGTATAAAGGAGGTCAATCCCGGACCTTCCTTCATTAGTGCTTCGTGGGAGAGAGATGATGCGGTTCAGTTGTTCAGTGGGTGTGCGGCTCTTGGATGCAACGAATTTGACAACAGTCGAGGCGTAGATAAAGAACCCTGCCGCCCTTTCACAGAGGATGTCGATATCTGATGAGTTTGGCCAATCTTCTGTGAAGCTGCAGTCGCTTCGGTGTTTGGAAATATCGCTGAATCGAACCCTAAAGAACAGCTTAATATCGTTATCCGCCGAGGAATGTTCAACATTGTATAGCCTGAGCACTTCCGTGATGGGTCGGAGTGACTTGAGACGAAACCCGGAGCGGATCCGAGGTTCTGGACGACCAGTGATAAGGAACTTGACATTGGGAATCTCGTCCACATAGCGGGAGAGCACGGAAAGAATGGCAGAGGCGGGCTCTTCATCCTTACACTCGTCGAGGGCGTCAACAATTATAAGCGTCCGAATGCGAGCGGCTTTTAATGGGCCAACGATAATCCTCTCCATTTGGGAACAGAGGGACTCCTGTCCAACACCAGGGTTGGTCCTTAGGACTTGGAGCAACCTATCTCGAAACGGGAGGTACCGAAGGGCAAGCTGAAAGGCGAGGGTTGGGAAGATCGCTCGGAGATTACTTCTACCCTCGAAATTTCGCGAGCAAAAGAAGCTTGCACCAAGCTTTCCATCCGCGAAGCCAATCTCGGCAAATGTCTGGGCGATGGTTGACTTCCCGGTCCCCGCAAGACCAGTCAGCCAGAACACGCGGTGGTCCCGTTCGTCCTTCAGCCAACGTTCAAGTCGCAGGAGGACGTCCGCCCTTGTCCCCTTTAGGCACCCCTGCCTGTCCCCGGAGAGGTACCCAGCCCCATTTGCGGGACGCATACTTTCCAGAAGACGGAGATCCGCCACTTCCTATTTGCAAGTCACTACAAAAGGCGGGACCATAAGGGGATAAAACTCACAATAGGCCGACGGCCTTCGTGGTAGATGTCCAGTTGTAACGACGTCTGCAGTAGATGTTAGACACGATTCAATGAGTGTTTTTGGAGTGTGAACCTGGTAATCCATCAGGACATAGCGAATATCTTCCACCAGACTGTTAAGCTTCTGTGCATTCTTGGGGATTCCGAGGAAACGCACGGGATCCTCCTGGGTTGTAATCGAGTCCATAGCTTGGCCAATCTCTCTCAATTTCCTAATGGTCCTGTGTATTAGACTCGGCTCTCGATCTTGGAGAGTGTGGGTTTACCATTCCAGCTTGTTTGTCCTCTCCTCCTCATTGACGTCACCCGGGGGGATAGGTGCGGAGAGCGATTCAGAAAGCATTTTGACCCTGGGCGCCAATGATTCTATGGCATGCTCATTCACCTCAGTCCGCTGGAACAACCGTAAGCATTACGAATGTACGGGAAGGAGGCCATACCTCGCAATTGTCGAGAATAATGCAGAGAGATCCCGCGACAGATTTAAGCGGACCGAAGGCACCTCGGGAGTCTCTCACCCCACAAAGCAATTCGGCCGTGGCAGACGCAGTACGCTTGTAGTCCGATTTCTTCTCATCCGCAGCGGCGCTTGGTTCGAGGGTGGTCTCGTCGGGAAGAACAACTTCCGGTCCATAATCAGGGAGGGCAGAGGTCTCTACATTCCAGAAGGAACAATCAGAGACAGCAACCAAAACTGCCACGCCCACGTACTGTCGGACTTCCCACCATACGAGATCGAAGGAGTGGGTGGAGATGGATAGACTCTTCCAGGTTCCCGTCCACCTTCTACCACAGTCCCGGTGCCTGGGTGTAGGTTCGCATGCCTCTGAACGACTCCCCCTTCCTGACTATTATCGCTTCCGCGCGTTGGGGCAGATCCTGACCCATCTGGCTGAGGTCCACCCATCGAAAAAACTCGCTCTCCAGCTACGTTGGATTCATCCCCTTCTCGGTCGTAACCTTTTCCCGCTGCGATGTGAGGCTCTGGTTGCGGAGGCGAACTCGTCGAGTCAGCCCCCTCCCCACTGGAGTCAACCCGCATTCCGTCCGGTTTACGTTTTCTCCCCGCCAATCGGTACCCGAGTTTCTTCTTCATTTTGGAGAGTGAGCCTCGTATGTCCATAGCAGTGTTGGTTCAGCGTAGATGCTCGTAGATGGTGGTGCGATAGTGTGGACGATTGGCCTCGTGGCTTTGACTCCATCACCGCCCAGTGCGGGTGCAGTACCTTATCCGACATGGTGTCCATCCCCTCATAAATACCCGCAATGAACAGTTTTCTGTAAGCAGCATCCGCACTTTTCGCCCAAGTTCTCCCCCGTATCGATTTTTCGTGTCAGATTTCTACATTTGTACACGGTTTTTGACTGACCAGCACCTGCGCCCACATGACTCAGTACTAGTGAAGTCCACTTTATCGCCGGTGAGCTCGATGTCGATTGCCATCGAGGAGGCGCATCGTCCACCTTTCGTTGATCTAGTGAAAACACGAAAGGAACATCAATTACCGACCGGCCACGACCCTAGCACCACCGTCCCCATCACCGTGTCCGCCCTGGCCAGCCCCAGCAAGCCCAGCGACAGTCCTCTGCATATCTGTCCACTCCGACTCTCGCGCGACACCCATATCTCCGATATCGTAAATGTACAATTTCCCATCGCTTCCTCCGAGAGCGACACGTCGACCGTCTTTCTTATCCCATTGCATTTTGTTAATGGCCCGACCGGAGCTGACGGTGGTAGATACAATGGGAACCTAAACGCCTCGTCAATGCTATAAAATAGGCCAGGTTGGATGCCGACGTACCTCTGTATCTGTATTCAGATTCCACAAGTCGAACTTACCTGACCCGTCAACGGTACCGAACGTCGCAGGATGGAGGGGGTGCCACTTGACATCATAAACATAATCGTCCGCCTCTTCGAACGAGTAAATCGGCGCGATAGCAGAAGCGTGAGATCCCGCAGCGCCTGCAGACTTCCCGCTTGTAGAACTCGACAGGTTCGTTGATAACGAGGGAGGTGGTGGCCCGGACGCATTGGTTAACGATTTGGCTCTCCACAGTTTCACAGTCCAATCCACCGAGCACGTAAGGAATAAGTCCGAAAAGTCGACCGGCCCAACGAGAGGATGGAAATGCAGACCCATGACGGGTCCACTGTGGCCCTTGTAAACGTCGTATTGGTTAAGACCAGCCTTCGCCCCAGCACGATCGTATCGGTGGGCTTGATAAACGTTGCCTTCTTCTGTACCGACCAGGAAAGTCGTCGTTTCGTTGTTTGGGAAATCAAGTGTAGTGATGGCTACTTCGCCAGTTTTATTATGACCAGCATGGATGAGCTCTAGGGATTCCTGCAACAACGTCAAAAAATCGGTACAAATGAAGGAATCGAAAAGTACCTGGGGCTGAGCCAGCATATCCACTAACCAACTGCACACGAGCCCGTCGGTACTGCTCGTGATCAAGTTGTGAGCATTCTGGGTTCCAACCATCTGCATCGCGTAGACGGGATGGGTATGGCCAGCCGCAGACAAAGGCGTCTTCAAGACAGGCAAGTGTTTTGATCTCATATCCCAGAGTAGAATTTGACCAGAGTATGTCCCGCCGAATACCAGATTTGAGTGGAAGGGTGAGAAAGTAACGGAAAGAACATCAGACTAAAGGCTATATCAGCAGCAGCGCAAACAGATATAGAAAGGGGTTACCTGTGAATGGAGAACGAATTCTGGTCGTTCTAGCATGTGCAGATTCCAGACCGCAACTAACCCATCTGGTTCGTTCAATGCTGCCGGGTTCTTGTTGTATGCCGCGCAGCTGATCTCAGGGTACTAAAATAGCGATGGGCTTCGCTTCTGTTTTGTCCGAGATCCCACAAGGAAAACAGGGAGTGCATACCTTGGGAGACCAATCCACATCTGTGATGGATCGATTCTTGCCATAACGCTCGTCGAAGAAGGCACAGACTCTCTTCACTCGCTTGCCTTCTGAGTCATCTACGCCTGATTCTGCGCCAAGAGTGTAGTCGCGAATGTAGTCATAGTTGTCATTCAGTGCACGCTGGATGATCTTGGTGGAAGATTCGACGAAGTCGGCAAATTCTGGGGCGGTGAGGATGATTCCTCGTTCTTCTTCTGTCAAATCTGGTTTCCGTGAGTCCGGTAAGTGTGATGACGCTCGGGGATATGGTCAGGATCACCTCGGATGTCTGCTTCGATCTCCTTCTCCAATCGTACGCTTTCTTCGTCCAGTTCTTTCTCACGGGCGGCTGCGCTCTCTACTTCCGCAAGTCTTTCACGTAATATTCGTTCGCGAAGCTCAGCTTCCGCCTGGGCAGCGTCTGCATCTTTCTCTTCACCCAAGTCGCGTGTTTGAACTTCTTTGTTGTACAGGACGCGTTCCTGTCGAACGGGGTTAGTGGCGTGACATTCGATATGGAGGATATTGCGGGCACACTTTCTGAGGAAGATCGAACAATTCTTGCTCGATATCGATGAGGTCAACTGTAGCCCGCGGGATGATAGTGCTAGAATAACATCGGTTAGACGAGAGTAACCTGAGGGTGATAGTTGAACGCACTGTTCCACGGCATGATCTGTCCCAGAACTCGTATACCTTCCAAAGTCCAGGGGAATCCTGTCTGAGCCTTCGTTGCTTTGTCTGCTGACGCGTCCAGAGAGGGAGGTGCCAGTGGTGATGGGTATGCTCGAGAGCGACGGTGTGCCAGGAATAGACGGCGTAAGTTCGCCGGTGTCAACCCCGCGGGACGGGCCGATAATCTTTGTGATATAATCGTCAAAATCTTTGTCGTCTGCCTTTGGTGGTGGTGTTCTTCCCTTGAAAAGCGAGATTAGTGATCCAACCCGCGGTGGATCAGAGAACAACAGAACGTACGAGGGATGTGCGACGGTCAGCCTCGGCCTGGCGTTGTGCCTTGGCCTTGCGCATCTCCTCGAGCTTCGCCCGTTTGGCGAGGATTTCCGCCCTTCGTTTGTCAGACATGATGGAGGTGTGAAGTCAAGTGATCAGCCGTCCGCTCGGCTGTTCCGCTATTACTCTCTTTTGCTCTTGCCGCCTTTGACCCTTCTTCCTCTGTGTATAATGGATCCTGATATAAACTCCCAGTAATTCCTCTGCTTCTCTGCACTTGCTGCCTTATGGCTGACCACGGCAGTCCTTTGGACAACCTCCTTCACTCCACCTCCGCAAGGACGCTCCAGTACGAGAGGCAGCTCAAGGAGCTCGAGGTCAGCACCCCACCCTTGATGCCGATTTTACCTCACCCCTGCGTCGTCCGCAGTCGAAGCTCTCGGAACACCTGAGCAACTCGAGGACAATCGACACCTCGCTCAGACAGGTCTACGCCGGCATTCAGGTGAGATCGGATCAGTCCCGCTTGCATTCGTTGACCTTGTTCACCGAGGTATTAGCGAAATGCCCGACGGATGGACCGGGCCATCGAAGCCCACGTTCCTCATATTAACCGTGCGTTTGACGACGCTTTAAAGTCCCTGTCACAACTCGAAACCACCCTCCCGGTTACCCGGTCTCAGATAACTGAGATACGGTCCGTCTACGATTTCGGCCGCGTGAAGGTGTGTCTACCGTCTCCCCCCCCCCCCCGAGAGTATCCGTATCCCGCGGACTTATCTTCGCCTCTAGGCTCAAGACATGGTCAGGGACATGACGTGGCTTACTACCTCTTTCTATGACCGTTGGCGGATAATCATCTTCACCTCCTCGGCGCCGGTCTCTGCCCGAACAAAGTTTCTCGTCCGCTCCCTCTTTATGCTCTGTTTCGTCGCATGCAGCTACATCGTCTATATCTCGGCGATGGGAGCGTACAATGCGCACCGTCACCGGTTCATTTGGGGTGACAAAATCATGAGCTAACCTTAGACGTAAGTCTGTGTGCCAACCTTGGGATGAATGCTGCTGATCTAAGAGATTCTATAGGTTTCACTCGCAGCCATTGTCTCTCCTTACATACTTGAATCGAGCGTCCCGCGTCCTTCTTTTTCTCATCCTGTTATCCAATTCCTTTCGTTTCCCACCTGAGGTGCAATTTGCTTTGCTCGTGTTTTGTTGGCGGATTCTGTGCAGTATTTGATTTCCCTCGCAATGTACCATACCCCACCGCGGTCGCATTGGCCTCTCTGTTTAATAGTATTGCGGCCGTAGAGCATGCGCGCATACTTGAGCCTATCTCCTTCCACCGGGGCCGATCAAGCTCGATCGGAGCTTCTGGAAGCGGCTTCGTCGAATCGGAACTTGTCGTGAGCAAAAATAATGAAAGGTTTTTCGTTCTCTCGGCTCACCCTTGCCCCCGCCTCCTATTTCCCACCACGCCGACAACGGGATGATTCCTGCTGCTCGTCGTGTGACTTCCAGCTCCCTAACCGTTGTCCGCAACGGTCAGGGCCGCCAAGTTTCGCGTAACGCATGTGGGGCTCGCACTGGCTCCGGTGTCAACAACGTCACCGTTGCTCAGCTTGGCGGAAGACACCCGCAGACTCGTGGTTTCTCTCAAACTGCTCCGAGTCGGTCCGCACTGGATTTCGCGCTCAAACCGAAGGAGGGGGACATCCTCAAAGCTGAAGCCAAGAACGAGGATCCGCTCGGTCGACCAGAACATGCCGTAATATCCACTTTCGACCTGTTTAGCATTGGAGGTCCGTATTCCTGTCATGCTTATTTAAGTTTCCAGACACATGTTATGTTATTTCAGTTGGTCCGAGCAGTTCGCATACTGTTGGCCCTATGAGGGCCGGCAACATATTTATCAACGACCTTCGAGATTTTGGGATCCTGGAACGAGTGCGTGCCATTTCACGACGGGAGTCTATAATTCAACTGACGGACCGCGTCCCAGGTGAATATGGTGAAAATAACCTTGTTCGTGTCCCGCATATCATAGCTACAACGTCAACAAGATAGTGACATCCAATGTAGGTATGGCTCGTTGGCTGCAACAGGAAAGGGGTGAGCTCTAGCCGAAGTCCCCGTTTATGGTTTATTCAAAGAAACCTGGTAGACACCATACTCCCCAAGCCATTCTTCTCGGTCTAGAAGGTATGCGCGCTTTTTAAATCCCTGTGGTCCACTTATTGAACAACGTTACCCAGGTTCTGATCCCGAAACAATAGATGCAGGTACAATTCCTGCTCGGTACCAGGCCATGCTCGACACGAAATCCATCATGCTCGGCGGACATCACACCATTCATTACGACCACGACCGGGACATGATCTGGAGGTACGACCAGGTGCTACCTTCGCACCCTAACGGCATGCGGTTCTCCGTGTTCGATGAAGCAGGTGATATGCTGGCGACAAATGAATATTTCAGGTACGGCATCATAGAGATAACACGTGAAATGTTCTGAAGCGGATCTTTGATGTAACCAGCGTTGGGGGAGGTTTTGTTGTGAACGAAAAGACAAAAACTGCTGGTGAAAACCTGTTCTACAAAGGTGTTGATAAACGAGCTGTACACGTGGCCCGTCTCTCCAAAACCACTGGCGGGACGGATGCGTCTCAAGTCGAGAAAGGCACTGATCCGGCTCATCCACCCTACCCATTCAAGTCTGGAGACACTTTGTTAGCCCTATCCCACAGACACAACGTCGGTATATCCGTATACTTATAATGTGAAAGGCAACGCTCATCTTTCCGCATCGTTCCGCAGATGACGATCGCGCAAATTGTATACGACAACGAGCTTTCCTTCGGGTATACCGATGAAGAGATCCACGAAAAGGTATAGGCATTTGTCACGGGTTTTCCGCCATGTGACTGACCACAGCTTCAGCTCCTCAAAATTTGGGCGGTCATGGACGACTGCATCCGAACTGGTGTGTCGACATCCGAGAAGACGCTCCCTGGGAGGCTTCGGTTACACCGCCGGGCTCCGGTGCTATACAAGAGGCTAATGAGAGGATTTTATCCCGCCCTTGCGCCTTCTCTCCTAGGATACCAGCGAATCGGTGAAGGAGAGCAGCCCAGTGGGGAAATCGACTCCCCTGATGGATTCGATAGTGATCCCTCGGGAGGAAACGGTGTTGGAATGAAACAAGATCCGATCAGGAGAGGATCTCCTGTGAGGAGACCTGCAGCAAGAGTTGTAGGACAGTTTGACCACCCTCTATTGCCTGTCCCACCGGTGAGAGATATCGTTTCTCTACTTCCGTGCTGGTTGACACCGTGCAACTCTAGAGGAAGACAATGATACCCGCTGTGGATTTCTTGTCGTGTTATGCGATGTAGGTTGAGCTCCCATCGATGTGGAATCCTGCATCCTCCCTCTCATATTTCAACGCAGTGCCGTGAATGAGGTGAATGCTGCCGGTGGTCGAATTGTGACAAGTCCTACCAACGGTGCTTCCGGTCAGTGATACGAAAAGGAGTTCGCTTATCGTTCATCGTTGAAGACCTTCATTACGTCTGTTAGGCGTGATACCCAGCGTGTTGAAGTATATCATCGAGGTATTAGTGATCCCTGAGAAACTTGGTAGGTTCGTGCTGACGGCAACTGATTTAGTTTGTCAGTGACGACCCTCAGAAGTCTATCACAACTTTCTTGTTAACCGCTGCTGTAAGTTGTAGCTTTGAGCGTGTTTTGTGTATGGGAAATGAAACGGTTATCAGGCGGTCGGCATGCTATTCAAACGTGGCAGTACGATATCGGCTGCGGAAGGCGGATGCCAGGCTGAGGTCGGAGGTTAGGCAAACACCTTCTACATACCTGGGCCTATCTGACATAAGAACCTCATAGTCGCCTGTTCGATGGCTGCTGCTGGTTTCGCTGCGTGTATGGGAGCTCCTCCGGAAACGGTACTCCAGGTGAGTAAACTACAGAGTTTGAGATATTAACCTCATCCCCGTCCTACGCTGTCAGGCAGCTGAGATCGGGATCGAACACAACCTCGGACTGACGTGCGATCCGATCGATGGACTGGTTCAAGTCCCATGCATTGTGAGTCATGTATCCACGCCGTGGTTCATTCTCTCTTTGTTCGTGCGGCATACCCTAACTGTCTTTGTCACCGGGAAGGAGCGAAATAGTTTGGGAGCCGTGAAGGCAGTCACTGCCGCTCAATTGGCCATGGCTAGCGATACTATTTACAGGGTCAGTTTAGACCAAGCCATTGAAGCCATGAGACTCACCGCGGCGGATATGAGCGTAAAGTACAAGGAGACTAGTTTATCGGTACGTCCATCTCGTCATTCGGTTGTACCCTTCCTGGTTGTACCCGTTTTTCTGCGCAACCCAGCTTCCGAACGTTCCCCCAATTCTGGTTAATGCGCCTATGCTAACTGACAGTCTATTTTGTTCTCTTCTAGGGTTTGGCGGTAAGTCCTACACTTTGCTTCGCCGGCTGGTCCCGCTGAAGCTGTGTTATTTGATTTTTGAAATAGACAACAGTCAAGATACCGCTTACCGTACCAACCTGGTGAGAAAATCTTCCACGGCCATCCCGCCACATGGTCTTCCCCTCAAATAGGTCGAACTGACGATATGTTTTCCCAGCTAATGAGATATAACATACATACGGACACCTATAGACGTCTCTTATTTCGGGGACACACTTGCCCACTGGCGAATCTCAACTCGATGGTGCCTAGGGGCAGAAATCACATGTAACTGGGGTCGCGACCGAGCTGGAGTCCACCCGCGTCGGAGTTGGAATCCGGTCCGATCAACAACGCAGATCTCCCGCTGGTTGAGGGTGAGTGTTAACTGTCCTGAGGGTTGCCGTTCTTTTGAGTGGGGCATGGGGCGTATGTTGAAAGGTGAGGCAGTAGAGGGGGAGTAGAATGAGTGAGGGTGGCCGCCGTGGGACGTGGTTTTTGTGCAGTCCCCGATCCACCCAGTTCGCACGGTCGGCCCCCGCTCGATGTGGAGAACAATGAGTAACTCGGACGTACTGCACCGTGGAAAGAGGGTTTTCTTGGTGTTTTTGAGTCCGCCAGGGACCGGACGGGATGGTTAGTTTTCCTTTGTCTCCCGCGTATGACATATAATGTCCGTTTTTCCCCTTTGCCTTCCACCTCCCCTTCACCTCATCCCCTTTTCACCTCCATCAACCACCCATCACACATCACACCTCGCGTGCGCCTCGTGCCCTACCCTCTTTGCCCGTCAGCGTCACAGTAATATCACATCACACAGGCCCTCTTCTTCGTGTGCATAAATCTGCTCTTCAACGAATGCTGATCGCCCATCTGATCGGGGGCGTAATACTTTTTGCGTCCTTCTTACTCAGGATGCCTCAGGCATCCTCCACACTCTCCCTCCTCTTTACAGCTTTCAAGTCTGTGGCACCGGTTTCTCTCGTTAGACAAATCGAAGATGCCTTTTCCTTTTCAACCGCTCTCATCGATTCACCCTCGTTCTACTCCGACGTCGTTTTCTCTCCAAGTGCTGCAGTCATTGACTTGGTCGTCTACTATCCCTCCTTCCAGTATTCGAATTTGGGTTCTGCAGCGAACCCGAATCTGTCAGCAGAGGTAGTCGTCCAGGCGGTTGGTCAAGAGAAGTGTTTCCCATCTTTGAACAGGGACGAGGAGAAGCCGATGTCGACTCTCGCCGCTTATTTCAACATATTCCTCTTACTCGCCCCTCCTTGCGCCATCTTGACTCTGTATCTGACCTATGTAAGCCCCTGGTGTCATTGCTGTAAACGCAACTCTGACGGGGACTTCAGACAAGTTTCTCCATTCCAGACCTCGATTTGAGCTTCGGGTCCAATACCCTTACGCATCAGGTATTTTTCCTTCGCGCAGTTCTTGGCTCAATCTGACAGCGAAACCCCCAGAATGAACTCGCTCCCGTTGCGTTGCTTGTGGGGGACGCGACGTGCTTCGTGATCGTTGGGCCTGTCGAGTCCTTGTTCAACTCGCGGGATTACTCGTCGATAGTTTTTGACGAGGCCCCCCAGATCCAGCTGCCGTCGATCCCGTCGACAAGCAATATTACCGTAACGATTTTTGATGAGGATGAACTGGAAGAAGACCCGGACAGGACGATCACTCCTGCGGATTTTTATAGAGACGAGAATACGCTTTCTGTCTGTACCTCTCCTATACTCTGTGAGTGGATTAACACTTTCCGGGTATGTACCATGGCTGATCGTTTTTATTAGCTCCGCTTTCGCCTATCTTTAGCGATTGTCCGTCTTTGACCTCCGGCTACTCTTCTAGTGACGAAAGCGGTAAGTTATCTGGTTGTACTTACGTGGAATCGTAAACTGATGGTTGTCCCAAGCTTTATCGCCAGCCTTTTACTCCCCTAATCATGCGTTTTCGTTCAGCAGCCCATCCCCTCCTCGCATCGAGTTTGATTACAGTGACCCGGAAGGTGTGATTCAACGTCCATGTCACAGTTAGGTGATACTAACCTTTTTACAGACTATATGTACCCGTCCTACGATCCTTTCGAAGACCTGGACTTTGACTACAAGACTTACGAAGACGTTGACGAGGCTCTTGCAGTCATCGACCGCCTGTCCCGGCGTAAGCGGTACATGGTTGGGCTGTTTCCTGGTGTCAACGAATCCTTCCTTCAACGTGATTCCATTCGTGAGTCTCTCCTGCTAGTCCCACTCTACGAGGCCTGTGATGTTTGTGTCTAGCGTACGACCATTTTATCAGCACGAAGCACAAGTGCCTGGACCGGCCCGGCCTGCATCCGTCGGATGTCCGGTGCTGCCCTCACTGGTACCGATGTGAGAAACCGCATGTCACGGACGGAGACCGCGAATCGGAGACTACACGCATTCTGATTCTCAACCTCAACTACTCCGTTGTTTTGGATGAAACTTGCAGTATTGTTGGCAAGCAGGTGACGGTTATCTACGATGGCGAACGCTTGAAGCCCATCCTTCGAGAGCTTGGTGCCACAAAGATGACGATCTACTGTCCTGCTGACATGCAGGATTATCCGTACGCCATTGTGGACTTTCCGGATATCACTCAGAGCAGAGCCGCATTTCAGCAACTTCAGGGCCGATGTCTCGGGTATTCTGGCCGCCACCTTCGAGTCAAATATGCACCTCTGTACGATTACACGTTCGGTGGGAGGCACACGGTCTCGGAAGACACTCGGGACATCATAATCGTGTCCATGGAGCCTGAGCAGCTACAGACTGCCCAGGTGCCCGACAAGAAACTCGGCGAGGACTCGAGCCCGGTCGGCCCCTCACGGAAGAACAAGTACAGTAGGATGGTAGTGACCAAGTACGGAAGACGGATTCAGGCGTCGCCCAATTTGGTGAGCGAAACTCTCGTCAGTGCTGTGTAGTCCGGTGACATTGTATGACTTCCTACTACAACCAGTGCTGAGCGGGCCGATGTGGCTAACGACGAAG
>Ga0307517_10008766_pt1 | contig 14460 bp, 5 predicted proteins | sample 23_EM_MG_FD_194515 | JGI IMG/M metagenome (GOLD analysis project Ga0307517, IMG submission 194515) | Populus trichocarpa ectomycorrhiza microbial communities from riparian zone in the Pacific Northwest, United States - 23_EM | ecosystem: Host-associated > Plants > Roots > Unclassified | place... | reverse complement strand
GCTCTCCTATCAGTCTTCTTCGCCATCAATGGCGTCGTAATCCCTTGCTCCTGTTTCCCCAATCCTTGCCCTTCCTTCCACCCCATCTTCGCCATCATCCTCTGCGCCGCAGTCATTTGTCCACCAGCACCAACTCCCAACCCTACCGTCCTTGACGTCCCAATACTAAACCCATCCCCATTCCTGGGTGGCGAAGAACTCCTCGGAACACCTCCACTCATGGCAGCACGCCTTCTCCATGCTTCCTCCCCAAAAATATTCACATCCCTGTCCCTATCCTTTTCCCTCTCCCTCTCCCTCTCCTCCTCCTCCTCTTGCCTCCTCCTCTCAATCTCCCTCAACCTCTCCGCTTCCATCACTTTCCTTTTTTTCTCCCTCCTATAATCTTCATAATCATTCGGCCTGGCCGGATCATACTCCTCAACAACCACCGAATTCACCCCTACCAGTTCCGGTTGCGGAGCCACCTCATCAGGTAGCACAGTCGCCGCCGCCACGAACGGAGAAACTAAAGATTTGGAAGCAGAGATTTGGGGTTTAGGTTTGTTAGGGGTTTTTAAAATAGTTAGTGGTGATGTGAGCAAAAGAAATTAATGTGTTGATTAATAAAAGTGAATGTGGTGTTAATTTAGAATTTAGGTTTGTTTTTTTTTGGGTTGACCCGGGTTAACCCGGGTCAACCCATCTGACCCGTGACCCGATCACTTGACCGGGTCGGGTTTCAAAACTATGATTTAAAGACTAGATTATTCAAACCCTGAATAATTACTTAAAAAACTCAATTGTCAACTATTAAGTTTACACAGAAATATATATCCATGGTAGTTTGGTTTCATCTAACCATCCCAGTTAAAAAATGGGATTCAATAAGTAATTTTATATTATTTTATTTTTTAAAATAAAAATCATCTAAATTTGAAATTCATGCAAGCTGCAATACCGTCATTATTTGATGAAGAATTGAGATTTAAACTTTTAATCACTTAATTATTTAAAATTCAATATTATATCAAAAAATTATTTTAAGAAATAATAATATTTAAAATTTTAATTATTTGATTATTAAAAATTTAATATTATATCAAATAATTATGTAACTCGAAAACTTAAGAGAGACTGTATCATATCTCCTGTCAAAGAATCATCTCAACCCAATAGCTTAAGCTGTTGGATGAGATCCCAGAATATGATTTATATTATTCTTTAACACACTCCCTCGAGTGAAAGTCATTTGGGCTTGAAACTTTACAGGCCTACATTACCTTGTGCTTAATTTTTATCAAATAAATAGGATGGTGAGATTCGAACTCGTGACTGCTTGGTCATCAAGGCTCTGATACCATGTTAAAGAACCATCTGAACCCAATAACTTAAGCTATTAGGTGAGATGAGATATCATGATATAATTTATATTATTCTCAAACACCTTCAATATCATAAACAGTCTTAAACTTGATGAAAATCATGCTAGAGAAAAAGTTAATACAGACAAAAATCTCATTACAACTTCTCAAAACTATCAACAATGAATGTCCAATATTAAGCTAAAATATGCTGTTCATTAAACATAAATCTTTCTGCTCAGCTAGCAATTTAAATTAGCAATGTAAACTTCATAACTCAAAATTCTTTAACACTTCTACTTTAATTCTTTATTGGTTTAGAAAGAAAAATAAATAAGATGAACTAATCATAGCTTAACAAGTAAAGCTTCACGCACAGTACCACCAAACACAAGTTACATCCCAACTGCTGGCCTTGGTTGCAACCATTTATCTTATATATTATGCCTTGTTGCATTTCTTTTCCTCTGTCAACAGGAGGCTCTTTTACTTGCTGCTTGGCCAAGTTAGCTCCAATTTCCAAGTTATTCCACTTGATTGGATTTGTTGTTGTTATTCACCTCTCCCGATCAAACCTACTGCAAAATCTTCTGTTTCTAGTTACAGAATGTCGCTACCAGGTTCTGGGTAAGATTCATTCGTCCAAGCACATCGAGCTCTCGCCTTTTTTTCATGTCTCTAAAAAATTGTCACTCACTGGTCCTTTCAATATATTAATCTTCGTGAAGATATTCATTTGCTGTTTATTTATCCATGTATTCTTGTTGCGACGGCAATTTGAATTGTTTTCTTGAGATGAGAAAAGTAGAATAAAATATATCTGGTTGCATTATTATAATAGATAATGCCCTGCAAATCATTAAATAGAGACGCTTGAAAGAACTATAAAACTTGGTAGATAACCACCAGATTTTTCTTTTTCTAAAAAAAAAAAGAAAAACTTGGTCGAACGAACACAGCAGTGTCGTCGAATACAGGCAATGGCGTGGCGATGATGCGTGCACGGTTATTCTAGAAGAGGAGGAAATCTAACACCAGAGAAGGAAATCGAAGTCACGAATCTACCGACATGTTTATTCTCGGAAAGGGAAATGATGCGATCCTAGAGAGTACAGGGTCTTCTGTTCAATCTATATCTCTTCGCCCAGCATGACATGGGAGGCAGGTAAAACTTTGGCTTTTTCAAGCGGAAGACTAAGAGCGTGGAAATAACTAGACTGGTCTCTGGTCGTATGCTTTCTTATTGTTATGAGAATAAATTAAGAAAAAAATTACAATTTACTTAGTGATGGTTTGTTATTGGGCGTAGTTGTTTAAAAATTAATTTTTTATTTTAAATTAATATTTTAGTATTTTTATATTATTTTGATATATTGATATCAAAAATAAATTTAAAAAAATAAAAATATATTTTAATACATTTCTAAAAAAAAATTATTTTAAAACACAACAACCACACTAAAGCTGCCAAGAAAAAAATAAAACTGTAAAACACCACCTGTACAGTTGATTGCTAAATACTGTACATGAAATTTCATGTACCGAAAAATAAATGGGTAATTGTAAAAAAAATATATATAGTTTGTTATGAATTTTACTTTTATTTTATATTTTTATAAATTATATTTTATATTTTATAATTCATATATTCAATAAAAGTTTACAATCTGAATAATATATTTTATTTAAATTTTTTTATTTGATTCAGGATATAAAATATAATTTTTATATATATATATATAAAATTTAGAGAATTTTTGTAAGTATTCAAAATATAAATAAAGCAAGTATCGATATCGATCATTTCTTTATTTGTTCGGTAACCTAGTAATTTTCACTTGGATTTTATTTAACCATTATGCATTATTGGGATAGTTTTTAAATTTAATTTAGCAGTCAACTCATCCCAAGATCCAGGTTATTGGGTTTTAATCTGCTTATCGAGTCATCTAAGTGTCATCTAAGTTGACACTCAATTTTTTTATAAAATAAAATAATATTATTTTTATTAAAAAAAACAGTTAATAAATTATAACAAGATTTTTAATACGTCTTATCAAGTTAATCTAAATTCCTTTAGATTGGACTAGATTTTTTTTTTTTTAGTTTAACGTGGATGTTCGAGCCAGCTTGCGCGCACCTCGACTAATCTCACGGGCCCTGAAGTTAACGACCATGTAAGCCTCCAGTGGCTATCATATGAGCAACCACAGGGCTCGAATCTGAGACTACAGAAAGAGCAAATCTCTTGATCCCAAATTTTTATTACTGGACCACCACCTAAATGCACGATAACTGGGAGAGATTCACCATCAATTTTTTTCATTTCCTATTTTTGGATCGTGTTGTCGTAAAATCTGCGTTAACATGCAACCGCATAAAATCAAGGCTGTAATGTTCCGCGAATATTCGCTGAGGCAAGCCTTGAATTGAGTGTACCAAGAACAAGTTCTAAAACTGTTCCTGAGATGTTGGCTTGATAATTAGCAATAAGAGTTCCATTTTCCCTTATTATTAATTTAAATTATTTTGTACCCAATGGCACTTGTTTGTCGTGGGATTTTAAATTTATCTACAGAATTTTAAAAAATCTTAAAATTAAATTAAATTAAATTCAAAAGTTTTAATAAAATTTTATACTCGTAATCCTTTTAAGTGTTAAAAAATAAATTTTAATATTTAAAAATACTATAAAAAATAAGTTAGAAATCAATTCATTTGATTTTCAATTTCAAAGTGAAGAAATTTAATGTTAAGATTGTCTTCTACAAAATACCTATCTAACCTCATTTTTTTAAGATTTTTATAAAAATAAAATGAAAGTAATGATGGTAATATATAAAAAATAAAATTGGATTTTTTTTCAAATATATAAACTCGATTTATTTATCAATTGAATTTAAATTAAATATTATAATTTAATTTAATTATAATAGAAAAATGATTCTAAACATGTAGATTTAATCACAATTAAATTTAAATTAAATATTTTAATTTAATTTAAAAATATTTTTTTTATATTTTTAGATAATTTTAATATATCAATATTAAAAATAATTTTTAAAACATTAAAAAAATATTATTTTTAAGTAAAACTTATTTTAAAAAATAATTTTATAACAAAGGTGAAAAACTTTAATTGCAGTAAGTATACCGACCACAGTTTTTTATTACAGGAGATCGACACCAGATGAGGACCAATAAAAATAAAAGAGTGCCTATATAAAACTCTAATAACCACCCACATATCCACGCCCTTTTCTTTTCCTTATCCCGAAAAATGAAAGCCACGTGGCAAAACCCATATTGGCTTGAAAAATTCATGGAGAGAGAAAGAGGGTTTACGTGGGTGACCTCCTATTACCCGTACATTAACTTGCTGATCCGGTTTTGTGGTAAAAAACTTACAAGATGATAGATATAAGGGAGGTTTAAGCTACTGTTCTTTGGTGGTCTTTTGCTTTGCCATTTTTAAGAGAGAGAAAAACACAGAGAAAGAATCTCGAGAGAGGGATTTGAATCCAACACCTGGTCTTCTTGGGAGACATTGATTTCTTGGTTTCCTTGAATTCTCTGGGTTCGTGAAATTCTACAGTGAATCTTCGTCCTGTGTTTTCATTCTTTTTCGTTTAATCTGTACATAATTGTAGAGGTTTTTTAACACAGGAGATCAGTCTTTGTTTATAACACAAGGTGAGTGAGAATTCAATTCTCCTGGAATTTGATTTCCTTTGAATTCTCTTCGTTTTCTTGTGAATTGTGTCCGAGACAGTTGAATTTGATTATTCGGTGAAAATTTCAAGATGTTTTGGTTTTGATGAGATTTTTGGAGATCGGGATCTGATTGTGGAAGTTGGTTTTGGTTCGGTAAGGTGGAATTGGGTTTTTCCGGGAATTGGTATTTTGCAAATTCAAGATCACGGTGGTGGTGGGTTTTGTTGTCGAAGGAATTTAGATATAAATCTATTTTTTTAACAAATAAAAGCTACTGTGGTTTTTATTAGATTTTTAAGGGTTTTAAGTACGAAGAATTTGGAAATATTTGGATATATTTTGAGGATTTGGGTTTAATGGAAATTGAAATCCAGTTTTGATCTGGAATTAGGACCGCAGATTATAAGTCCTAAAACCAAATTTCATGTAAATGGTTGCTGTCTCTGTTTTAATTTTATATTCTCGTGATTGATCGCTGCATGGGGGTTTTGGGATCTCACAGTTAAAATGATTCCAGTGGAGAAGGTTTTTTTTCCTTCTAAAATCAGATTGATGCTAAACCTCTCGAATTTTTTCTTTTTAATGAGATCACTGTTGATCTCCCGCGAGAAAGAAAGAAAGAAAAAACTCAGAACAATTCGGTAAAAGGGATAGAGTATAGATACATGTCCTGCCTATGAGCATTTCTTTTATTTTTTATTTCTTTGAATATATTTGTTTATTTTCTGCTTTGGGTGGCCACTGGTGGGGTGGGATAATTATGACAATTATTGCTGTAACCATTTTAAGATAGAAGACCATTTATTTTGATGGGGTGTGAGTGTGTTGTGTTTCTGTGATTAATCAAAACTATAATGTGGACTGCAATTTTATTTTACTATGATGTCAGAGTATTATAATTACAAAATTCTGCTTAGTGACAGGATCATGTTTTTTTAATCTGTACAATGGCGTTTCTCATCTAGTTATTTCTTCTTTTTTCCTGGAATTTTTTGACAGATAAGCGGATCTGAGCAATGATGCTCGTTTGATGAATTCTAATTGCCGTGTATGCTTAAGATATGGTGGTGAAGAAGAGACAATATTATGGTTTCAATGGCTTCCATATGCCCCCAGTTCCCAGGGCTCCGAGATCAGCTAGAGTATGTATCTAATTTCAAGGTTTGCCTTGCCTTTGCCATGCGTGTTGATTGTTGACCACTCTCTTAACCCTTTGTCTCTTGGTTATTGTTCCAGCAGAGGGGTTTGAGTTTGAATAAAAAGAAAGTTGAGGATAGTCAATTATGCGCATTTGATTTACTCGCATCCTTAGCGGGCAAGCTATTGCAGGAGAGTGAAAGTTCTGCTTCTAGCAATGCATCCGAAGCAAATGATCAACCTATAATTGGTGGTGGTGGTGTGAAATGTGAGCAAGCTGAAGAAAGACCATTGAAAGCAGAATGCCTTGATCATGGAAGTTGTGGAGAAAGTGCTTTTGTCACCGGGTTTACCTCGCCAAACAGTGATCAAAAGTGCCTTCTAAATGCTTTTCCACATGCTGAGAGCTGTTCCATTTTGGAGCGCTCTTCAATGATCTCAAATTCTAATTCCTCAGAGAAAGTTGGTGCTGATTTGAAGACTGTGATTTGCAAAAGCAAGAGCGTGTGTGAAAATTTCACTGGTAAAGTTGAGGGCTCTTTTGATTCTAGGGTGTCTTGTGATGGATATGTAGACAATGGGTTTAGGAGACAACAAGGTGGTGATGGGCTAGATACTGGAGGTTTGACTGCTGAGAATGCTTGCAGCTTGAAGGATCCGATGGAAATGTGTATGAAATTTCCCGCATTGATCAAACCAGACAATGATGTCGAATTGCCATCACGCAGGGAACCAGTTCCTAATGCTTCTATTCCAAGGCGTAGGAATGATACTAAATTAGGTGTTAGAGATGACGACCTAAACTTTTCTAGGTGTAAAAAGTTGTTAACTAAGCCAAAGGCTTTTAGGCCTCCACAACGAATTGGAGACCGAAGAATAAGGAAGTTGCTGACTTCCAAATACTGGAAAGTAGCTCCAAAATTGAAGGAATGTGAACTTTCCAAACCTGGTAAGCAGCACTTCTGGTAGCTTATTTATTTCATGCTGTGTATTCTTCTTTTGATTATATCTATTTGTATGCCTGGATGAAAATAAATGTATTCTGATAGTAGATCTTTTCATTCAGCATTTTTTGAAGGGGGAATGAAGCCTCACTATCGCAAGAGGAAATTATGTTATAGTCGTGAAAGGTATCAACATGACACTTTTTATAAGAGGAAGTGCATTGACCGTAGTGTAGTTATGACTTCTGATGGAGGGTTCAGCAGTGAAAGTGTTTGCAATTCACCTGATAAGAGCTTGACTGGAGACAAGAATGGCACAGCCGTAATGCTTCATGGAGGTCCTTTTCTATGTTATTAATAATTTTGCCCATGTATTGTCTTGAGTTTCCTGGTTTCTTCTGCACTGGAGTTTCCTAAATAGTTGTAGTTATCGAATGCAGCAAATGGGGTATCGTCTTCGGTTATAGGTCATCAATCACCCTTTCACTCCAAGGATTCTCATGGTACTATAGCTGGTTTATAATTGATATATAATGAACTATTGTTCTTTTTTCCTGGCATCCAGAGGTTTTTACATGTGTTTCATGCTTTTGTGCAGTGAAGTTAAGCATTAAGTCCTTCAGAGTTCCAGAGCTTTTCATTGAGATCCCAGAAACTGCAACTGTTGGTTCACTGAAGGTATAATCGTTGCACGGTCTTCCCTCTTGTTATGTTAAACATACCAAGGATAATCTTTAGATGTGTTTTCTTTTTATATTTCTGCTAGTGTTTACTAATATGTGTGTGTGTGTGTGTGTGATGTACATCTAGAATGTTTTCAGAACCGCTGCTCTCTTCATGCTTTAGTTCATATTTTCTCTTGCCATACATTACTATTCTTTCCTTCAATTGCATCTCAATGAGAATCATTCGTCCGTAAACCTGCTGTAAATAGGTTATTTTTGGGCATCAGAAATTTTAAAACAAGTTTGCTAGGCTAGAAGTACTATGAATTTCTTATTGAGTCCCTGATATTTGATTTTATTCCTGTTTGACTATTTATAGAGAACTGTGCTGGAGGCTGTGAGTGCTGTACTTGGAAGTGGTTTACGAGTTGGGGTGCTTCTTCATGGAATGAAGGTTAGGGATGACAATAGAACCCTATTGCAGACTGGTATGACTTCTAAAGAGAATCTTGATACCCTGGGTTTCTCATTGGAGCCTATTCCTGTGCAAGCTCCTCCACCCTTATGCACAGAAGATCCTGCACTATTACCATGTGACACATCTCAACTTATATCAAGGTAATTGAAATCTTTTTTTTATTTTGATTTTTTGTTGAATGGGAAATCGAAGCCGAGTGACCATTCCGAGGTATTGGAATTTATGCAGTGCTTGTTTGTCTTTCAAAATACAATTTATTTTTGTTCTGCTATTTACTTTCTGTAAAGCAAATAATAAACTAAGGTGTCACTATCTAGGCCTGCTACACTACTTGATTGTTATTTTTATTTTTTGCTTTATTTTCAGTTCTCCGACCACTCCTATTATAGATTCAGGAATTTCTGATGCCTTACCTGATCCTCCTCCATCGACTAATTTGGACACTAACACTGAAAGTAATCATGAATCAGTTTCCTCTCATTCTGACATGGTAACTGATGATACACTGTCGGATTCTAGAGCTCTGGTTGCAGTTCCACCAATTAATGCTGAGGCTCTTGCAATGGTGCCTTTAAACCCGAAATCTAAGCGATCTGAACTTGTACAGCGTCGAACCAGGAGACCATTCTCTGTGTCAGAAGTAGAAGCACTTGTGCATGCAGTTGAGGAAGTTGGAACTGGAAGGTATGCTATTCTGTTTGCTGCACCTCTGATCAATGTTTAATCTGCTAGGTTTCTGAAGCTCAACAATATTCTCATTTGCAGGTGGCGTGATGTTAAATTGCGTTCTTTTGAAGATGCAGACCATCGCACATATGTGGATTTGAAGGTAAGGGTTTTGTTTAATTTTCATATAAAATGATATCATCATCTGTTCTGGAGGCAAGCTGTACGGCCCCTGCTAGTTCTCCTTTTCGAGACTCCGCTCCAGTGGGACTGTAGGATGGTTATTCAGGCTGTACAGCCCCTCTCCCACTTAGTTCCTATAGGTAGTAGACCCACCCTGATCAATCCCAAGGACTAAAAAACAATGCCTCTGATGAGGTTTTGAGGTTGCTCATGAGCTTTGTTTCATCGACAAAGGTTTGCAATGGTGGTATCACAGCTTTTTGTTTGTAGCTTATCGTGCTTGGTTTGTGCAGGATAAATGGAAGACATTGGTTCACACAGCTCGGATTGCCCCTCAGCAAAGAAGGGGCGAGCCTGTTCCCCAGGAGCTCTTGGACAGAGTCTTGGCTGCTCATGCTTACTGGTCTCAACATCAAGCTAAGCAACATAGCAAGAATCAGGCTGCTATATTAAAGATCACTGTCGCTCATGCTGTTAGAAATGGAGTTGAAGATAACCACTCAATATGATGTACAAAGAAAGAGATGTTGACACGGACAGGAAACAGGAGATGTACAGAGTATTCAAATTTATTTAGTATTTTTCATGCTCAGGTTGATTCGTTGCCACCTTCCCAAACTCCGTGAGGCTGGCATTTGTAAATGATTTGATGGAATAAGGAACCTGCTCTAACAGAATCTACAGTGTTTTTTTTTCTTTTTACATTCATTGATTTATTTGCTGTAAAACTTTTTTTTTTTAATCAAGTTTGATAGAACAGAGAAGTCAAAGAAATTAGTTGTCTTTTGTTGCTCTCTTGTGATGGCTGCTCCCTATCTTCTGTAGATGGTCCTCTGTGAGTTTTCTTGGTCTTCCTTTTCTCCTTCCTTTTTTTGATTGGTATCATGCATGACCGGGAACTATTGCCGAGTCAATCTTGACGTGATACAATTAATTTTTTCTGGAGTACGATTTCTTATTTATTAACTTGTCAATTTATTACATTCTCCAACAAAAGCAACTAATCTAAACTTTTTCATTGCAGCACGCGGTTTCGAATTTTCAGGACCGGTGCAAAGCCATCGGTTCCAATTAATCTGAACCTGAAAATCCCCAAAACATAATGATTCCACTCTGAATATCATGTTAGGTTCCCTCGAGCTAGAATCTGATAGGTTTTGAAGAAATATTTTCTTCTACATGTAGCAGGTGTAAGTGATGTATTTTAGAACGTGCTGGGGAGGGATTTAATCATAAATGCAAAACTGGCATGAAAATACCATGACTGTTACAAAAGAAATAATATATTGCATGACAGTTCCACACAATCACAGTGTAGGCACGGCAAGGAATTTGAAGTTGAACTTCCAACAGATCGAGTTTCTTTCAGCTTCAAAGCCAAGTTTAGGTTAATCCAGACAGTGAAGGCATTTATGACCTACTTTGTGTCCCTGCACACGCTACCTCCATGTGAAGGTGAACAACTTTCCTGCACCAAGAATGAATCGAAGGCTTTGCTTAAAAAAGATGGCCTAACGCCAACTGTTAGGTTTCGTGTGATCAAAGTCTTCCGATAACTAATTAAAATGTTTAGGGCAAAGCAACGCCCCCCTACGGAAATGTAATGAAAACAACTGTTTCAAGGGCACAAGCACGTCACATGCCGCAGCTTAAGAGTCCGATCTGTCTGTTTGTAATTTTATTTTTTTATCTGCCACCGCGCCAATTTATATTTGTATATTGGTTTATGTTTTCTTTTAGTTCAGCTTTGTTATTAATTTATTGTGAATATGTCCAGTTTTAAGGATAACAGCGGTCTGGGAAAGGAATCTGGATCTGGATCGAGTGAATAATATCAGTGGTCTTGGCATGTACCTCGCGGAGCTATTTAAAATTTAATCTTGATAATGGCTTATGGCCTCAAGGTCTGCTTAAAATATTTCATTCAGAAATCTCCCTCTCTCTTCCTTTAATGTCATCGTTTTGATTGATTGGATACTCTATGCTTCACATATTTTCCTCATATATTTTAGGCGAAAGGTCATCGAACAGTAGGATAGTAGACTTCCATTTTATATTTTACCCGAGACTTGTCCCGAGTCAGAACCTCGGTGCCACCGAAGAAGATGAGAGAGGTAAAATCAGACCCCCCTCACTATTTTTTGTTATTTTTTGTCACTGGGCCAGAAGGCCATTACTGGCAAAATCTTTCTGCATTTCCAGGCCTGTAATTTGAGAATCCTGAGCTAGTTTGTCTCGGAAAGGAATAATAAACAAGCCCACTGCGATTCTGTTGTCTCTGTAAGGAGACTTGCGCTGCAATAGCAGAGCCCATTCTTTCAATCTCTCTCCATTTTGGATTCGAAAAACATTGGGAGGCGTAAGTGGGTAAGCATAAATCGAATCAAATCTGAGATCGCCGTCCAAAAAATTATTTTATTTCTTGGTACAGTATATTTTAGCCATGTAAACTCCAGACTCGAGAGGAGGTTTCACGGGGATGGGATGGTAAGCGACGGGATGCGGGGAGTAGGAAGGATTTGAATTTGGTTTGGTGTATGACATATAAATTTTCATTTTTTATTTTGTTTGATTATAGAGTACATGATAGAATAAAATATAAAAATATATAATTTTCCTTTTATCATACTTTTGTGTGTTATGCTTGTAATATGGATTTTTGATGCTTTTGTTTTCTAATTTTCACATGTTTTATATGTTTTCTTTCCTGTCTTAATGTTTTTTTTCTTACCCTATTATTCTTTTTAACGAGAAGAATTATGAAAAAATCCTAATAAATATATAATTTATTCTTCATTGAATAATCTTTCTCAATATTGATTTAATAATATGATAATATATGTATACAAAGTAAAAGGTTACAAAAAAAACTGTGCATTAATTCTTGAAATTATTCAAAATTTAAAATTAAAAAATATAAAGTTCATTTTATTGCTCTTATAAGATAAATAAAACTTAAATTTTTCTAAACACAAGCGTAGTTATAACACTACGACAGTGTTTGGGAATGCAGAGTAAACCGTATTCCTTTAAAATTTAAATTTATTTTGTTTAAAATAAAAAAAATTATATTTTGAATCGTTTTGATGTACTAATATTAAAAAATAATTTTTAAAAAATAAAAAATTATATTTTAATATATTTTTAAATAAAAAATACTTTAAACCGTTAATTTTATCATAATTTCAAATACACCCGTAAGGTTATCCGATATAATTGAAAAGTCCCACTCAGATGATTAATTGATTTGTATGTTATTGAAAAGTCTCCCTGTTTTTCTTTTATTTTTTCCTGTCATCGTCATCTACTTAGTTTAAATGTTTTGTCCAAACCTTTTCATGTATAAACGTTCAGGTATACCTCGATTTAGCCCTTAGCATAAAACCTAATCATGAACAGCATCTCAAACAAACAATTCTATCCATTACATCCCTAATATTTTAGATATCTCAATTGGGTCCTTCTCTCCATTTTTGATAAATTTGATGCCAGATTTTATTGTGCGAAAAACGTCATATCACTGACAAGTATGCATACCGGATGGAAAATATTAATAAAATCTGAAAAAAAGGATCCAATTAAAAAAGATTTGAAACATCTGGGAGTTAGTTAATAAAATTTATTACTCTATGAATCAATTGAAAATGGATATACAAGGTAGGGACTAATCTAGGGCTCTCCAAATATTTATATAGGACTTTTTAGCTCTCATGGTGTTTCTATAGGATAGCAATAGCATCGCTCGTAAATATTTGGATCAATATACAATTTTTTTTTTGTTTTACAGTTGAAAATGAAAATTAGGTTTCATTTGGTCATCAAGAATCATAATGAAAATTAAAGAATCCGAGCGGCATCTTGATTCCAGTACTGAGTTTGGAATAATAAAAAAATCTAAATAAAGTCTAAAATTTTGAATATTTTGTTTTTTAGATTAAAAAAATAATAATAATTTTATCAAGATAACAAAAATAATTGAGGTGATTGTCATGATGGTAATGATAAAAAAAATATAATAATAAAAAAAGGAATATATGATATTAATAACAATAACAATAGTATATTTTAATGTCACCACCATGAGGGATGGTGGTGGAAAAAAGTGGTGATGGTCCAAGAAAAATGGTGAGAGTGGTGGAGAACAATGACAGCAATAGTGAAAAATAAAAAGTTATCACTATCAATGGTGATGACAATATTAGTAGGTGATAATGATAAAAATAATTAATATATAAAATTTTATCATTTTAATATATTTTTTAATAAAAGATACTTTTAACTATGAACACAACTACAATCCCGAACAGCTGATGGGTCCTACCTCCCCGTGCAACGTCCTTTTTCTGATCTAGTGCCAACTAATACAGCACGGGGATATTAAAATAATATAAAAATAAAAATTACAATACCGAACAATGATGTCGAAGTCGAACTTTATGATTCATAATTTTTACTAAGATAATATTATTTTGTTTTTTTCTCTTCTGTTTTTTTCTCCTCTTGAAGTTGACAAAACTAAATTGGTGATAGAGTAGGCCAGGCACGAGAATAACTTTCAAGTGTGTGCCCAACGCACATGCAGGAATATGTACTCGTCAAAAAGCAGTCTGGTAAGTTGACAAATCTAGACCAAGGACAGGATGGGCAGCTCAAATTCGAATATGCTCGAATTTGTGCTGCCATTCCTTATTTATTTCATGCTTTTGATGTAGGTGAAAACATCTTCTACATGTTTTCTTATGTAAAAACAAGTAAATGGGTTGAAAGAAAAAATAACTGCTTTTCACAAGCATATATGGGCACCTACATGTCGACCGAGGCAATATTTTTTTTTATTTGTTATTGTTACCTTATTTTTTTATTATATTACTAAATTAATCAAGATTTTACCCGGTTATGAAATTTCTTTTACTTTTTTATAAATATAATTGTCTCTTAAGAGATTTTTTGATCTGAACCACAACATTACACGGATCACTAATTTATTTTATTTACTAATTTATATCAAGTTATCGTATTTTTAAATAACAACCTGTTTTTTTATGAAGCACACTTTTAAAGAATTTTGATAACTATCTTGTAGTAGCGCTAGAAAATAACAAATTTTAGTAAATATATCATACTTTAAAGGTGTCACAATGTAAAAATGTATTATTTAATTAAAAATATTTTAAATAGTATTATTTTGTCAAAATTTGTAGATTACCGTGACAATTTCTTTTTAAAAAATCAAAGTTAGGAATCGGAGTGGAAAAACTTAACTTTGTAGCTTGCCATTGTTTTTGTTTTCGATTGTCAATTTTGTCTTTGTATTTTTTAATTTGTGTGAG
>Ga0307517_10008765_pt1 | contig 14460 bp, 18 predicted proteins | sample 23_EM_MG_FD_194515 | JGI IMG/M metagenome (GOLD analysis project Ga0307517, IMG submission 194515) | Populus trichocarpa ectomycorrhiza microbial communities from riparian zone in the Pacific Northwest, United States - 23_EM | ecosystem: Host-associated > Plants > Roots > Unclassified | place... | reverse complement strand
AAATCTAGTTGTATAGATAATCCACGAATGTTTGGAAACGTGGGTCAATCAGTGTTTTTAAAAAATTAAAAAAAATATTTTTGATAAAAATTAATTTTTTTATATGTTTTGGATTGTTTTAATGAGCTAATCTTAAAAATAATTTTTTAAAAATAAAAAAACATCATTTTAATACATTTTAAAATGAAAAGCACTTTGAAAAATAACCGCAACCACACTCTCAAACAAATAAAAAAAATATCATATAGAAAGATATTGAAATAACTCCTAACACCGCATTCTTTAACTAAAGAATGCAATCTAGAAAATAAAATATAAAAAGCTTAATTTATTTTTAAACCAAGTATACTTTAATCCCTTAACTACTATCAAATGATTACCTAATTAACCCCACTATTCAAATTTATGATTAAAAGACTTCTAGATTCTTGTTTTATATGATTCTCACGTAAAAAGTCTTTAAAGTGATGGTTCGTTGGGTAATGTATGTCCAATAAATGAAGGACTCAATTGAAAGTATTTTTGTTTGAGAATTCAATTGGGATTTGAGTGATAATGATAAACATATCCTTTTATAATTTTCCCTTTAATTTTTTAACAAGGGAATACTTAAGAGTATGTTTATAATTATTTTTTAAAATGTTTTTTATTAGTATTTTTTATTTTTTAAAAGATTATTTTCAATATTAGCAGATTAAAATAATTTAAAAAAATATAAAAATTAATTTTAAATTTTTTTAAATTTTTTTTATAAAATACTGTTTGGAAATTAATTTAAAAAATCACCGAATTCCACCGTCAAATCTAATCTCTCTCTCTCTCTCTTTTTTTTTTTTGCTTTTTCATTTGTCAATAATTGCGGCCTTTTAGTTCTCTTTTGTATCATTGTTTCAATTTAACCAAACTCAAAACCAATTGTACCTTTTCTTTTCAGCAGACCACCATTTTGCTGTTAAACTCAAAATTCGACTACTTTGTTAGTAAAATTTCGACTACTTTGTTTCACGTATGAATTTTTTTAATACTTTAAACTCCAAAGTAAAATTTCTTATATAAAATAAATTTTTATTAACATTAATATCTGGGTCAATTTACATGCACCTCGACTAATTTCACTGGTCCTGAAATTAACGACCATGTAAGCCTCTAGTAGCCATAATATTAACAACCATAAGACTCGAACCTGAGATTAGAAAAGAAATAAATCTCTTGATTTTAAATTTTTACCACTGAGAACGGTTTATAAAAAGTAAAATTTTAAATGGATTGATGGTGTGTTAAGTGAGAAATACAAATTAAATTTTTTTGAAAAGGTTTTTTTTTTGAAATTCTATAGATATTAAATATTTTGATGGATTTCTTAAACAATAAAAATTTTATAAGAAGATTTGGTAATTTTCCTTTATTTTTTTTTTTTAAGATTCTACAACAAATGGGGTTCTCACTTGCTTTAAAAAGTATGCTTATCATGTCATTACTTGGGTCAACGAAGAGCAGTTAGCCATTTTTTTTAAAATAAATAAATAAATAAATTCTATGTCATAGCTTACGAGGATCTCACAAACACTATTTAGAGACATGTAAACTTAGCTGTTAGTTATGATTAAGATAGCTGATGTTTTTTAAAATGTTTTTATTTAAAAATTTATTAAAATATTATTTTTTTATATTTTAAATTTATTTTTGATATTATTAAAAATAAAAGAAATAATTTGTAGAATTTGTTTTTATATTTTTATAAAAGTTTTTTTATACTTAGGAACCATTTTGAGGCTTCCCCACGAAGTTTTGCCTGAAAAAAAAAATTACAGGGAAAAGGAGAGAGAGAGAGAGAGATATGGTTTTCAATTCATTTGGGGTCCGTGGACTTTCCACTGAATTTCAAGATAGCACGAAATCCCTCGAAAAGCCAGATAGATAAATACGTGAAAGACACTGAGATTTGTTCTTCTTCTTCTTCTTCTTCATATGGTTCCAGACAAACAGATAGAGACAAGGCTAGAAAGAAAGCAAGAAAGAGTTAGGAGGAGGAGGAAGAAAAGGAGTTCCAGTTCTTGTCAGATTTCACAGGCAATAAAAACCTAAATAGAAATCATACAAGAAAACAAACACTACTACAATTAGCTGTCTTTCACTCCTCTTTACCAAGAAAAAAAGAAGAAGAAGAATGGCCGAGAAGCAACAAAACCTCACGACAGCACCAGCACCTGCAAGGCCTACAATAACTCTTCCACCAAGACCGTCCATGGAGACCCTTTTCACAGGTGGCTTAAGTCCTGGTCCCATGACTCTAGTCTCCAGTTTCTTCGCTGATAGCCCCTACCCTGAATCAGATTACCGTTCTTTCTCCCAACTTCTTGCTGGTGCTATGGCTTCTCCAATTGCCAGCCCTGCTTTTTTCAATGACCATTCAATACCCAACAACAATACTAATACTGCTACTGCTACTGCTACTGCAACTTCTTCAAAAGATGATGGTTTTAGGCAAAGCAGGCCTATGAATTTGGTAGTGGCTCGCTCTCCGTTGTTTACTGTCCCTCCTGGGTTGAGCCCTTCTGGTTTGCTTAACTCTCCTGGCTTCTTTCCTCCTCAGGTACTTTGTTTTTTATTTTTCCTTTTTCGATCTATGAATTTTCGTGTTTGGCTTATTATAATGGTTCTTTGGTAAGGTGAGGTTGTTGGGAAAATGGTAATTTTCTGATTGGATGATGATGTTCTGCTTGCTTTAATTTTGCGTGTGAGGGTGTTTTTAGCTTGAGTTTATATGTGGTAATTTATAGAAAAGCCTTGAATTTTTTTTTTAAAAGATTGGGAAATGTTAGCTTATTACTTGGTGCTGCTTGTTTTCTTGGTTCACCTTTCAGGTTTGTTTAAAGAGAGGGATGTTAGTTTGTGTGATGGTTGATTTGTAATTAAGGAAGGGGTTACATTTATGAGCTTGAATGATACTGAATTGAATTATTTTCTTATTAGAAAACTTTATTTTGGGATGCAATATAGTTTCAGAATGGAAAGGTTTGTTAGGTGTTTTGATTCTGAAAAAGGATCATTCAAAATTTGTTATTTGTTGCTGGCTAGAACATCTGGACTGAAAAGTAACTAAGTCACTTGATAAAAATCATTTTCTGTTTCATACTCTAATGCCTGAAACCAAGCGAAGTGTTATCTGTTCCTCATCCAAATTGTGGCCGACACTTCTTTCTATTGCCTTAATCATCAAAGGTCTGATTTCTTGTGGTTTACTTGTCATTATTCTCTATGCTCTTTCTCAAATGAGAGTTTTGGTGTAGCATAAGCTTATCTTGGAGTTCGAAATTTTTGGTTGGCTTGGCTAGTTGGGCTGATAGGAAAACATGATCTGGGCTAATAATTTGATTAAAAAAAAAAAACCTTGGCAGCCGGATGAGATATTGGTTTACCTGTTCTTTTGGTTGAGCACATAACAGTTATTTGGAAACTCGTGGAGTGATCCACTGGTGCAATCTATATGATGGAATTGAAAATTTCTTGAATTTTTTTTCAAATACCAAATCTAGAACCTTAGAAAGAGATGGGCTTTCCACTATGGATGCTTGTGTGGACATTTTTGCAGTATGGGAGTATATGGCATGCTGCTGATGCTTGCTACATATTACTGCAGCAGTGACCAGTGTTAGGTAATCAAATATTTATACCTCTGTTTCCGTGCAGAGTCCCTTCGGAATGTCCCACCAGCAGGCCTTGGCACAGGTTACAGCTCATGCTGCATTACTCGCCCAATCTCAAATGCATATGCATGCTCAGTACCAGCCTTCTTCATTAACAGCACCAACTGAGTTATTGACACGCCATCCATCCTTTAACCCTGGTGAAGCTTTGCAACAGCAGCAGCAGATGCCACACTCAACCTCTGACACCCAGAATTCCGTGGTGGAACTGACAGAGTTTTCTCATTCTGAAAGGAAATACCAACCTCCTGCTGCTGTTGATAAACCTACTCATGATGGCTACAACTGGAGAAAATATGGGCAAAAGCCAATTAAGGGTAGTGAATATCCAAGAAGCTACTACAAATGTACACATCTAAATTGTCCAGTCAAAAAGAAGGTTGAGCGTTCTAGTGATGGCCAAATTACCGAGATCATCTACAAAGGCCAGCACAACCACGACCTGCCTCAACCCAACAAGCGTTCAAAAGATTGCAATGATTCAAATGGAAGTATCCATTTGCAATCTAAGCCTGAAGTTGGTTCACAAGCTCAAGCGGGCAATGCAATCAAGTTGACTGAAACATTACCTGCTCATTCAGTAATTGGGAGGGATCAGGAATCTACTCAAGCAGATCCCTCAGAGCCACCTGGACCCAGTGACAGCGAGGAAGCAGGTGATGCAGCTGTGCAAGAAGAAGAGAGGGGTGATGATGAGCCAAACCCAAAGAGAAGGCAAGTTTAAGATGTTTCACTGTTTAAAATCATGCTTTCTCTTCTTCTGATAATTTTCTGAGAAAATTTATTCTCGGAGTGCAGGCAAGTGGATGTTGTGACATCTGAGGCAACTTTACCTCACAAGACAGTCACAGAACCAAAAATCATTGTTCAAACGAGAAGTGAAGTTGATCTTCTGGATGATGGCTACAGGTGGCGCAAATATGGCCAGAAGGTGGTCAAAGGGAATCCTCATCCAAGGTTGTTATTGCTTTACTTATTTTTGTTTATGTTCTTCTACACTATCCAAGTGTATCCTAGGGGCCTTTCTGTGAGCACAATACTTGCACATTACATTGTATGTGTCATCCCAGATCCAGCTGCTAGCCCTCTTGTCAATTTAAAATACTCAAAATATTTGGAAGGGTTTTTCATCCCCTCTAGTTGTGTGTGTTTGTTTCTTTTATTATTTGAAAAGGATATAAACTCTAGAACAGGAGAGGGTAGTTGTGTGTGTTTGTTTCTTTTATTATTTGAAAAGGATATAAACTCTAGAACAGGAGAGGGTAATATCTAGTTACGGTTTCACTAAATTTATGTTACTAAAAAGAAATTGAAGAGAGCAAGCAAGCATTTTTTTGCATGAAGTGGCTGTCAAGATCCCATTTGCAGCCCTGTAATTGCAAACCAGGATGTTTACTTTTGCTTTAGAACCATCAGGGAGAAAAAGTTGTGCTTATATTACAATTTTTTTTTAAAAAAAAAACAAGACCAAAAGAAAATTGGTTTGACATGAGTACCTTAAATCTTCAATTTACAAGCTGTATGCTGATTTTTAAAGTAAAAGGTAGAGGATGGTGGTTTAAACTTTGGGTTAGAAAATTGAATCAAGTAGCAGATGCAAGAGAGGGAACTAGCTATAAAGATGATCCTTTTGAAGCATAAAGGATGCCATGCTTGAAAATAATGGCTGCTATGGCAATATATAGATGCCACTAGAGGACCCTGTTTTGATGGGTTTTAACACAATGAGAAAATGATATTGTATTAAATAATGATGTTACATAAATGGTGGCGTTCGATACTCAAAACCATGATTGTGACTCAAGCAATTAACTTGGTGGCTAAGTTTGAATTTCAGAAAATGGAAAGAAACCAAGGGAGAATTTTATCTGTGTTTTCTATATGCTTTTCATAACATCCATAGTAGCTTGCAGAACATTGTTTGTCTGGTTCATGACAATTAGTACAATCCTTCAGTTTTTTCAATGCTGATCCTTCTCTATGGAAACTTGCTGATCTGAGTTAGGCCACCTTTCAGCAGATTTTTTTCTAAATGATTTGACTGCATGATTCTTATTTATTTCATTTTGGAAATTAATTTGTTAGTTAAAGCATTAAATCCTTTAGCTTCCATTGTATCAAGATATTCAGGTTTCAGAGAGGGAAAATTTTGAAGTGCAATCAAAGTTGCATAGCATTGTTTTTTTCTCTTATCATGATTGATTGGAGTTAAAACTTTTACAAAGCCGTATTTCTATCACAGGGGTTGCAGTGAAGTTATTTCTGATTTTTATCTGGTTCTGCAAAGAGCCTCTTTTGCTCTTAAATCATGTGCTGTTGTCAATTTTCTCATACAACTGGGCCATATGCCTGTTTCATCTTTTCTGTGGCCGACTTTAGTATTTATGTGTTTGTTTTAGCTCAGAATTTCTTACATTGCTTCATCTTTGATCCCTCTTGGTAATTAATTTGTTAGTTAAAGCATAAAACCCTTTAGTTTTGGCATGAAAATTATTTTTGGTGCAATTAACTAAGTCTGGGAATTTTTTAGTATACTTCTTTCTTTTTATTTGATACTTTTTATTTGCTTCCTGTGGAAATGTTACGAGTACTTGTGACTTGTGCTAGGGGCTTGGGTGGCACCTCTCTCCAGGTCCTGGCCCAGAGAGAGTTATGTTTACCTTAATATCCTCATTGATATTTTTCTTATATGCCTAAGTTGTTTGTTGCTCTATAATTATCCAAACTCCTACACAATGCCACGTTGATATTATTCTTATAGGACTGTGTTGTTCCTTGCTCTAATTCTTTTGAGACCCAGCGCAATGAGATTCCAAGAATCCACTGTGGTCAGTATAACTGCTCACAGCTGTTGCCTGTGATGATTCAATCAAATCTTGGCATGATTTCCAAGATACTTCATAACTTTCTGTGAGGACACTACTGATGCATTATTTATGTCCCCAGGAGTTATTACAAATGCACCAGTGCAGGATGCAATGTTCGTAAGCATGTTGAGAGGGCTGCAGCAGATCCCAAAGCCGTCGTAACTACATACGAGGGAAAGCATAACCATGATGTCCCTGCTGCTAGAAACAGCAGCCATAATACAGCCAACACTAGTGCATCCCAAGTGAAACCTCAAAAGGTGGTGACCGAAAAGCATCCCTTGCACAAAGGAATGGAGTTTGGCAACAATGACCAAAGACCAGTGCTTCTACAGCTAAAAGAAGAAAAAATTGCTGTATAAAATACTCTGCTGATAGCTGCTAGACAATTACGAGGGTAATTCTTGCCAACTAACATGGTACAAAGAAGAGACATGGAGAAGAAAATAATTATTTGAAGTTGTGAGAATCCAGCGATAATGGTTTTGTTTCTGTTTTTTGTTACATTTTTGGGATAAAATGCAGTGATGATAGTTGCTGCATCTGTTGACCATGTGTCAAGAAATGTTGGTTGTACACGATTGATTCTGTAAGTGCTGCTGTATATGATTGATTGTTCACGCCCAAGTGAAGATGAGAATAACTAATGCTTGAAGATAATTTATCCTTTTTGTGCATACCATCCTTCTCAGTGACCATGCCAAGCTGTTGCCTGACAGTCCCCAAGGGATTATTGCTGCTGCGTTCAAAAGATTCGTCGAAATCTCTACAACTTTAGGACTTGAGATTCACTTGAAAGTATTAGATTCAAACAGTGATGGGTGAGATGGGATTTAGAGATGGAAAAGAGCTATTCCTACTTGTGTGTAGCCATCAATGGAAATTTTAAATGGCTGAGATTCCTCCTAATAAAAGTGGAAATCACCTATCCAAATGGAAACCCTTTTGCCCCCTTGCCCTCCTAAAGAAAGCGTTACGTGCATAATCCGCTTCTATATTACAAACCACCGTTTAATTGATTGGTGCGGTGGGCTCTTAACTAATGCACTATTCTGTGCGGGCCAGAGCATGCATCTATGCAAATGTCAAGAAAGAAGAACAAAAACCATAATCATCTCTTCAATTTCATCAAAGAACTATCACCCATGACCACCAGCTCTCCTGGTGGCTTTGTTTGTACATGTTCGAGGATGGTAAGAGAGAAGAGAAGAGCAAAAGGATAGGGAAAAGAGCTACCATCCATAGCCTAATCCATTAACTCTTTCTCAAATTGAAAAAACCTCCCCCGTTTATCTCTAGATTTACCCGGAGAACATGCACACTATAGGAATAGTAATGGTTTTTATTGGTAGCTGTGAATGGGAGTAGTAGGCTGCAACCACTATAGGAAGAGGTCATCCTCACACATCCTTCAACGTCAATGAAAACCTAAACACCAAACCAAAGCAAATAAACTAACAGAAAATAATAACAGAACTACTCCCCCAACCTCAACGGTTACATTTCATCCTCTCTCTCTCTCTCTCTCTCTCCCCCCCTCTTCTTAGTCTTGGTTTCTCTTTTGCAAAACCAAAGCCAACATACATACATGCATGCACTTTCTCTCTTGGAAAAAAGAAAAGGAGAGAAAAGAAAAGAAAAGAAAAAACATGAACCAAATCGGACCCACGACCACAACATTCCTGTCTCTCCCTTTAATCTCGGAGGAGACTCATTTCTTTGACACGTTAACACAGAAATCCTACGCAAATCTCGCAGGTTACACAACACACAACACTCCTACATTTCCCAAAAATAACAACAAAAACTCTGTTTTCTCTCTGTTTTTCTTCTTTTTTGGATTGATTACTAATGGGGTGCCCTCAAAAGTTTTAATCTTGAGGTAATGTGGTAGTGACCTACAGAAAATAAACCCATTTTCCCGATCTGGGTCGGGTTAATGGGTTGCATTTACTCCAAAAGGGCGGTGTCTGTGGCCGCTGCCACCCCTGCTAATCTACAACCACCATACACAGCGACTGTTTTTGATCTTGCCTCAGAAAATCCATCTGGATCATTGGATTTTGAGCAGAATCACTTCAGCAAGGATAAAAAAGATAAAAGCTATAATATTTATAGAAAAAATAGCTTGTCATATAAAAATGGTGGCCATAATGAAGGGGGGGTGATATATGAAGATCAACAACGTCGTCATCATCATCATCAAAGTAGCAATCATGGAAACAATAAAAATTTGAGGAAAAGAGGGAGCTCTGGTAGTGGATCAATTAGTTTCAAATTGGGGTTCTCAAGTAGGAATGTTGGGGTTGAACAGGTTGCTGCTGGATGGCCTTCTTGGCTTAGTGCTGCAGCTGGTGAAGCCATTCATGGTTGGGTGCCTCTAAGAGCTGAAGCTTTTGAGAAATTAGATAAGGTATTTTATAATTCTTGATTTATTTTCATTGTTTTTCAAGGTTTTTATGATGATTATTATTTGATTTGGTTTTAAGTGAAGAAACATAATTGTTGTGGGTTCTTGTAGATTTTTCATGTTCTATTTTTCTTCATTACATCTTATGGTCTCCATAAATCAATTGCATCATGCTTTTTGTTTAGTCATTGATCATGAATTTTATTTAGTTTATGTGGTGGCTCTTTACTTGCCCTTTGGTGGAACATCCTTAATCTAGTGCTAGAATATGGCTGGGCCTGGTAGATGGTTTTTGATAAAATTAGTTTGGCCGCGTTGGCGAGTGGGATCAGCTATTCAGCTAGAAGATGAAAGTATATGTAGAATTTTTTATTAAAAAAATTGGTCCAGAGAAGCCAAAGGGTGGTGATGCTTGGCGATGCTCTTTCGAAGGGAAAAAGGGTGTTCATGGAATTGAGAGAGAATTAAAGGTCTCATGCTTCAATTAAAGCATGTGACAAGAAGCTGAGATTGAGAGAATTGGTCAAGTTTAATGGTCTGAGTCCATGCTTTATTCTTGATGCTACGGAGATCGAAAGAGAATTATAGGTGATTGGTGCTGTCAGGTAATAAACTTTCTTTAGGTTGACAATTCAAATTGTTTTCCTTTGGCAGCAACCCTGCCTCAAGGTTGAGCCTTGAGGCATATAAGCCTACTAAGTAAGTTATGATATCACTGGACAATAAGATTGTGGGATCAGTTAAGGCATGAACCTCAATTTCTTGAGTAATAAAATAAACTGAGCCTTGAGGAATAAGCTTGGATATGCATCTCTGAGAAGTTACTAGGAGGCACAAGATTATAAGGAGCATGAATAAATGCATATATACACTGCAAATATATTAAGATGCGTAATGAATACCAGAAATAGATTTATGATTGAAATACAACTTGAATTTGCACCCACACCCAACCTTAAAAGTGGAAAGTCCCTCTGCTATCTGTTGTCCGGCGACTAATGTTCCATGTGACGGGTGCTTCACTTTTTCCTTTTTCGATACTTGTGCTAAAATGAGTGATTCAGTTCTTATATTTTGATCATTTTTGTAACTCATAATAGTTATTCACTCTAATCCATGAATTTAGATTGGACAAGGCACTTACAGCAGCGTGTTCCAAGCACGCGATGTTGAAACTGGGAGGATGGTTGCCCTGAAGAAGGTTCGCTTTGACAATTTTAAACCAGAGAGCATTAGATTTATGGCCCGTGAAATAATGATTCTCCGCAGGCTTGACCATCCAAATATTATGAAGTTGGAGGGAATAATTACTTCTCGATTGTCGAGCAGCATTTACCTCGTGTTTGAATACATGGAGCATGATCTTTCTGGACTGTTGTCTTCTCCAGATATCAAGTTCACTGAGTCACAGGTAGGATAGCATTCTATTTATTCATTTGATTTGTGAGGATATGTTTCAGGATATTATATACAATTGCTCTAACACAAATCAGAGTCATTTCTTCTTAACCATCTTCTTTCTTTCATGACACTGAACATATCCTTATTTTTCTTCATTTAATTGCCTGACAAGTTTAATTTGACATTTCTTTGCAGGTCAAGTGCTATATGAAGCAGCTATTATGTGGAATTGAGCACGTCCATTCACTAGGTATAATGCACCGGGATATCAAAGCATCCAACATTTTGCTAAACAATGAGGGAATTCTGAAAATAGGAGATTTTGGATTGGCCAATGTTCTTAATTCAAGGAACCAGAACCAATTAACAAGTCGTGTGGTGACTTTATGGTATCGTCCCCCTGAACTTTTGATGGGCTCAACAAGTTATGGTGTATCAGTGGACCTGTGGAGTGTGGGCTGTGTATTTGGTGAAATCCTCTTTGGGAAGCCTCTACTCAAGGGGAGAACTGAGGTAACATTTCAATCCTACAGATGTTTTTGTTAAGCAATGCATGAATCTAAAAAATTGCAAAGATATGTAACGAATTTAGTGTCCCTTAAATCTTTTTCTATCTATAACCTCTGGTTCTTCTCATACTAGGCCCTAAAATAACTCCTGAAGTTATATCTGCACTGTTGCTTTCTAAATTCCACTGTTCTACACAACTTCAAAAGTTCTGTTTGCCTACCCTTACTAGCATTTGATGAGAATTAGGGTGAAAAAGAAGAAACTGAAAATATTGGAAGTACAAATATGCATGGATATTATCTTTATCAAAAAAGGCAAGCACAATTTTCTTGAGTTCAAAATGGAAAAACCAGATATTCAACGTATATGGATGGCATATTTTCATCGTTTCTTAATTTATCATTTTTGGAAGTTCAATATATTTATCATTTTTTTTTTCAACTTGCAGGTTGAACAATTACACAAAATCTTCAAACTTTGTGGTTCTCCTTCTGATGACTTCTGGAAACGATCTAAGCTTTCCAATGCTACCATGTTCAAACCCCAGCATCCTTATGAAAGTTCTCTTCAAGAGAGGTGCAAAGATATTCCAGCAGCTGCTTTGAACCTGATGGAAACTCTTCTTTCCATAGAACCAGAAAAGCGTGGGACTGCCTCCGCTGCCCTTTTGTCTCAGGTTTCCCTAACTAAAACCAATCCTCTAACCCTTCAGTTTCCAGATTGAAGATCTAATTTGAAAAATAATAGTGCCTTTGGCTATTGCAGTTTCTGATGTTTCAGAAGCCTTTGCTTTTCACTTTTGAATGGTGTTCTCCCTATGTTTTTCAGATTTTAGAACTATGAAAACCTTATAGACTGAATCAATTTTACAATTTTTTTTTTCAAAAATTTGAGCCATTCACCTTTTCTCCTCTTAGATTTCTCCCCTTTTTCCAGTATTTCAGAACAACGCCATATGCATGTGAACCATCAAGCTTGCCACAGTATCCACCTAACAAAGAAATGGATGCCAAATATCGAGAGGAAGCACGAAGGTATACACTTTGTTACACTTTTGTGTGTGGGTGTGGGTGTGGGTGTGAGGGAAGGGGGGCGGGGATACTGGCCTTTTGAGTGAAATTGGTCCTCCTTCTGAGTGCTGAGTAAAAATTCTCAATCATGTTGGTTTTGCTTGTATTAAAGTTCCTTTAATTTGTTATGTTAACACTGTGGTACAACATTAACAGTTTAGGAAAGCTGCTTGTGATTTTGTCAATTTTTCTGTTAAATCAGTGACCTGAGAATTTTGATCCTTGATTAGGCAGCTAAAATGTAATTCGCATGCTTCAGTCTAAACGCCCAACAGCTTTTAGTTGTATCTGCAACCAAGGAATTATATTTCCATGGGATAAATTCAGCTCTATGAACTATGCGGTTATGTGAACAGGATTTTGATATGTTTGCCACTGAATAACTGTTGTGCCTCCAGGAAAAAGGCTGGTAGTAGAATGCGAGATCCAGGACTCCCAAGAAAACCAAGAAGAGTTCATCGGACATTCCAGGAACAAAACTTCAATAAATTTGCACCAAAGGAGGTCTCTCCCTCCCTCTCTCTCCCTCTCTCCCTCCCTCCCTCTCTCCCTCCCTCCCTCCCTCCCTCTCTCCCTCCCTCCCTCCCTCCCTCCCTCTCTCTCTCTCTCTCTCTCTCTCTCTAGAGAGAGAAGTGAGCTAGTTCCTGATACTTTGTTTTTGGTTATGCAGGAAGTGAAAGATAACTCTGAATTTGTTCGTTTGGCTAATGATAATAATGCATACGCGAAAGGAAGAAAAGGAGCGAGTAGAGAGCAAAATTTATTTTCTGATACAATCTCAGAGACAGCCCAGGCAACAAAAGGACACTATTCTTTCACAGGACCAGCACAAGTCACAGCATCAAGTGGCTTTGCATGGGCAAAGACACGGAAAGAGGATTCTACATCCACAGTATCTTATGATCCATCTGTCTCATCAAGTCAAATTAGTGCTGAAGATTCATCAAGGTTCAACTTTGCAAACAGCTCCTTTGACTTCACGAAGGCAGAGAATGGGAGAAACAATTTCCTTGAGGCTTCTGCCAAGCATGTGATGCAGAAGCAGCATAACCAATCTGATCCCTTTGATTCTCTTAATGTATCTGAGGCATACTATTTTAATGATCTCAACAGAACTGAAGATGCAGTTGTGGTAAGAAGTAATCTGATAATGTGACATCAGCCCGTGAAATGTATTCTCATATTTTAACAATTTTTAGAAATAACTGAGCAATTTCTGGTGTTATGACTAACTGCATTACAATAACCTGGTAGGACCACAGTAAAGAAAGGGAGAAGATTGAATTTTCAGGCCCTTTGTTATTCAGACCAAATAAAATTGAAGAACTCTTGCAAAGGAATGAAAGTCAAATACGTCGAGCAGCTCGAAGAACAAGGTTGGCTACAGGTGAGGATTCGACATCTGTATCTTTTCTAGCAAAGCCTCTGCAGTCGGATACTTTGAGAATTAGATTCCTGAGATTATTTTTATCTGCTACAAGTTAGAAATATTTGCATGTTGAAGGAACTTGCATATGCTTAGCTCATATAATCCTGAATGCCAAGACTAATTTTCCTCTAAGCTCCAGTGAAGTATGAGAAACTTAAAGATTTTGGTTTTGCTTTTGCAGAAATGTGATGCAAGGATTCTACGATTGGCAAACCCTTCGATTCCTTCAAGCAGGCAGTAAATTGTGCAGAACTCCTTGCTAACTCGGGAAAATCATAGGCCTTGTGTCTTTTATAGTGCTTTCTATTACTCTTGAGTTCAAAAGAATTCTTCTTTTTGACGTATTAGTGTACCTCCTTTCCTTAGGTTTTAACATGTGTTCAAATCCACAAATTCCACAAAAAACAAGGGGTTTTGAATTTGTACTGGACCAATCACATATATAATGGAGAGTAGTGCCCTTTTCAACCAAAAGAAAGGAAGAAAAAACAAAGAAAAAGCCTTGTCTTATGTATACGGTTTATAACACAACAAATGACGCAGAAAAATCATGCTTCCTGCCGGAGTTGCTCGTAGAAGTGATACATGGAATGTTGGCTTGTAAGGGGAAAAAAGAAGTTAATTGTAGCCCTCCCCCATTACATGATTCTAATAGAGGAAATCAGAGTCATTAGGGTTCTTGCTTCAAAGATGAAAGCCATCAGGTATTCTTTATCTTTTCAAGTTTTGAAAGAAGCACCAAATCCAGCAATACCCCCTTGGACTTTAGCATTATATATTGCAGATGTAGAGATGTGTTGTGAAGAGACATGAAAAAAGTTAATTACCTCTTTGTTAACCTGTCTTCATTCAACCAATGAAAGATAAGACACATGAGATGAAGATCAGAGCTCTTTTTCTTCTTCTTTTTTTTCTTTTTCTTTTTGTGTTTAGATTTATTAGGTCTGTTGAATTTTAGACTACTTTTTTTTTTTAGTTTAACGTGGGTGTCCGGGCCAGCTTGCGCGCACCTCGACTAATCCCACGGGTCCTGAAGTTAACGACCATGTAAGCCTCCAGTGGCCAT
>Ga0307517_10008764_pt1 | contig 14461 bp, 13 predicted proteins | sample 23_EM_MG_FD_194515 | JGI IMG/M metagenome (GOLD analysis project Ga0307517, IMG submission 194515) | Populus trichocarpa ectomycorrhiza microbial communities from riparian zone in the Pacific Northwest, United States - 23_EM | ecosystem: Host-associated > Plants > Roots > Unclassified | place... | reverse complement strand
TCTCTATTCATGGAAAAAACCAAATGAAGAAACAACTATGAAATATTTTTACAATGAGTAGAGAGGGAGTAGTTTATCTTTTCTTCTCAGTTTGTTATTCTAGAATTATAACTGTGTTTGAGATTACGGTAAATATTATTTTTTAAAATATTTTTACTTGAAAATATAATAAAATAATATTTTTTTATTTCTAAACTAATACATCAAAACAATATAAAAAAAAATTAAAAAAAATATATAAAAAAAGGGTAAAACCTCACAAACATACCGACTCTACAAAATATGCTGCAACTTTTGAGGTGTAAGAGCTAGAATTTCGGCGCTGCAATTGGGAAAAGAAGAGAAAATGACATTACTAGGAATTTCCCCAAACTTGGTTATTTAATTTTGTAATATTTTCAGACAAAAAACACACAAATAAGAACCCAGCAACCGTCAAACATGTGGTCGTCAAAGCATCTGTTTTCTATTGACATTTGCTGAAATTACTGCTGCTGTTGTTCGTATCTGTAGAATAATTAGTTTATTTCTGTTTCTTGAAATACATTTTATTTTCCCCAATAAAACAATATCTAATCAATGCCCAGAAAACAATTAGAGGGGCTATAAAGAAGGAAGAAAACATGCAATAATTCTTTTATTTTCTTGAGTTCGTGACTCCCAATTCTTTTATGAAAAAGCTGTCTTTTAGATTCCATTGTAAATATAGCTATAAAGCCATGCATACACATGCAGTCCCTAATCTTTGCAGTAAAGATGAGATGGACAATGGCCATGCCTCCTTTTTTTTTTTCTTCATAAAACCATGTTAATATTTAATTAATCATATGCAAAACAAAAAGTAAAGAAAAATGAAAAAAAAGCTTGGCTTTTCTACTTCAATACTTGATAATCTCTATCTTAACATTAACTATTTACATTGAGGATTATTATTAATAATTAACGGTTTCAAACTAATACCAATCAAGTGTTGGTCTAGCGATTAAGACACTGCTATATCCCTGCAAAGATGAAAATATAAATTCGATTACTAAAAAATACACTTATTGAAAAGTACAACCACAAACTACGAACATAACTAGTTTTATTTTTTAAAAAGATATAAAAATATCCGGCTAAGGAAAAAAAAATAATTCACACTGACACATTTAAAGTAAAAGTTGGATGGTATTTCATATTATCAGAACATCCTATAATTTAATCGTTTCTATACCTTACTTTTCGTGTTTTGAAAAATTAGTATTTATTATATGCATAATAAAGTTAAAAAACAGAAAGAAAAAAAGAGTAGAAACATTCTGAGTTACAGTTACACGTGGGCAGAGGAGGCTGCGTGCTTCTATTTATGTCTTCATTCATGGTAATAAATAAATGTGCAGACACAACAACTACTCAGTTGAATAAATTTATCATGGAGGAGGAAGAGGGAGGCAGTCAGGCAACGGTAATATTCAGCTTGAGAGAGTTACTTAAAGGGCAGTTTAGGGAATGTCGAAGAAGTTAACGTTAACTATTGGTTTTGCCAAAAAAAAGAAAAAGAAAAGGCACATAAATATAGATAGGCATAAACCCTGTAGAGAGAAAGAAAGGCAAGTTGAGTGCGCGGCAAGTGCCAGTTCTCTCTCTCAATTTGTACTCTCTCTCTATTTCTTTCTTTCTTTCTTGCTTGCCTTTCCATCTCTTTCTCTTTAACCCTTTTTTGCTTTTGTCTTTCGTTCTTTCTTTTTCATTCTCATCCAGTGAATCAAACTGCATTCCTTTGTTTCCCTGTGCTTTAACTGGCTAGGACTCTCTTGAGATCATCAGTACTTGAGGGTGTCCCTTTCTTTCTCCCCTAGCTTATCTATCGATTTTTTGATTCATTTAGTGGATACCCTTTTTGAGTTTTGAGCTTAAGAAGTAAAAACAAGGGTGGTTTTGAGGGGATTATAAACAATGGCAGCTGATCCAAAACCAGAAGAGATAAGTCACCCTCCAATGGACCAACTTCAAGGCTTAGAGTACTGTATCGATTCTAACCCATCTTGGGGTATGTTTTGTTTTTTTTGTGAATATCAAGTCTTTTTAGCTTGTTTTAGTCTCCTCTTTTCTAACTTGGTGTTTGTGGAAGCAGGAGAGTCTATAGCTTTGGGTTTTCAGCATTATATCTTGGCTTTAGGAACTGCTGTTATGATCCCTTCATTTCTTGTTCCTTTGATGGGTGGAAATCATGTGAGTCGATTTTTACTATCTCCTTCTTCCGATTTCTATGTATCCATTGCTTTAAAAATTCGTACATTGGGCATATGACCTGAAAGAACCTACCATTTGTTTTTAACTTCAAGTAGATCAATTAGACCTGTGAAAGAGGATCTTTATTTATCTATTTATTTGTTTTCGTTTTGGGCTAATACGGTGTGTTTCAGGGTGATAAAGTGAGGGTGGTGCAGACTCTGCTTTTTGTTGAAGGGATCAACACACTTCTACAAACACTGTTTGGGACGCGTTTACCGACCGTAATTGGAGGGTCTTATGCATTCATGGTCCCCATTGTGTCAATAATACATGACCCATCTTTGACAAAAATTCCTGATGACCATTTGGTTAGTCTCGTTTTTCTTTTCTTCTTTTACAGTTCTGAATATAGTAGAAAATCTTTCACTTTACAGTTAAGTCCATCGTGAGAACCCAGAAGGATCAAGAGGTCCCTTTCGTCAACTTTGTTGTGACCCACTCATTTAATTGGCTTCACTATTTACAAGGCTGTGCTGTATCTAAATTCTCCGAATCCAAGTCAAATCAAATAAAACCGGTGACTTCAATTCTGTATCCAAAATGTAAAAATAAAAATAATAATAAGTGATATAAATGCAAATGTGATAGTACTAGTAATTATAGAGCGAATGAATGGAATCCATGAAGTGTTTGTGTGTGTTTACAATAGTTTGGAGGGGCAAAAATTGTACAAAGTGTTGGATTGACTATTGAGTTATTCCAAATACTCCTTGTTTTGATGATTTGTCATGTTATAATCAGATCAAAAACTAATGGAAGTGTATTTTGTATTTGTCAGAGATTTCTTAGCACAATGAGAGCAGTCCAAGGTGCTCTGATAGTGTCATCAAGTATACAGATAATTCTAGGATACAGTCAACTATGGGCCATTTGTTCCAGGTACTACTACTGATCATGAAAACAAATTTTAGCATTACTTTTGTTGCTGATTTATTGATCTTATTTTCCTTTCAGGTTCTTCAGTCCAATTGGAATGGTTCCAGTCATTGCATTAGTAGGTTTTGGTCTGTTTGATAGAGGCTTCCCTGTGGTACAGTGACAATTTCACTGGCATTTTTTTTTCTTTTTGCAGGATTTTCTTGCCATCGTTCTACATCTTAGTTGTTCTGACTGTTGTTGCTTCTTTTTTTGGTGAATCCGTTTCAGACTGGACGGTGTGTAGAAATTGGCATCCCCATGCTTATCCTGTTTATAACCTGCTCCCAGGTGTTACACCTAATCCTAGTGTCAATACTTTTGTTAGAGTTTGAACTTTTTAGCTTCACAGAACAATACACATCAAAACTTAGTCACTCTTGGTTCTGTATATGCAATATTAAGGATTAAAGAGACTAAAATTTTAGTACCTTTTCCATTTTTCCAGGAACTAGTTCAATGATTTGGAACAAAAAGGGTGTCTTTCTAATTTTTATTTGGTTTTATTTTGCTGTGCACGGTGCAGTACTTGAAAGGTTTCCAGACAAAACAACTGCCAATACTGGAGCGGTTTGCTCTCCTTATATCAATCACAGTGATATGGGCATATGCACACCTCCTGACAGCCAGTGGTGCATACAAACATCGTCCAGAAATCACCCAAATTAACTGTCGAACTGATAAAGCCTACCTCATTTCTTCTGCTCCATGGTTGGTAACTCGCTCTTTTCTGTGTTTGGATTATAAATATTTTCACATTTCTTATTTGCACCGGAGGATATATAATAAGTTTCTTAATGTCTGGAACCCCTATTGCCTGAGTTAGATATGTGCATGTATAGGAAAAAACATATGCGAGTGCATGCCGATTTCAAAATGTGATTCAAAACAATTTGATATGAGAACAACTATTCAAAGACTTAGAAAATTTCTTGACATTATTAATCTGATTACTGTGATTCTGATTATTGTTACAACCTGTTTTTGATACTTAAGGTTTTTTCTTTTTTTCAAATTCAGGATAAAGATCCCATATCCTCTTCAATGGGGTGCTCCCACCTTTGATGCCGGTCATTGTTTCGGAATGATGGCTGCTGTTTTTGTCTCATTGATTGAGGTAATGGTACAAACTTAGTCAATCTTACTCTGTTAGTTAGTGAAAGCAAGACTAATGACTTCTTTGACAGTCAACTGGAGCATACAAAGCTGCGTCACGTCTAGCAAGTGCCACCCCACCTCCAGCTCACGTTCTTAGCCGTGGTATTGGCTGGCAGGGCATTGGGATCCTATTGGACGGACTATTTGGAACATTGACTGGCTCGACAGTGTCTGTGTAAGTAGCATAGGTTCATCTCTCTTGAAGTTCTCATTTCTATGCAACGGGACTAATATTTAAGAAAAACAACAGAGAAAACATCGGGTTGCTTGGAAGCACTCGTGTCGGAAGCCGCAGGGTTATTCAAATCTCAGCTGGTTTTATGATATTCTTCTCTATTTTAGGTGAGAGATACAGCCAAGTATATGCTTATTATTTATAAAAAAATAACTCGTCTGTATAATTGATCTTCCACCTTCTGGCAGGAAAATTTGGAGCTTTATTTGCATCAATACCCTTCCCTATTTTTGGTGCTGTCTATTGCGTGTTGTTTGGTCTAGTTGGTGAGTAATGGATTGCTTCTCTTTTGAGATCGTCATGATTCTACCAAGTTCTTATCACTTGTAACTGATATTTGCAACATTTTTGTCTTGCAGCTTCCGTGGGGTTGTCATTTTTGCAATTCACAAACATGAACTCAATGAGAAACCTTTTCATTACTGGCGTTGCCTTCTTTCTTGGTTTGTCCGTCCCTGAGTACTTTAGAGAATACACTTCCAAGGCCTATCATGGTCCTGCTCATACCAGAGCTGGATGGGTAAATTTCTACCATCCACTATGAAAACAGCTCACATCAGATCTAGTAATATGGAATGTGTACTCCTCATGACAAGTTAAAGCTGATGATTCTGCGTTCTTATAGTGCGCAGTGCACTATTGTCTCATTGCTGCTTTCCTTTACAATTGCGCAGGGCAATTGATTATTTTGTTTTTTTGATGTGCAGTTCAACGATTTCCTCAACACTATCTTCTTCTCATCCCCAACTGTTGCATTGATAGTCGCTGTTTTCTTAGACAACACACTTGACTACAAGGACAGTGCTAGGGATAGAGGAATGCCATGGTGGGTCAAGTTTCGGACATTCAAAGGAGACAGCAGGAATGAAGAGTTCTACACCCTTCCTTTCAACCTTAATCGTTTCTTCCCTCCATCTTGAACTAACTTCAATTCCAACGAAAGATGATAGAGGAAAAACATCATTTCCAGATCAGGAATATATGTGGGGACCGGGTATTACAACTATAGTTAAGAAGAGTGAAACAAAAGATCCATGTGTTTTGCTTGCAGAGAATGACTCCTTCCTGCTTTCTCCTCTCTCATTTTCATTGATTTTGTTATGTATATGACTTGGGTTGGTCAGGTTTATTACAACAAAACTAATTTATCACCAAATTAACGGTGTGATTTTTGGAGAAATTAAATATTCGACTCTCTGAAGAACTCTCTTTTTATCTCTGAAGAATTCCAGTTCAATTGCCACTCCAATATTCTGCCCCAGAAGTTGTTAGTAAAAAAAAATCTCTTCCTGGTGCGTTTAAATGGAGAAGGAACATTTACCATGCTGCTCTCAATATCGTAGAGACTAGCACAAGTCAAATTAGGAAATGATCAAGAAATGTAAAACAAAGTCGACAGTCCAAGGGCACAATGTTCTCACATCTCACAACTAGACTTTTCACTCTGATGGATTTCTTTTCTAAGATTCAACCAAATTTTGTTTTGAAAGGATTCCTCCGATTCTCTTATCAGTTGCCAGAAAACCTGCATTCATGAACAGTAAAGAGTGTTCAAATTTGTAACCTCTTTGCCTTGAATGTTTTTCCTCAAAAGTATTGGGCTCGTGAGGACCAGGGGAGGGAGGGAGGGGGGAGCTGCTGTTGCCATTTCTGCTCTCTCAGAAAAGACATTGAAACCTTCCAGTTCATGTAGCAAAAGGAGAGAGAAGAGAGCAACCTATCATAATATTAATATCAGGAATGCATTTAGTGGGAAGATATTATTGAATCGAACAGGTGTCTTATATATACAAATGGAAAGAATTAAAGGAATTAGAACAAAAGGGAAGAAAATTTACAAATACAACCGACTGTTATATAAACAATTAAACAAACGGATAGATGATGCATCAGGCTATCAGCATTGCCATTTGCATTCCTGATGGCATGATCATCAAATGAGGAGCAAAGCCATGATTGTGATGCCTGCAGGGATGTCATTCTAGGCCGATGCAAATCAATTTCAAAACAATAGAAGGTAGAAAAAAGTGTGCACCTGAGAACATGCTAGTATGTTTTACACATGCATTCTGGGCACCTTGGTTGTCTGTAAATGCTTCGACCAAAACCCCGTATGCGAACACTCTGACCATCCTTAATCATCTTTCTTACTCTATCTTCAAAACTATTCCAACCTATGGTGCCATTCTCTGACAAAATTGCTGCTAGCCTCTTCTTGTTAGGCCGCAGGGTAGGAGCATGACCACCGCCATAGTAAGTGCGGAATCCAGACACCAGAGATGAGAGTTGGCTTCCAGAATCAGTCATGGCAAAGACATCTGCAGTTGCACAGGCGATAAAATCCAATGCTGCTAGCTGCAATCAAAGCAGTTCTCTACAATGTCAATGAAAAAGTAGTTCCGAAACACTGCTCATGCTGGAATTTGCCAACTATTTTCAAGTTGAACACGCCCAAAGAATGGTTGATTACCTGCGAAGAGAAATTCCTAAAAGGTGCAAGCTCACTGGGTGTCAGGAGAGTTTCCTTTGTGACTAAGTTAGGATAGAGGTTAGTGAATGAATGCATCCTAAATTTTCCCCCATATATATGAGAACTAGCAAGATAAATGTAAGTTCCATGTTTGACTCCAAGACCAGCAAGCATAAGTGCAGCTTCTTCGGGTGTTAATGGGCATCTCCCCAAGTTTCTCAACACCGATGAAGAGATAGGCCTGCAAACATCAGTGATATGAAAGAGAGAGATTCCATATTTAGATCATCTCTTAGAGTGCATATAAATTATAAAGTTGAAGCAATTCATACATGGAGTGTTTCAAGCGCTCCATAAGCATAGGGAAATGGCTTTCTCTGTAGGCTTGGAGTTCCCTTCTCTCCTTTTGCCCTCCTCCAAAATCACACAAGGAGTAGGCAATCATATCCACTTCAAACCTCAGGTGTAAAGCAAGATATTTAGATGAGCCTCTTGCTGAATCATGTTTATTTGAGGGATTGCCAGTCAGAAACTCTCCGAAAAGTTGTCTGTCCAATGTAGTCTGTGCAGCGTCATTCTTCCTTATCCTTCTGATCAACAATGAACCAGCTTCTTGGATTTTTGGCACGAACTTCAATGCATGGAAGTTACATTTGCACCTTAATTTCTGGAGAATATTTCATATCACAAAGGCACTAATAAAACTATAAATGATGCTTCTTTCATATAAATGCAATTATAAAACTATAAATGATGTGGCTTTCAAATAAACTAAGCTATGATTGCTTTCACAAAAATTGAATAAATGAATGCTCTCATAGAAAGTTAGTTAAGATACTGATAACTATCTGTCGTGTTCTGAGTGATTGCAGAATTTGTCTGTAACTCCAGATATCATTCTCATTCATGATGTTTTGTACCATAAAATGCCTCAGGCTTCCTTCAGCTGTTAATGTAATCTATTTTCGATGGTTATGGATAGGTGATAACTATGCAACATACTTCAGAAGAAAAGACCAGCTATATCCAACGATTATTTTTCTTTTTCATATTTTTGCTAATGGCAAAAGGACAGAGGATTTCGATTCACTACGAAGTGCCATGCTTTGTTTGGACCTTTTTTTGTTAATTCAGTATTAGTTGGATACTTCATAAAGAAATCACTGTTTATATTACGTAGTTATTTTCTGGTTTTGGGGTGCGAAGGGATAGTTGCTTCAGTCAAGTTCGATTGTCACACTTCGGAGAAACCCTTGCCTAGAAGGGGAAAAGGTATCTTGGAACACTTATACTAACATCAAAGACATTGCGAAGAGATTCTTGTTAACGTTGAGCTTCTCCGCGTTTAATATCTGTCCTGTAACTATGTAATATTTGAACCTCCAAGTAATGTCCTTTACCTGAAGTTTCGAAGGCAACGGATCAAATCCAAGCCGATTACCGAATCCAAGAAAGTGAACAACTCCATTTTGCAGCAGGAGAGGAAGAGTTTTTGTAAGGTAATCGATGGGCGTTGCCTCCTTCACAATGTCCGCATCAGTAATCTAACAAAAGCAAGATGAAAGGAGATAACGTAATGCTGTGAAATAGCACTGCCTTTATATTAAGCACGTAGAAACCAAGAAGATCACACACTAGGCTACCGATTGCTTCAATATCTAATGACTTCAAATGAGAAGGAAGCTCCTTTACGATATTCACTTCATCCTTCATGATATTCATAAAATACTCCTCTTGATAGATATCACCGAATTGGCTGCATTTCCATAAAATGAAAGAGGTGAGTTTTCTGCAGAGTAATACTGAATTTCCATGATCATCTCATGAAGAAGATAGTGCTATAGATTTATTTAAATACCATTGAACAACAGCTTCACTCCCCCCTTTAAAAATAATATAAGCCAGCATTTTATGAAAGAAAAGGCAGTTCATGAAGAAAACAGCAAACACAGAATAGACTAAAAATCACTTTGCAACCAGGTTATATGAGCAATGACCAAATTCAGATATGACATGGAAAGCAGGGCAGTAATATAGATTAGAGGAAGCAATTTGTATATATAATATCAGACCTTGGATCCTTCCATACATTGCTGTAAAGAAATCTGGGAAGAACTAGGGTTGCGTTAAGTAAAGATGCCAAGGCAATGGCATTGCATATCTGCCATGAGCAACAATTGTGTCACTGAAATATATAATGGCAATTCTGATAGCAAGGAAAGACATAGAAAGATGCATGAAGCACTCACCAGCAAGATAACAACTCTATTAAGCTGAGATTATCAAATTTCAAATATAAAAAATTCCTTCAGGAAAACCTCAATGCTGCTACATCTTGTAATCAATTTGGTAAAAAGCCTATATGGATTATCCAGGCTTCATAAATTTGATTTAGAAGGGAAAAACAAAAGCTATGGTAAGAAATGCCTCAGATTTAAAACATCTTAATAAATTGATCATTCCGGACTATTTGTTGAGGTATTTCCTCTTCAATGATGACTCCAACAATTGTTATAATTCATCAGTCCCACATTGTACTTTATCAAACTATAGTCACACACAAAGATAGGTTTCACATAATTTCAAAGTCATTCTTCCAGTTCTTCCATGAACACATTCCAACCTTTAGCTATCTACTAACTCCACTCTTCTGCCAATGAGCTAGAGCTCAATTGGCATTAGCGTCCCCTCTTCTCAATTTCGAACATCCCCTTTGTAGAGAGAGGAGGAAAAAAAAAAAAAAACGAGTCCACTCTTCTAATATGTGCAAGGCCAAGAGAAAAAATTTAAATTCCATGGAGGAACTTATAACTCCATTTCCGAGTACTGAAATCCAAGACCTATCCACGCTGTTGCAATTCAAAAGACCTTTATCTGTTTAAAAAATGGAGACATAAAAAAGCCAAGCTATTTTTGTATTATCTGTTTTCTGGAACTTCCAAATTTATTTTTCATGCTTGAGTAGATTCCTTTTATTTTATCCCCAAAAATCATATTCATTGAACCAAACTTCATGTGGATGCAGACCGAATGTGAGCTATCCGTTGGATATACTAACCTAACTTCATGTGGAGATGCAACTAATGTGAGCTAGCCACCTGAAGATGAGATTTCCTATTCAATGAGTTATGATTTCATTAGAAATTGCCGAAAGAAAAGGTTGCAACTAAGTACATGGAATATGCAAGAGACTGTATCTTCATCTTTGGCTCATATACAAGACATCTGCTTACTTTTTAACTTTCACTTTACTTCCCCATGTTCTCATTGATCCTAAGACCATACCTACAGAGATGTAAGAAAACATGGTATTTATTGTTCCTATTTTTCTACTAGAAATCATTCTCCCCAGTAGGTATGCAAATTGTTCCAGTTGTTGGTGTTAAATTGCCAATTAACTCCATAGCAGTGGCTGAAACATGGCACGTTGTGGTGAGAATCTAACAACTTCAGTAATGCTTGTTTCCCTTGCAAATCTAATCAAACCATTTTAACATATACCTATTGATCTCTGATTTTTTTTTCTTTGTTTCCCTTTTTCTGTTTCACCATTCTGTCAATCAAAGATGATAATGAATTGTAGAGAGGAAGATCGTGTGATGTTTACATGAAAATACAACCCCAGGATCAGAGAAGCTCTAGCCCAAACCTTTTTATTCATTCTATCATGAACAATCTAAGCAGGGAGCAATTAATAAGCAAATACCAAATGCTAAATGATTATGAATCCTGCCGTAAATAATGTAATCCATGCAGAACTCTACTGTAAGGTAGTATCATCATGAACATAAAACTTGAGTCTGTAAAACAATTGAGATGGATCAACCAACGAAATAAGACAGCAACCAATAATATAATTCTATGACACTTCAAAAAGTAAATTATTAAAAACTACATTAACCTATGTGTCTGAAAGGTTTAGACACTTACAGCTACTCTTTGTTGATTGAGACCACCATTTGCACTGACCATTATGTACCCATTGTTTTTGTCAGGTTGCCCTGTCTCAACAAAATAGTTTTCTTAATCACGGTACTTCTGGTCATTTAATTTCCCAGATTTTATACTTTCATCACGATTCATTATACACTAAACATTACTTTTACACGCAAAAACAGAAGATGTTAAATTACCTAATTTTTCTGCATCTTTTCTCTCTCCACAAGGTTTCCATAAAGATGCCTTCCGTGGTTCCTCCCAAAAATTCGATGTATCTTGCTTAAACTCTTTCTAAAGCAGAGAAGGGGTTTCAGATTCATGATATTACATACCAAAAACTCATCTAACATGAATCTGTTAAATGTAAAATTTTTGAAGCAAACCTCTGCAAGAGCACTGTAAGCCAAGTTTTGGAGCCGACCATACATCTGGACTGAACGTTCCTCTTCATTAGCATATGCAGTTCTATCCCCCTTTAGATACAATAATTACCAATTAACTAAGTAACTGTCTCAAACACCCAACCTATTAACTTATTGAAATTTGCATATTTTTTGCTAAAAAAAAAGAAGAAATTATTCGGCTGGATCCTATATGATACATAGAGAACTTGATCTACAAAAAAGAAAAACTAAAAATTCTTAAATTCATAAATCTTTCAGATTTAATGATAGGCTAGCAAATGTTTTCTTCTAAGCAATGTGCGGAATGGGAAAAAGAAAAAAAAAAGGGTTCATGGTCCATTATGTGATGGTAGAAGCCATGGCCCTAGATAGGTGCGCTCATATAATCATAAAAAATAAAAAAAATTCTTTGCATGACTAAATGTAAAAACAAGTCGCATGTTACTGAAGTTCATTTGCAAAATTTGGACTAAAACATTATCCACTAGTCCCAACTTCGTTAGCTGAATAGCAGAATTGGAATGTCAATGCAATGCATAATTGTATGCTGTAGAATGTGAATGATAAGTAAATTGTATAGACCACAGAAAGAGAAGTGAATAGTTAATTCGAAAACGCAGTTGTTGTTGTTGTCATCTACTGCTGTAGATGATGAACACAACTCCTAAGAACAGTTTCCAACACTGTCAAGATGCAAATCCGAAAGTTATGTCAGTGCTATAAACAAGCAGCATCGTACCTTAACACCGCTTGATGTCATTGGGGGTGAACTATTTTGCAGACTTATCGAATCAAAAAGTGACACCGTGAAAGAATCAAGCAAGAAAAGAGACCCCATCAATGCAAACATAAGAGCAATTGACTTAACATGCTTACGGAACCACAAGTGCCTTTTCCCAACATAAACTGCCTTACAAGAACCAAGATTTCCATGCTCGTTTTTCAAATCATGAAGCAATGCAACTTTAGTTTTCCAATTATTATCCCCTCCCGACAATCTCCTCCCAAGGATAGGATCAATACCAGGCAAACATTCTGAACTTCTGGTCTGATAATCTTTCATTTTCACAACATCAGGACGAGGACTTCTAGGGGATCCTTGCTTCCCCAGTATAGCATTACCTCTCTCAAATCTCAATAAAGCTTAATTAAGTAGTCAGACTAATTACAAAATGTCACCAGAGTCTCTAATACAACACGACTAAGAAACTCGAGCAACCTATTTTAACATCAATATCAACGTTGAGAATTTAGATTACTTTCAAGACGAAAACTACAAGAAACCCTCACGCCTGCGTCTCTCTCTTCAAACAATGACCCACCAACGCATTCGATCAAATAAAAAAAAAAAGTTCAAGTTCGGTCACACATTGAAACCGTGAATTAGGAAATTTGTGATCGATGAAGCAAGAACATCCAAAAATAAATTAAGAGTGAAGCTAAGGAGTAGGTGATAGTGATTTATAATATATTGTATATATCCATAGATGAGTGAGATATAAGAGTTGAAAACTCAGCAACACTTTCCAAACTGATTACCTTGTAAAGAAAGATTCATATCTGCAACAACTACTTGCCACCTAACCCAACAACAACAGCAACAACAACAGCTAAACATTCTCTCGAGCTTTTGGTCTTCTGTTTTGGTGCAGATACAAAGAAGAAGAAGAGAAGAAGAAGAAGAAGAAGAAGATGATGATGCTGATGAGAAAGAGAGGTTAACAAGAAATGGGTGCAAAATGGAAGTTGTAAGGTTTCGTCAATTTGGCGGTTCCTTTGTTATCCATATAACGAACCTTTCTTTCCTGGTACAGGAAATCGTTAGGGAATTCAATTGAAGAAAGGGCGAACTGATCAGCTTCTTCCTTTTAATTTATTCGGTTTTTTTTTTTTTTTCATGCTTAACTGGTAGCAATGATTTATTAAAATATCATGGTTGAGGTTTTCGACGGGGTGTTGAACCCTTCTATATATATATATCCTTTTATTTTGATGCTCTGAAATAGGATATTTGATTTTTATTTTTTGTTTTTTGAGTTTGATAATATCAATAAAATTAATTACACAAGTATTATCGTTAGACAGAGCTTTTGATATCGAAATAATTCTTTTATAATACAAATTGGTCGTTATAAAATTAATATATTCAATTAGCAAAATCGGGTATTCATTTTTTAAAATATATTTCAGTGTACAATTAGTAAACTCGGGTGTTAATTTAATTTTTTTAATATATCAATATGTTAGAATTTAAAAAAAAATATTAACGAAAATATATAAAAAAACTGCAGCAATGCACATATCTCAAGCTTTTTTATAAGCTTTAATAATTATTATTTTTTTAAAGCTTCAGTTATTTATCTTGATTTTGGTCCTGCTACATAGAATATCTGATTTTTAATGTTTTTTGAGTTGACAAAGTAAAAGCAATATATATATATATATATATATATATAAACAGGAACGTAAGCGTTACGTTTAGGATTAATTCTTAGGAGAGTTTCTAAATCTCGGTTGAATCATATATCTATGTCTTATGAATCATATATCAATGCAATTAAAAGAGGATATTTGATTCTAAAAAAATATCTCTCCGTCATATATTGATTAGATAATGGTATAAACATTGTAAATAATTAATATTAAACTTACATATTATATTAATATTTTTGCATCCGACATCGCGACAACCCACTATCTTTCTTAAAGAAAAAATATTATCACTATAAAGGATTCTAAATGAGATAAGCTGCAATGCTACTTGTTTTTTTTTATTATTATTATTTCTAATGGTTCATTATACCTAATATCAGTTGTTTGTCTACATGGATGAGAATAGATTTATTATAGTTAGTTAAACTCTGAGTAGACGAGTATATTTTAAGACTATCAATTCTAAGTCAATGTCTTCTTTGTCACTTTCAATTACCTGGTGAATTGATATATCCACCACTATTTACTCTTAATTATAACATCAATAGTATATCAAATCATGTCAATAAATAATTGGGTGAGCTTTTATTGAAATTATTAAATCCAACTTAAATCTTATGACGAGTCATTGCT